>Ga0214473_10000404_pt1 | contig 60709 bp, 51 predicted proteins | sample RVTome_7_FD_203509 | JGI IMG/M metagenome (GOLD analysis project Ga0214473, IMG submission 203509) | Soil microbial communities from uranium-contaminated site in the Upper Colorado River Basin, Wyoming, United States - RVT98D197 | ecosystem: Environmental > Terrestrial > Soil > Contaminated >... | reverse complement strand
GATCCGTGGAAAAACCCGTCAGGGGAACCGGCCGGGTGTAGAGCACTTCGTCGAGATAAGCGCCCAGGGTGACGATCATCTCGACCTGGCACTCCCGCGTGAACCGCAACATGGTCTCGGTAAAAGTTCGCCAGCGTAGATGCGGCTCGGCGCCGATGCCGAGGATAAAATCCCTTTCGACGCCCATCCCCGAGCCGACATAAAAATCATACGAAGGCCAGTGAATCTCCCTTATCTTGCTCTCGTTCAAACGAACCACCGGCCGCTGCGTGTAGAAATCATAGAACTCTTCGGGATCGATGCTGGCAAATTTCTTCGCCAGCAACTGGTCGGCGAGATAACGCACCGCGGTAGTCGCCGACGCCCCGGCATCGCTCCAGCCGGCAAACGCAAGCAGCAACACGGGGTTTCTCAAGGACGGCCGGCTATCGAAAGCCAGAGGATCGCTGGTCATGGATCTAATCTACCACAACCATACCCGGCGGCTCTACTCCCAAGCCCGTGTCGATTCGCGGATCACACGTAGCGTCTTCATTAAACGACTTGAACGGATTGAACGACTTGAACGTCTTGAACGGCGTGAATTGTTTGCATCGCTTGAACCAGGTGCCCATTCATCTCTTTCAAGTCCGCGACTTAACCGGAATGGCTAGGACTTCGCAGCCGGCTTTGCTATAGTGAAAAACAATTTATGACGGCGCACCGGCACCCGCTTCCCCCCCAGTTTCAAAAAAACGAGGTTCTTTTCGGCCATGATGGCACCGCCGCGCTGATCGCCTTAGAGATCGAGGGTGCGAACCAGGTTAAGATTTTCTCCCGCGACAACAAGCAAAACCATGCGGCGAGCGCGCCGTTTGAGCCGTTCCTCCTGCTCGAAGGCGAAGCCCATCTCAAAGGTTGGAAAGGCGACGCCAAGATAGAGGAGCTTAGCGGCAAAGGCGCTTTCAATCGGCTGGCGCTCTTTCCCGATCTCAAGCAACTCGATGATGCGCGGTCCCACCTCCAGAAGAAAACCGGCAAAAGCCCATCGGCGACCGACGCGCCTTACTGGTACTTCAGCGACCCGCTGCACCAATATCTCCTGCTCTCGGGTAAGACCCATTTCATCGGCATGACCTTCAGCGATTTGAAGCGCATGCAGCTCGACATCGAAACCTACTGCCAGGCGGACTTTGAGTTTCCCAACGCGGCGCGGGAATCGGACCGGATCACCGCCATCGCGCTCTCGGACTCCACCGGATGGGAACGATTGATTTCCGGCAAGGAATACGGCGAAGCCGAAATGCTCGGCGAGATGGTCGAGGAAATCCGGCGGCGCGATCCCGACGTCATCGAAGGGCACAACCTGTTCCGCTTCGATCTCGAATACATCGAGGCACGCGCGAAAAGACATAAGGTGAAGCTCAGTGTCGGACGCGACGGTTCACCCCTGACCGGTCACGCCTCGCGCATGCAAATCGCCGAGCGCAGTATCACCTACCGGAAATATGAAATCTTCGGCCGTCATATCATCGACACCTGGATCTTGGCCCAGCACTACGACGTGGCTACCCGCGAGCTGGAAAGCTTCGGCCTAAAGGACATCGCGCGCCACTTCGGCATCGCCGGAGCCGGCCGAACCTACGTTGCCGGTAACAAGACCAGTTGGTACTTCGACCACGACCCGGACACCTTGTTCCGCTACGCGCTGGACGACGTGCGCGAGACCCGCGGAATCTCGGAGCTGCTCTCGCCGAGTTACTTCGTCGAGGCGCAGATATTTCCTTACAGCTACCAGAACATCCCGCTGCGCGGCAACGCGACCAAGATCGATGCGCTTTTTCTGCGCGAGTACCTGCACCAGCGCCGAGCAGTGCCGCGCGCCGACGAAGGCCGCGAGGTCGCCGGCGGCTTTACCGACATGGAGCACCAGGGAACCGCACGTCATGTTCTGCACTGCGACGTGACCTCGCTCTATCCTTCGATCATGCTGGTTTACAACTACCTGCCCAAAAAAGACGATCTCGGCGTCTTCACGGGGCTGCTGCGCGATCTGCGCGCTTTTCGCGTCAAGGCCAAGGAGCTAGCGCGGGACACGCGCGACGAGGAAAGCAAGATTTATTTCAACGCGCTCCAGTCGACCTTCAAAATCTTAATCAATTCCTTTTACGGCTACCTTGGATTTCAGATGGGCCATTTCAACGACTTCGAGGCGGCGAATCAGGTGACGGCCAAAGGCCGGGAGCTGATCCAGTCCGCGGTCGCCTGGCTCAAACAGAAAGGCGCGAAGATCATCGAAGTCGATACCGACGGCATCTACTTCGTGCCGCCGCCAGCGGTGAACAGCCCGGCGGAAGAGGAGCGGCTGATCGCCAGCCTAGGCAAGATTCTTCCCAAAGGCATCGAGCTCGAGCTCGACGGCCGCTACCCGGCGATGTTCAGCTATAAAATGAAAAACTACGCGCTGCTCGACGAGCAGGGGCGCCTGCGGATTAAAGGCTCAGGACTGCGCTCCCGCGGCTTGGAACTGTTCCAACGCGAGTGGCTGGAAGAGATGCTGGCGTTGCTGCTCAAGGATGAAAAAGAGAAGATCCCCGAGCTCTACCGGCGCTATCTTGACGATCTGGAAAACCACCGCCAAGACATCTCCTGGATCGCCAAGACCGAAACCCTGCAAGATTCCTTAGACAGCTATGAAACGAAGGTGAAGGCGAAAAAGCGCAACGCCGCGGCGCCCTATGAATTGGCATTGAAAGCCGAGCGGCCCTATCAGCCGGGAGACCAGATCTCCTACTACGTGACCGGAACCAAGGCGAAGGTTAAGATCAGCGAGAACTGCAAGCTCGCATCGCAGTGGGACGCGAACAATCCCGACGAGAACGTCGAGCACTATAAGGCGAAGCTGGACGAGCTGTACGAGAAATTTCGCCCTTTCATTGAAAACGATAAGCAGGGCGAATTGAGTGCTGAGTCATGAGTGCTGAGGACTGAGTGAAAGGTTAGCCCAGGAGTCATTACTCAGCACTCGTTACTCAGCACTTGGAGGCAGGCGAGGACATGAGCGACAGGGTAGCGTTAATCACCGGCGGCGCCCGCGGCATCGGCAAAGCCGTCGCCTTGGATCTGGCCGGCCAAGGGTGGTCCGTGGCGATCTGCTATAGAAGCAGCGCCAGGGAAGCCGCGGAAGTCATCGATGGCGTGAAGCAACGCGGCGCGCGGGGATCGGCGTTTCAATGCGACGTCTCCGATCCTGACGCTGCAGCCGCTTTGGTGCGGCAAGTGAGCGAGGCATGGGGCCGCATCGACGCCCTGATCAACGGCGCCGGTCCTTACCACCGGGTTTCTTTGCTCAAAGAAACCAACGAAGGTTGGCACTCGATGTTCGACAATAACCTTCACCCGGTTTTTTATTTGAGCCAGGCGGTCGTTGCGGGCATGCGGGAGCGCAAGTGGGGACGCATCGTCTGCTTCAGCATGGCCAACGCCGAGCAGCTCATCGCGCAGCCGCAACTGACCGCCCACTACATCGCCAAGGTCGGGCTACTCGCTTTGGCCCGCTCTTACGCGCGACTCATCGCCGCCGACGGCATTACAATGAATTGTATTTCCCCCGGATTCATCGACTCGGGCAGCGCGCCCAAGGAAGAACTCGAGCGGATGGTGAAACTGATACCTGCGGGCTACGCCGGCAGCGTCGAGGATGCGGTCTCGGCCGTGCGCTTTCTATTGTCGGAGGAAGCCCGCTACATCAACGGCGCCAATATCCAACTGAGTGGAGGGTGGGGGGTTTAGGACCCCAAGGGACGATTTTTAAGTTTGCGCGCGGCTCGGCCAATAGTATAATAGAGGCACGCTATGGGCACTGGAAAAAGCCAAGACCGGGCGCTGGAGCTGGTCCAACGCGCGATGAATTTCCAAATGGCGGGCGATCTGGACGAATCCATTCGTCTCTACAGGGAATCCATCGCGGTCTGCCCCACCGCCGATGCCCACACCTATCTCGGTTGGGCCTACAGCTTCCAAGGCCGAATCGACGATGCCATCGCCGAATGCGAGATCGCCATCAAGCTCGACCCGGAGTTCGGCAATCCCTACAACGACATCGGCGTCTACTTGATGCAGCAGGAGAAATTCGACGAAGCCATACCGTGGCTGGAGCGAGCGAAAACGGCGAAACGCTACGAGCCCCGTCACTTCCCCTATCTCAATCTGGGCAGAGTCTACGTGACCAAGGGAATGATCAATAAGGCACTGGAAGAATTTCGCGGCGTCCTGCAGATCAACCCCGATGACTCTGAAATTGCCCAGATCATCGAGCAGCTCGAAGTCAAGTTGCAGTGATCGCAGGCAATTTGTCAGTCTACCAGTTCCTTGATCGCAGCTGCGAAGATTTCGATTGCCACGTCCACCTCTTCCCGGGTGACGATCAACGGCGGGCAGAAGCGCAGCGTACTCTCACCGCAGCTTAACAGCAAAAGACCCTTCTCAAAACATTTCTGCATGACTTGATCGCGCATTTTTGCATCGGGCGCGAGACTGCCGTCCGGCCGCGCAAATTCCACGCCGATCATGAGCCCGAGGCCGCGCACGTCGCCAATGGAAGAATGGCTGGCTTTAAGCTCATTAAGTTTTTCCATCAAATAGCTCCCGACCTCGGCGGCGTTTTCGATCAAGCCGTCTTCGATCAGCGCGATGGTTGCCAGCGCCGCGGCGCAAGCCACGGGGTTGCCGCCGAAGGTGGAGCCGTGGGTGCCGCGCGTCCAGGTGCTGATTTCCTCCCGCGCGATCATCGCGCCCAGCGGCATGCCGCTGGCGATTCCCTTGGCGGCGCAGAGAATATCGGGCTCGACGCCCCAATGCTCGCAGGCGAACATCTTGCCCGTGCGCCCGAAGCCTGATTGAATTTCGTCGACGACCAGGAGTATCCCGTGGCGCCGGCAGAGATCCTGGAGCATCGGCAAATATTCCGGCGGCGGCACGACGTAGCCGCCTTCGCCTTGAATCGGCTCGACGAAGAGCGCCGCCACTTCCTGGGGGGACACGTCGTGGCGAAAGAGAGTTTTTTCCAACGCGGCCACGCACTCAATCTCGCAGGAACCGTAAGCCAGGTTATACGGGCAGCGCCGGCAGAATCCGTAGGGTACGTGATGGACTCCCGGAAGCAGCGGACCGAAATGCGCCCGGTGCGACGCCCGGCTCGCGGTCAACGACAGCGAGCCCAGCGAACGGCCGTGAAACGCGCCGTGGAACGCGACGATATGGTGGCGCTTGGTGTGATAGCGCGCGAGCTTGATCGCCGCCTCTATCGTCTCGGTGCCGGAGTTAGTAAAGAAAACTCGCTTGGCTCCTTTGCCCGGCGCGATCTCGCTCAACCTCGCCGCCAGCTCCGCCATCGGCCCGTAATAAAAATCGCTGCCGCAGATATGGAGGAACTTGCGCGCCTGCTCCTCGATGGCCTTGACGACTTTGGGATGGGAATGTCCGGTGCTCGCCACCGCGATTCCCGCCATGAAATCCAGGAACAAATTGCCGTCGACATCCTCGACGACGCAGCCGCGCGCTTCTTTCACCACCAAAGGATAAACCCGCCCGTAAGACTGCGACGTATAACGGCCGTCCCGCTTGACGATCGCCTTCGCCTTCGGGCCGGGAGGCGTCACTTTGATGTAGGGAATTTTCATGGACGTTCCTTTGTCTAGGGTCTAGCGCCTGGAGTCTGGGGTTGGAACTCCTCGCATCCCGAACGCTAGACGCTAGACCCGAGACGCTGGACTCTCAATTATTATCGATCTGCGCCTTTTGCAGTTTGCCGGAATAGTCGACGTAAATCGCCTTCCACTCGCTGAAGATGTCATACACCGTGGTACCGGCCTCGCGGTGGCCGTTGCCGGTATCTTTGACACCGCCGAAGGGCAGATGCACCTCGGCGCCGATGGTCGGGCCGTTCACGTAGGTGATCCCTGCTTCGATGTCCCGCATGGCGCGAAAGGCCCGGCCGACATCCTGCGTATAAATGGAACTCGACAAACCGTAAGGCGTGCCGTTGAGGACTTCGATAGCTTCTTCGAAACTCTTGATTTCGATGATCGATAACACCGGGCCGAAAATCTCTTCCTGCGCGATGCGCATGGACGGCGCCACCTCGTCAAAAATCGTCGGACGGAAGAAGTAGCCGTCAGCGCATTTCCCCTCCTTATAGCTCGACCCGCCGATCACCAGCCGGGCCCCCTCCTGCTTGCCGACGCCGATATACCGCTGAACTTTTTCCAGCGCCGCGTGATTGATGAGCGGCCCCATCTCCACGCTCTCGTCCAAGCCGCTGCCGATCTTGATCTTCTCGGCGCGCGCGACGAGCATGTCGGTGAGCCGCTTTCGGACATCGCGATGAACGATGAGCCGGCTGGTCGCGGTGCAACGCTGACCGGTCGTGCCGAAGGCACCCCACAATGCGCCTTTCAACGCCAGCTCAAGATCAGCATCCTCCATCACGATCTGAGCATTCTTGCCGCCCAACTCGAGCGACACTCGTCGTAACTCTCGCCCGCAGACCGAAGCGATCTCCCGCCCCACAGCGGCCGAGCCGGTGAAGGAAACCAGCTTGACCTCCGGGTGGCGCACCAGCGCCGCCCCGACTTCTTCGCCGCGCCCATGCACCAAGTTGACGACGCCGGGCGGCACGCCAGATTCCTCAAGAAGCTCGACGAATCTCACTGCCGTGTGCGGAGTGTCTTCCGCTGGTTTCAAAATGACCGTATTGCCGCAAAGCAGCGCGGGAAATAATTTCCAGGTGGGAATCGCCAGAGGGAAATTCCAAGGCGTGATCAGCGCACAAACGCCGACGGGCGCGCGCACCGACATGGCGAACTTGTCGGGCAGCTCCGACGGCGTGGTTTCGCCAAAGAGCCGCCGGCCTTCACCGGCGACGTAGAACGCGCAGTCGATGCCCTCTTGAACATCGCCGCGGGTTTCCTTGAGGATTTTGCCCATCTCCCGCGTCTCGACGCGCGCGATCTCTTCCTTGTGCTTTTTCAACAGCTCGCCGACGCGATAAAGGATCTCGCCGCGCTTGGGTGCCGGCACGAGCCGCCAACGAGGGAAAGCCTGCTTTGCCGCGACCACGGCTCTATCGACGTCTTCGGCGTCCGATGCCGGAAAGTGACCGATCAAGTCGTTTCGATCGGCCGGGTTCCGGTTTTCAAAAGTTCTCCCCGACAGCGCGCCGACCCAGTGACCGTCAATGTAATTCTGCAAGGGGTCCGACATGACCGAGTCTCCTATCGTCAGCCCGGCAACCAACCGCCGGGCCGCGTCCGTGACCGCCGCATTCCGTTCCCTCGCCGATATTGTAGTGGCCCACTGCGCCAAAGACAAACTTGCCCGACCACGAGTGACCTAAGAGCCGGTTTCACGGCCGAAACACCGTTGCTTTTTCACAGTCAATCAGTTAGTTTCTGGCAGCTAAACATCCGGGAAGAAAAAAGGTTCGGCAAGAAGGCCCATTGACCTCGAGGTGAGAAATCATGTCGCGAAAATTATTTGGTTTGCTGGCGTTCACTCTTCTCCTTCCATCGGTGGCAGCAGCGGCCTCCGCCGATGATTTTTATAAAGGAAAAACCATTCGCATCGTCGTGGGTTTCTCGGCGGGAGGCGGTTTCGACACCTATGCCCGCGCCATCGCGCGCCATATGAGCCGGCATATCCCCGGACAACCGCCGATCATCGTGGAGAACATGACCGGCGCCGGCAGTTTGATCGCGGCCAACCACGTCTACAAGGTCGCCAAACCGGACGGTCTGACCATCGGCCACTTCATCGGCGGGCTTTTTCTCGGCCAGGTGCTTGGGCAGGCAGGCGTTGAATTCGACGCGCGCAAGTTTGAATTCATCGGCGCGCCCATCACCGATCACGTCGTCTGCGCCATGACAAAAGCCAGCGGCATCACCAGCGTCGAAAAATGGATGGCCGCCAAAACGCCGGTGAAAATGGGCGGTATCGCTCCCGGCACTTCGACGCCGGATAACGCCACGCGGATCTTGAAAGCGGCGCTGGGGTTGCCAATCCAACTGGTCACCGGCTATAAAGGCACCGCCGACGTCAGATTGGCCGCGGAAAGCGGCGAGGTCTCCGGCGGCTGTTGGGGTTGGGATTCGGTCAAAACAACCTGGCGCAAAGCGATCGAAACCGGCGACGCCGTCGTGGTGCTCCAAGCCAATCGCAAGAATCATCGCGAGCTTCCACAGGTTCCGCAGGCGATCAAATTGGCGAAAACCGAGGACGCGCGCCGGTTGATCGACGTCGGCATCCATGCGGACAGCGATATCGTTCGCACCTACACCCTGCCGCCCGGGACACCGAAAGAACGGGTGCAATTGTTACGCAAGGCTTTCGACGACACCATAAAGGACGCCGAATTTCTCGCCGACGCGAAGAAATCGAATTTGAGCGTCGAGCCGGTGCCGGTGGACGAAGTTGAACGGGATATCGGCGCCCTTTTCAAGCTCGACCCTGGGATGATTACCAAGTTGAAAGATATTCTTTACAACTAAAAAAGCCGCGCGCGCGACGCGAATAAAAACCAATCGCACTTCCCTCCCTCGTTAGGAGCAACGATCCATGGAAATGTTTTCCGCCTTGATCTCCGGCCTGATGCAGGTCTTTAACTGGTCGACCTTCAGCCTGATGATGATCGGAATCGCGGTCGGCTTCGTCGTCGGCATCTTGCCCGGTCTTGGAGGACCGACGGCCATGGCATTGATGCTGCCGTTTATTTTCAAAATGTCCGCCGTCGAAGCCTTCGCGTTTCTTCTCGGCATGACGGCCGTTACGGCCACTACAGGCGACATCACTTCGGTGCTATTCGGAGTGCCGGGAGAGCCTACCACCGCTTCGACCATAGTCGATGGCCATACCATGGCGCGCAACGGCGAGGCCGGCAGAGCGCTCGGAGCGGTGCTGATGAGTTCCCTGGTCGGCGCGGTCTTTGCCGGGATTGCTCTTGGCATTGCGGTTCCCATCGTCCGGCCGTTAGTTCTTTCCTTCGGCTCGCCCGAATTTTTCATGCTCTCGCTTCTGGGCATTACCTTCGTTGCCTCTCTCAGCGGTGAGGACCAGCTCAAAGGCATCGTTGCAGGCGGCATCGGCTTGATGCTCGCCACCATCGGGCTCGATCCCATAGCCGGCATCCAGCGCTATACTTTCGGTCAGTTGTTTCTCTGGGACGGCATCGGACTGGTTCCCATTACCATTGGATTCTATGCCATTCCGGAGACCATCGAGCTGGCGGTTTTAGGAACGAGCATCTCGACACAAAAGGTGGAAAAGCTCGGCGGCGTCATGGAGGGCGTAAAGGATACGTTTCGCCACTGGGGGTTGGTGATTCGCTGCAGCGCGATCGGCACATTCACGGCGATCATTCCCGGCATGGGCGCGGCCACGACACAATGGCTCGCCTACGCTCACGCGGTGCAAAGTTCGCCGAATAAAGAACGCTTCGGCAAGGGCGCCGTAGAGGGAGTGTTGGGTCCCGGCGCCGCGAACAACTCAACCTTGGGCGGCAGTTTGATCACGACCATCGCCTTCGGCGTGCCCGCCAGCGTAATCATGGCGATCCTTCTGGGCGCCTTTATCATCCAGGGCATCGTGCCCGGCCCTGACATGCTGCTCCCTCCGCCCAAAGGCAAGCTCGATCTCACGTTTTCTTTCGTTTGGGTCATTATCATCTCCAACATTATTACCGTGGCCATCTGCTTTCTCTTTTTAAAACAGCTCGCCAGAGTCACTCAGGTACGCGGCGGCATCATCATTCCGATTATTCTGGTGTTGATCTATCTCGGCGCCTTTGCGGAAAAGAACGCCTTTCAAGACATGCTGGTTGTGCTTTTCTTCGGCGGCCTGGGTTGGGTCATGGAAAAGATGGAGTGGCCGCGGCCGCCGGTCCTGCTGGGTCTCGTTCTCGGCCCGCTGGCCGAAAACAGGCTTTTCCTATCAACCGACAATTATGGAACGGCCTGGCTTGGGCGTCCCGGCGTTATGATCATTTTTGCCGTCACGCTGATCGGCATCGTCTATCCGATCATCAAAGGTAAACGGGAAGAGCGGGGGAAAGCGGCTTCTGAAACTCAGGCTCAGGCCGCCGTCGAGCGGGCTCGACACCGCGGTATGCGCTTCGGTTCAGCCGCGCTCTTCACGGCTGTGGTCGCCACCCTTCTTGCCTTGGCGCTCTTCCAGAGCCGAAACTTTGGTCATCGCGCCGGGCTTTTCCCCTGGGCCATCGGCATTCCGACGCTGCTCTTGGCGCTCGTTCAGCTTGGCAAGGATACCTTGGGGCGCGAAAAACCCAAAGGCGCCCTCGCCGCCTGGGAAGTCGCAGTTGCCGTACCACCCGAAGTGGCCAGGCAGCGGACCGTCTCGGTTCTCATTTGGACCATTGGTTTCTTTATCGCCATTTGGTTACTGGGCTTTTCCTACTCGATACCGGTGGCGATGCTGCTCTATCTCAAGTTGGCGGGCAAAGAAAAATGGCCGATGACGATCGCGGTAACTTTCTTTACCTGGCTGTTTGTCTACGGATTATTTGAACGGGTTCTGAGCATCCCGTTCCCTGAGGGACTGCTGGTAAGTCTGATCAAAGGCGGGCAGTAACTCGCGCGGCGCCGGCATTCGCACAGTGACGAAGAATCAACGCGGCCCTTCGACTCAAGCCCCGGCCTTGGCCGGGGGCTTTTGCTCAGGATTCCGCCCCACGGGCGTAGTGGAAGGTGCCACGGGCTTGCCTGTGGGGCTTCACGATCTCGCCCGCAGCGCCCGCCACACCTTTTCCGGCGTCAACGGTAGATCGTAGAAGCGCAGGCCCGTAGCCTGGCAGACCGCGTTGCCGATCGCCGGCGCTACTGGCAACAAGCCGCCCTCGCCGGTGCCCTTGGAGCCGAAGGGACCAGGGCCATTGTGATTCTCAACGAGAATAGACTCAAAATGTTTCGGCAAGTGGCCGAAACCGGGCACGCGGTAATCGACGAGATTGGGATTCAATAACTGCCCATCCTTGTAGATCATCTCCTCGAGCAGACTATGGCCGATGGCGTTCACCACGGCGCCTTCGTCTTGTCCCTCGCAGAGAACCGGGTGGATCGCCTGGCCCACGTCCGCCAGCGACACGTAGCTAATCAACTGGATCTCGCCGCTCTCTCGATCGACTTCCACTTCGGCGCCGCCCCAACTGATCTCCCAAAACGTCGTCGGTGAACCGAGGGCGGCCTTCTTGGTTTTGATGTCTTGATACATGCCGCGACCCACCAGTTCGCCGCCCCTAGAAAGAAAAATCCTATGCATAAGCTCTTCGTAGGAAAGAGCCTGGCCTTTGGCGCCGCGAATCGCTCGTGGTGAGCCCCGTCGAACCATTCCCTCCCTTAGCGACACCTGTTCCGGCTTTGTTCCGAGCGCCTTCGCCGCGTGGCGCAGCAACTGCCGCTTGAGATCCTGCGCCGCCCGCTGCACCGCCAGACCCATCACCACCGTTGAGCTGCTGGCGTTGGTGTTAACGTCGTAGGGCGTCACGTCGGTATCGAGCGCGGCCACCGTGACTCGGGTCAACGGCACTCCTAATTCCTCGGCCACGATCTGGCTCAAGGCCGTGCGCGCGCCTTGACCGATTTCGACGGTGCCGGTGAGCAACGTGACGCTGCCGTCGGCGTTCATCTTCACCGCCGCGGTGGCGACCTTGTAGGTGCCACCGCCGTCTTTCATGCAGCAGGCCAGTCCTTTGCCGCGGTTGGGCTTGGCGCTCTTTTTCCCCCAGCCGATCGCTTTGGCGGCGCGCAGCAAGCCCGCTTTGAGATCGCAATCCAGCGGCGTGTCGCCGGGCGTGTAGAGCTCGCCCTTTCTGAGCAGATTCTTGAGGCGAAACTCCAATGGATCGAGGCCCATCTTTTCGGCGATGATATCCATCTGCGACTCATAGGCCCAGGTTACTTGCAGTGTGCCAAAACCGCGGTACGCGCCCGCCGGAACGGTATTGGTGTAAACCGTATAGGCGTCGGTCTTCATATGGGGAAAGCGATACGGGCCGAAGCAACGGTAGCCGGCCTTTTGCGTCACTCGCGGTCCCGCGTCGGCATAGGCGCCGGTTTCCACGTGAATGGTGCATTGGCGCGCCACGAGTTTTCCGTCTTTGCTCACGCCGGTCTTGATCCGCACGCGGGCGGGGTGGCGCGTCACGGTCTTGAAGCTCTCCTCGACGGTATGCACGAGGCGCACGGGACGGCGAGCCTTCCAAGCCAAGGCGACCGCCAGCGGCTCCGATTTGACCGCGAGCTTTCCGCCGTAGCCGCCGCCCACAAAAGGAACGATGATCCTGATCTTGTTGAGAGGAATATGAAAGATGCCGGCGAGATGTTCGCGCAGCGTGAAGGGTTCCTGGGTGCCGGCCCAAAGCGTGATGCGATCGCCCTCGACCTGCGCGACGGTGGCGTGGGGCTCCATGGAGAAATGCTGCACTCGCGGAAAGGTGAAGGTGTCTTCGAAAACATGGTCCGCCTTTTTAAAACCCTCCTCCACGTCGCCCTTGCTGTAGCTGAAACGATAGCAGAGGTTGGTGCCGCGAAATTCCTTGGGCGTTTCATAGTGCTGCCCCATCATTTCGCCGCCGCTGGACGCCGCGTCGTGCACCAACGGCGCGCCCGGCGCCAGCGCCTCGTCGATAGTCGTCACCGCCGCCAGCTCTTCGTATTCCACTTCGATTAGCGATAAAGCCTCTTCCGCCGTCGCCTCGTCCAACGCCGCCACCGCCGCCACCGGATCGCCGGCGTGGCGGACCTTATCGACGGCGACGACGGTCTGGTCTTTGTACGCCGCGCCGAACATGCCGAGCCGTTTTTGATCTTCGCGCGTGATCACGGCGAAGACACCGGGAAGCTTTTCCGCCCTGCTGGCGTCGACTCGCTTCAAGCGGGCGTGCGCGTAAGGACTGCGCAGAACCCTGCCATGCGCCAAGCCCGGCAGTTCGACGTCGACGGTATAGATCGCCTTGCCGGTGACTTTTTCAATGGCATCGACCCGGGGCTCCGCCCGCCCGATCACTTTGTAAGCCTGTGGATGTTTCATCGCTTGACCTCGTTGCGGTAATATTGGGCGACCCATGCCAGCGCTTGTTCGCGGCTGCTGAGTTCCCCGCTGAGCTGCGCCTCTTCGACCTGCTTGAGAATTTCGCTGAAACCTGGACCGGGCAAAAATCCCAGCTCGATCAAATCCCGGCCGCGAAGAAGAGGCGCGGGATGAATCTCTTCCTCTTTGAATTCTTCGAGTTTCTGCCGGCAGAAGCGATAATACTGGAGATCGCCATTAGAAGACAGCGCATCGATTCGGGTGAGCTCCAAAAGCTCGTCGATTCCCTCTTCACCAAGAAAGCGTTTGAGCGTGCTCAGGCGCATGTTAGGCGCCTGGGTGTGGCGCAGGTGATTGCGCACCAAGTAGCCGACGCGTTCCCAGGTCGCCCGGCTGCGCTTTAAGCGTTTGAGAATCTCCCCGGCCATCTCCGCGCCTTTCTCCGTATGGCCGTAAAAAGTCAGGTGCTCGCCTTCGCGCCGGACACAAGGCGGTTTGCCGACGTCGTGGAGCAGGCAACCGTAGGCCAACGTCTCCGCCGGCGCTTGCAAGTGGCTCAAGAGCAGCATCGTGTGCGTGAACACGTCGCCTTCTGGGTGATAGTCGGGACTTTGCTCGACGCCCTTCATGGCTGCGATTTCGGGCATGATCTGTGAAAGCAAGCCGGTGGCGTCCAACAATTCAAAACCCTTGCGGGCGCCGCCTTCGGTCAGGATGCGGGTGATCTCCTCGCCGATTCGCTCCCAGGAAATCTGACCGACGGTCGGAGCCAGCGCGCCAATGGCCGCGAGTGTTTTCTCTTCGATGGTAAAATCCAGACTGGCGGCCAAGCGCACCGCCCGGACCATGCGCAGCCGGTCTTCGGCGAATCGTTCGCGGGGGTCGCCAATGGCGCGAAGGGAGCGGCGATCGAGATCCTTTTCCCCTTCGACCAGATCGATGACGTGGTCGTCAATGGGGTCGTAAACCATTCCATTGATAGTGAAGTCGCGGCGCAGGATGTCTTCCCGCAGACTGCCGTAGCGCACCTCACTCGGGTGCCGTCCGTCCAAATAGAGCCCGTCGTGGCGAAAGGTCGCGACTTCGAACGGTTCGCCGTCGACGACGACAAGCATGACGCCGAATTGCGCGCCCACCGGCACCGTCTGGGGAAAAATCTCCGTGATCGCGTCGGGCCTGGCGCTGGTAGTAATGTCATAGTCCTGCGGCGGCTTGTTAAGCAGCATGTCACGCACGCACCCGCCGGCGAGATAACTCTCGTAGCCATTCTCGCGTAGGCGCTTGACGATGGCGATGGCTTTGTCGCGTGACGACACGGATCAATCCCTCTCGCCCATTGTATTCGGGAACGGTCTTGACTGAAAGTGAGAATTGACAATGAACTAAGAAGGCAATGCGCTGTTGCCGGGGGGGATGAATTCACGCAATTTGACTTGCAACTCCTGAAAGGTGAACGGTTTGACAATGTAGCCGTTGAAGCCGGCATCGAGGCAACTTTTCAGATCCGTCGTACGAAACAGGGCGGTGGCGGCTAAAATCGGAATATCCTTGGTCTCGGGATGGGCGCGTAGCTGCCGCACCGCCTCCCGGCCATCCATTCCCGGCATCATGACATCCATCAGAATCAGATCGGGCTTCTCGGCGATGGCTTTTTCAACGCCCTCCTTGGCCAGTTTCGCCGTTATCGGCACAAACCCGGTGAGTTCGATCTGCCAGGCCAAAAGCTCGCGCATATCCGCGTGATCCTCGACGATGAGAATTTTCTTCATGAAATACCTTTCAACGCCGGCGGAACTCCATACACTTATTTTTCGCCGATCTTTTTCAAATTTCCGACGATGACCGTGATCAGCTTTTCCGGTTGCAAATACTGCCTGGCGACGCGCGCGACATCGTCGCGAGTGATCCGGCGAATGAGATCGGGATAACGGTCCGGATATTCCAGGCCAAGCTGAAAGTATTCGACCTGAGCCAAAAAACTCGCAACCTTGCGATTGGTGTCCAGACGCAAGGGAAAGCTACCGGTCAAGAAGTCCTTGGCCTCGCTGAGCTCCTGATCGCTCACCGGCGCCTCACGGATGCGGCGAATCTCTTCTTTGGCAATCCGGATCGCTTCTTGAGCCGTCTCGTTTTTGGTTTGCATGACGAGCTGAAACTCCCCGCGCTTCCTCTCCGCGCTGAAGTGGCTGTAGACCGAATAGGCCAGCCCTTTTGCGTTGCGGATCGAATCCATCGCCCGGGAAGAAAAACCGCCACCGCCCAAAATGTAGTTCATCACCTGAACCGCATAGTAATCCGGATGTTCCCGGCCCACGCCCTGATGTCCCAATATAATATTCGCCTGGGTTAGCTCCTTGTTGACTCGGATCACCTGAGCCGGGCCGTACGTCGAAGGAATCAGGGGGCCGCCGCTGGGCTCGCCCTTCTGCCAAGAACGGAAGGCCTGATTGAGCGCTAGCGTCATCTCCTCATGGGAGATATCGCCGACCACCGAGAGAATCGCGCGGTTGGGCCGGTAGGTTCGCGCGAAAAATTCTCGCAGGCTCTTCTGTTGCAGTCCCTTGACGCTCGCTTCGGTGCCTTCCACCGGCCTGCCGTACGGGCTCCCCGGATAAAGCGCGGCGGCAAAGCGCCGCTCGGCGATATCGCCGGGCTGTTCTTCGCGCGCCTTGATCGCCGCGACCACCGCTTGCTTCTGGCGGTCGATCTCCTCCTGGGGAAGAGTCGACGAAGTCAACACCTCCGCCAATAGTCCGAGGCCCGTGGCGAGATCCTTTTTGAGCATCGTCATACTGACGCTCGCCGTATCCTCGCCGCAACCCGCCGATAGACTGGCGCCGATAAAATCTAGAGTCTCACTGATTTGCAGCGCCGAGCGCCGCTTCGTGCCGTAGGTCAAAAGCCTGGCCGTAAGATTCGCCAGCCCCTCCTGGCTGGCGGCATCGTAGCGCGCCCCCGCATCGATCAAGAGTTCGATGGAAACCATCGGCAGGCTTCTTTGCTCGGAGGTCAAAAGGACCATGCCGTTATCCAACACGGAGCGCTTGGGTATGACCCCGGCCTGCAGCGGCGCGGCGAGCGTTATCGTCAAGCAGAAGCCCGCGAGGGCCCGAACGATTTTTTTCATGCGACTAAACTCATGACGAATCATTGGCTCTTTTCTTTGGTGGGAATCAACACCCCGACGGTTCTCCGGTCGCGATCAAGATACTGTTTGGCCACGCGCCGGATATCTTCTCGGGTCACTCTCTTGATGCCGTCCAGATAGGCGTCCATCATGCGCCAGCCGGCTGCGGCTTCGTAGTAGCCGATCTTCATCGCCTGCCCGAAGATCGAATCCTGGGCGAAGATGAACGACGATTCAATTTGGTTCTTCGCCTTTTGCAGCTCGCGCTCGCCGATTAATTCCAACTTGATTTTTTCCAGCAGGCCGTCGACTTCCCGTTCGACTTCCGCCGGCTCCTTGCCCGGCATCAGCTGCGCGGTAACGCTGAAGCCCGTCGGATCGATGGACACGCCACTGTAGTCCGCGTCGATGCTGCGCGCGATCCGCTTTTGATAGACCAACTCATGATAAAGCCGGGAGCTGCGCCCTCCGGCCAAGACCACCGACAAGAGATCCAAAGCGTAATTGTCCGGGCTCTTGAGATTCGGCGCATGGTAGTACATCAAAATAAACGGCAGCTCCGCTTCTTTCTTGAGGATCACCCGCCGCTCGCCGCGCTGCGGCGGCTCTTCGGCGCGCACTTTCGGCGGCTCGGCGCCACGCGGAATTTTCTCGAACGCAGCTTTGATCTTCGCTAATATCTCGTCGGTGGAAAAATCGCCAGTTACTACGATATAGGCATTGTTGGGAGCGTAATAGAGCTTGTAGAAATCCACCAGATCCTGGCGGCTCAAGTTTTGAATGTCGTCCATCCAGCCGATGACCGGCCTGCGGTAGGGATGAACCGTGTAGGCTATCGCGCCGGCCACCTCGCTCAACGCCGACGACGGGTTGTCATCGGTCCTCAAACGGCGCTCTTCTTGAATTACCCTTTTTTCCGGCTCGAAATGGGTGTCGCCCAAAAGCGCGTTGGCCATGCGGTCGGCCTCGAGCTCGATCTCCACGCCGATCTTGTCGCGGCTCATGGTGGCGAAATAAACCGTCACGTCGGAACTCGTAAAGGCGTTGGAGCGCCCGCCGTTTTTCGCGATGATCCGCGAATACTCCTCCGGTTTGGTGGTGGGGGTCCCTTTGAACATCATGTGCTCGAGAAAGTGCGCCAGCCCGCTTTTTCCGTCCCTCTCGTTGCGCGCGCCGACGCGATACCAGACTTGGAAAGTCACCGCGGGGCTCTTGTGGTCCTCCAAAAGGAGAATCTTAAGCCCGTTGTCGAGAACGAACTCGCGCACGTTGGTGGCGTCGGCGGGTTTCGTGAAGGCATTCAGGAAAGCGAACAAAACGAATGGCAAGGCGAGCCGTCGGAGCATTAACAATCAAGGTAAAGGATGCCGGTATAAAGTTCAAGCATGGCACCGCGCGGGATCATCCCCGATCGCTTTCCATTCATTGTTCAAACTCTGAACCTTGAATCGGAACCCCGGGACTCGTAGGGTCAAATTGCAAATTTTTTCTGACTCCCCGGCCAGTTGACAGCTACGCGCTATCTGTCCTATAAAACTGCCAGTTTTATTTACGCATCATTGTCCGGCCCGTGGCTCTGGAAAAGGAGCGGTGAGGGTGGCGGCGACTCGTTTTCTGAGAGCCCGATTGGGTCCAACCCAGTTGGGCTTTCTTTTTTCGAGAGGTTCTGGAATTGAAAACCAAAGTACTTGTTAACAGCTTCATTATCTTCTGCTATAGGGTTTGCTATTCGGATCCGCCGCCACGGAGGCGATCGATGTTTGATTATGAGGCGCACGGAATGGGCGAATATGAAACCAGGTCATCGACCTGGCCAACGAATTGCTAGAGGCAGCGGGCAAAACCGGCCGCTACGATCGACGGCCCGGACTTCAGAGCGCGCCGTTGGTACCCTTGGGAGCGACTTCGTTTCGCGTCGGATTTTTCCCATGAGCAGTCGACCCGAACCACAAATCTCACCGGTCATGCGCCACCTGAGCGTCTACATGGCGGCGGTGCTGGCATCGGATATTCCCAACGAAGTGGCGGAGAAGGGAAAGCATCATCTGCTTGACACGCTGGGCGCCATGGTTTCGGGCGCGAAGCTGCTGCCTGGCAAACTGGTCATCGGTTACGTGCGCGGTCAGGGCGGTACAGCGGAAGCCTCGGTCCCCGGCAGCGATGTTGTGACCAGCGCGGTCAACGCCGCGCTCGCTGGCGGGATCACCGCGCATGCCGACGAGACCGACGATTCCCATCCCGATAGTTTCTCCCACCCCGGTTGCGGCGTGGTGCCGGCGGCGATGGCAATGACCGAGCGCGAGGGACGCAGCGGCGCGGACCTGCTCCGCGCCATCGTCTTCGGCTACGACCTCGCCGCGCGTAGCACTATGGCGATCGGCCCCACCCGCCTCTATCACGAAATGCATCGCTCCTCGCATAGCTTCGCCGCGCTGTTCGGTGCCGCCGGCGCGGCGGCGGTCCTTGCGGGGCTCGGCGCGGATCAGTGCCGCTGGGCGCTCAGCTACACCGCCCAGCAGGCCTCCGGCGTCGCCTGCTGGGCGCGCGATGAGAACCACGTGGAAAAGGCCTTCGATTTCGGAGGCATGGGCGCGCGCAACGGTGTCGCCTCGGCGACCATGGTGCAGGCCGGCTTCACTGGGGTTGAGGACGTCTTTTCCGGACCGCGCGGCTTCTTCGAAGCCTTCGGCGGCGATGCAAATGGATTGGTGCGCGAGCTTGGCAGTTGCTTCGAGGTGATGAACACCCATATTAAGAAGTGGTCGGTCGGATCGCCGATTCAGGCGCCGCTGGATGCGCTTGAGTTACTGATGAAGGAACATGGACTTGGGCCCGGCAATGTCGCCAGCATCGAGGTCCGCATTTGCCAGCAGGAGGCGCATGTCACCGACAACCGCAACATGCCCGATGTCTGCATGCAGCATTGCCTTGCGGTGCTGCTAATCGACGGCAGGCTGACTTTCATATCGAGCCATGACTACGCGCGCATGAATGATCCTGCGGTGCGCGCGCTCCGAGCGCGGATTACACTGGTTCCCGATCCAGATCTGCCGCGCCGCGAGGGCATCGTTACCGTTACCACTGCGGACGGACGCGCGCTGAGGCGCCATGTGCCCCATGTGCGCGGCACCGCCAACAACCCGATGACCCGCGCAGAGGTCGACGCCAAAGCGGCCGACCTGATGACGCCGGTGCTCGGCGCCAAGCGAGTGCGCGACCTCATCGATGCGGTGTGGGAGATCGAGAAAGTGGCAGATGTTCGTGGTTTGCGCCCACTACTGCGCGCCTAAGAAAAATCACAGTCTGTGATGGCTAACATCCGCCCAGAAACATATTGCGGAAACGGCGCGCTGGAAAACAAGACGTCGAAGTGTTTTTTTCAATTGGGAATGAAACCGTTCATGCGGCTTGTCTTGAGCAGATTTCTAAAACAGGCGGGAGGCGATTGTTTTGATGACCGGAGAATTTATTGCAAGCTAAGCCCGGATTCAGAACTCATCAGCGCGTCCTGCTTATCTCGCTTCGCCGGCGAATCGAGGGCGTTCGGGTTGCGCGGCGCGAATACAGCAACTCAAAAACGCCCCTCCTGTTCTAATTTTTTTACAAATCTATCATCCACCAGATTTTCCGCCTTCAACGAGCGAATTTTTTCATTGGTTGCCCCTATGACTTTGATAGCGTTACGTATGCCTTCCGTTGTGGGATAGAGGTGCCGCTGATACAGGGTCAGCATCCCCTCATACCCCTCCAGAGCGTCTTCCGTTCGCGGTAAACGAAGCCCCTTAGCCAAACTTCTCATCACCGAAGTTTTGTTGACGGGATCCATGGCGAACGCAACACCTTCTGTCAAGCCTCTAAGGAATCGCTCCACTATATCCGGCGATGCGTTAACGAAGCTGCGACGCGCTATGACCCCCGTGTTCTGGTACGGGATAGGAAGCTTTGCCAGATCGGCGAGAATCCGAAATCCCTGGCGTTCCATTTTTGAAGCAAACGTATACGTTAAATAGGAGCCGTCGATGATGTGCGAAGCGAGCGACTGCGTTAGCACGGTGAAGTCACCCAACACTCTAAATTTGATATTGTCCCGCTTAAGATCGAGCTCCCAATGATTGAGGAGTAGCATGGTGATCATCCAGATTCCTCCGCCAATGCTCTGGACGCCGATAGTTTTGCCCTTTAATTCAGCGGGAGTTTTGATGGAAGGTTCAACTGCAAAGGTGCCGTTAAGTTTGTTGACCAAACCGGCGACGAAAACCACATCCAGCCCGCCCGCAACCGCGCCGAGAGTCGCGCCGGTCGGAGATCCGGTGTAGAAATGGGCATCGCCTGACGCCAAAGCGGAAAGCGCGATCGAGCCGCTCGACACAAACACGTGTTTTACGTCCAGTCCATATTTGCGAAAAAAGCCCTGATCTTCGGCAACAAAAAGTGCTCCCTCCTTCTCGCTGAAACTGGCAAAGGCGGTGACGACTCTTGGGAGCGGTGCCGCCGCCTTCGAAGCCGAAGGGTTTAGACATAAGATAGAAAATAGCGCGATACCCGTGGATAGTAGAGTTTTCATCTTGCTGATCTCCCTTCGTTCTCCGCTAGCGACACGCATGCATGCGGCCGGTGCGGATTTCGCTACGCCGAGCAAAGGACGTTGATCACCGCCTGGCGCTTTTCCACCGTCACCGCCTTGATCCCGCGCTCAAGAGCCGGCATCACATCGTTAGGATCGGTGACCTTCTCGCCGTAGCCGTCGGCGACTTCCACGGCCTTTTGGTAATTCGAAATGCTGTCGAGAAACGTGATCGGCTGGTGCGGGCTCTTGGCCGCGTAACCGTCCTTGTGCAATCCGACCGTCGCCCGGCGCACCGCTTGCCAACGCTGGTTATTGAAAATCACCGTCAGCACGGGCAGCTCCTGCTCGGCGCCGACATAATGCGCCGAGATCGGATTGCCGAACATATACGAGCCGTCGCCGTGCGTGCCGATCACCAGCCGGTCGCGCGCGGCGAGCTTGGCGCCCAGAGCGCAGCCCAAACCATGGCCGAGCCCCGACGCGGCGCCCGCGTTGAACATGGTGGCGGGCTTGGAAAAATCCACATGCTCTTGGAGTAGCGGCGATTCCTTGATCACGATGGTGTCGGCGCCTTTGATCTCATTGATGCAGTGGCTGATCCACGCCGGATGGACCGGCGTCTGCCCCTTGACCGACTCCAACTTCTTGCGCCACCCCTCGCGCAGCGCCTGCCACTTCTCAGCCAATGACGCGCGGCGTTTGTCGATGCGCGTCTTCGCTTTGGCTTCATGCTCGGCCATGGTTTCGTCGAGCACCTGCAAGCCTTCGGCCGTCGCGCAGGCGAGCGCGATGTCACAAGGATGGCCGCGCACGGGCACGTAACCATGCAGAGGGTCGGCACCCATGTGAATGACCTTCGCGTCGTCGCGCACCTTGTCGTAGGCCGGCAGCCAGGGCACAGGGACATCGACCGCCAGGATCACGTCGGTGGCGTCGAGCAGCGGCTTTAGCTCGTAACCTAAGTTCATCGGGTGGTTGCTGGGGAGCGACATGTAACGGTTGCGATACTGAATCACCGGAAGCGCGTAGCGCTCGGCGAACTGCGCGAGCGCCGACCATGCCTTGGGATCTCTCCCGGCCGAGCTGGTGATGATCAGCGGATTTTCCGCGCCGGCGAGCAGCGCCGCGACTTCATCGGCCGCGTCGCGGTTGGGAAAAGACGGAGCGGCGGCGTGCTGGCGCGACGGCGTCGTGTAAGTGAATTCAGCCATCGACTGCGCCAGCACCTCGCGCGGTAGAGAGAGATAGACCGGACCCATGGGCTCGCTTTTCGCGATGCTCAGCGCCCGGTCGACCACGGTCTCGAGCTGCTGGCTGTTGCGCAGTTCGTAGTCCCACTTGACCGATTCGCGCAGCATGCCCGCCTGATCGAACATTTCCTGGGTCCAATGAATGTCGAGGCTGCGGTGTCCGGCCAAGCCGTCCTCGTTGGTCGGCGTGCGCCCCGCCGTGAACAGCATCGGCACATGGCCGCGTGCAGCGTTGAGCAAACCGTTTAATCCGTTGGCGGTACCGACGTTGACGTGCACCATGACCGCCTGCGGCCGCCCGGTCACAAGAAAATAGCCGATGGCCATGTGCATCGCGGTATTCTCGTGCGGACAGGTCACAGCGGTGGGAACTTTCGTTTCCAAGACTTGCGCCTTCGCCAGTGCTTCGACGACGGGAGCGAAATCCGTCCCCGCGTTGGCGAACCAGTAATCAATGCCCCGGTCCGCGAGCAAAGCCATGTACGCGTCCGACACCGTGACGTTGTTGAGCGTTATCTTCGGCATATCTCTTACCCCTTTCCTCTCCGAGTTGATGGCGAGCGCTCCTGCTAAATGCAAGAGTTCGAAATATTTGCTTTTTCCTCGGCGTTCATTGCGCCTCAGCCCGACGCTGATCCGTCCTCTGGCGCCTTCCCGCTGGACCGTTGGGATTACTCTGCTACACGATTGATGTTCGAGGCGGAGACTATCGGATGAGGAAGCGTTATGTCAATCGGAAAACGATCCCCTCTTATAGCAAAACAATTCTGTCAGAGGATAACGGCGACGTGATCAAGCCGAAGGAAAGCGAGGTACCATTCTGGTTGGAGTTGCGGCACGCAAGGAGATCGGCAGCCTGGCTAGTGTAGTGTCCCACAAATCTCTTGACCATCGAGGCTGCATGCTATCAGGCTCCAACAGGGGTGGGACTGAAGCCCGGGGGCACAGGAACGCGAAGGTTTCGCCAGGCTCAGCCGTGAAATATCCCACTCGAAGGGGTCGGGGTGGCGGCCCTCAAGCCACCGGCTCATTGACCACGGGCGCAAGGCCCGCCTCTGTTGGAGCATCTTATGTAAAGAAGCGTTAGGGACAGTACACTAGCAGCAAAGAGGACGTGATTTCCTATGCGCTGTTTCCGGAGATCGCGAAGGGATATTTCCTCTCGCGGGACGGACGAACTGAAAGGCAATTGGCAATAGAGGCGGAGGCAAGGCGCGCCCTGCGCCTGCCTGCTAGATGATTTTGTTCAGCGGATACTCGATGATCCCCACCGCGCCGTTTTGAATCAGCTTCGGAATCAGATCACGCACGATATTTTCCGCAATCACGCTTTCGACAGAGTACCACTTGACGCCCTTGAGCGCGGCGGATTGGTACAGCGTCGCAATCGTCGGCGCCGTGATGCTCGGAATCAGCTTGATGACTTGGTCCAGATCGGACTCGGGGACGTTCAGCTTGATGCCGACTTTGGCTTCGGCCGAAAGCGCGCCTTGAAGCAGGAGCTTGATCTGTTCGATTTTCGCTCTCTTCCAAGGGTCCTTCCAAGCCGCTTTGTTGGCGATCAACTGGGGACAGGATTCCATCAAATCCGCGACAATTCTTAAACCGTGGGCGCGGATGGTCATGCCGGTTTCGGTAACTTCGACGATCGCGTCCACGAGGCCTTCCGCGGCCTTCGCTTCGGTGGCGCCCCAGGAGAATTCCACTTCCAAAGGAATGTTTCGCTCGGCGAAGTAGCGCTTGGTGAAGTTGACCATTTCCGTGGCGACCCGCTTGCCTTTGAGGTCTTCGAGTTTTTTGATCGCCGAGTCGTGGGGCACGGCGAGCACCCAGCGGGTCGGCCGAAAACTCACTTTCGAGTAGACCATCTCGGCAACGACAACGACGTCGGAGGCATTCTCCAGGGTCCAGTCTTTGCCGGTGACGCCGGCGTCGAGGGTGCCGGACTCCACGTAGCGCGACATCTCCTGGGGCCGTACCAGGCTGCAACGCAGGGTCTCATCATCGATCGTGGGGAAATAGCTGCGGCTGGAACCGGTGATTTTCCATCCCGACTTCTTGAAAAGGTCGATGGTGGCTTGCTCCAAACTCCCTTTGGGCAAACCCAGCTTAAGCTCGCTCACTTTTTGTAGACCTCCCTGGGGTCGAAAACTTTCTTGGCCACGACCTTCCACTCCTTCTTGGCTTTCTTGCGAAAAAAGCAGCTCTTGTAGCCTTCGTGGCACGCCGCCCCGCCGATCTGGCGCACTTGCAGGAGCAAAGTATCGTTGTCGCAGTCGATGAAGATATTCTTGACGACTTGAAAGTGGCCCGATTCCTCCCCCTTGAACCAAAGCCCCCGGCGCGAGCGGCTGTAATAGTGAGCCTTGCCGGTCTTCACGGTCTTGTCCCAAGCCTGCTTGTTCATATAGGCGACCATCAAGACTTCGCGCGTGCCGTGGTCCTGGACGATAACAGGAACAAGCCCGTCGCCTTTCGCAAAATCGATCTCTTGCATCGCAGCAAATTCCTTGAGGCTTATTCAGTTAACACACCCCCAGAGCGGTTTCAATATCGCGTTATCGAAACCGGAATGAAAAGATCATAACGCTGAATGTCCGGAACGGCGATCAAATTTAGGATGGACGGTTCAGATACCAAAAGCCGGACAGCTCGGATTCGGAATGTGAGAAGGTTGAGATTCGAACCCGACTTAGAGCGGGTTGACGAGTCGATCGTCAAATTGTCCTTTCCACGATGGCCGTGGTATATTTTGACGTGTGAAGGTGTCTAATCAACCTTTCTCAGCGAAGAAGATAGCATCGGAGCTGATTCAACGAATCCGTAATCCGCTCAATGCTCTCCAGCTAAACGCAGACAGCTTGGAGGACGACATAACCCAAACTAACATTGAAAATGGCTTGGAACGACTGAGAAGAATACGGAATACGATCTCGGAAATAGACTCTCTTCTCTGTGAGGTTCTCCGTCTTTCAGAACTGCCAAAGCCCCGAATCACGGCCGTTGACGTCAATGCACTGGTCAGGGAAGTAGAAACATTTGCCAAACCCGAGTCATCGAAAAAGGAATTGACCGTAAAAACAAATCTTCAAGATAATGTGCCAGCCCTACAGGGTGACCCGATACAAATTAAGCAAGCGATCTTGAACATTCTTCTCAACGCGATTGAGAATTCCCCTTCGAGCGGCTCCATAACTCTTGCCACAGAAACGAAAGACAGTAACGTATCGATTAAAGTTGAAGACAAAGGCGAAGGCATTCAGCTGGCTCATCGCAGCCGTATCTTTGACCCTTTCTTTTCTACCAAAGAGGGAGGAATAGGGCTCGGACTTGCGCTGGCGTTAGAAATCATAAAGATGCACCACGGCTATATCTCCTTCACCTCCGAAGTCGGCAAGGGTAGTCGATTCATCATCTCTTTACCCCTCAGGCAGTAGCGGTGGGAAACAATGGACGGTCGGAAAGTCTTAATCGTTGAAGATCATCGAGAAAGCAGGGAAAGCTTGGCCACAGTCCTAAAAAGAGCAGGCTTTGATGTGCTGGAGGCGAGTTCCTTAAAAACTGCTTTCTCTATGACTTCCGACGGTCAAGTTGCGGCCATCGTTAGCGAGCTTAAGCTCCCTGACGGCGACGGCCTGAGCCTTCTCACTCAGCTCCGAAAAAACGGCATGGAATGCCCCATCGTTTTCGTTTCAGCCTTTGGAACTATGAGTTCCGCCATTCAGGCCATGAAGATGGGCGCGGCGGATTTCTTGACAAAGCCTGTAACGGCAAAAGATCTGACCGAGGCAGTCAGCACGGCCCTGCGGAGACGGGGCCAAGAACATGGCCGAGAACCCTTCGATGTTTCCGCGCAAACCATTCAACCTCAAAACGTGGTCATCGGAGTCTCGCGGGGGATGAGAGAGCTTTTTTCGCTCGTGGAACGCGTTGCACCTTACGGCGGTAACGTTCTCATCTGTGGCGAAAGCGGATCGGGAAAGGAGGTTGTCGCCCGTGAAATTCACCGCTTGAGCCCAAGACGAAACTACCCGTTTGTTCCGGTCAACTGCGCATCCGTTGCAGACGAGCTCTTAGAGAACGAACTCTTTGGTCACGAGAGAGGAGCTTTCACGGGCGCCAACGAGAGAAAAATCGGGGTATTTGAAACAGCCAACGAGGGCACTCTGTTTCTCGATGAGATCAATGAAATGGGGCTCAGATCGCAGGCCAAGTTGCTTCGCGCATTGGAACGCAAGGAATTTCGTAGGCTCGGGGGGACAAAGAAAGTTAGAGCCAACTTGAGGCTTATCTCCGCTACGAACGTTAACCTGGAAGATGAGGTCGGGACTCGAAGGTTCCGTGAAGACCTTTACTACCGAATCAAAGTGGTAACGCTGATTGTCCCGCCTCTGCGCGAACGGAAGGATGATATTCCTTACTTGGTCAAAGCTTTTCTGGCGGAATTAGAGCGAACCAGTGGCAAGTCCAACCTCAAAATTACGCCTGAGGCCTTTGCCCGGTTACAACGCTATCCCTGGCCGGGAAACGTCAGAGAGCTCAAGAATGTTGTGGAGAGTATGGTTCTGATGGCGGAAGGGGATACGTTGGATGCAGATAATCTCCCGCAAAACATTCGTGGCGGCGTGAACGCCAAAGAGATCAAGTTCCCAGTCGGTGTAACCATGGAGGAAGCTGAAAGAGAAATCATTCGACGCTACCTGGAGTATTTTCCGACGAAAAAAGAGGCTGCCCATGCCCTCAGGATAGGGCTTCGCACCCTTCATCATAAAGTCAAAAAGTTTGGCCTTACCGGTTTGGACCCCACCCCCAAGCAGCCTTAGCTTCTGTAAATCGCAGTCCTAACAGAATGCCATCGACGATCCGTGAGATTCAGATCCTCTTAATCATTCGAAGGAAGTAAAGGGGGCTGAAAATCGTCCCCGAAGCGGGGCTTGCCATCCTCTGCTATAGAAACTGAGTTTAATTTCTTTGCGCTTCAATTGGAAAGATACAAACGAGCCTCTAAGGGTGCAAAAATTGCACCCTTAATGCGCAGCAAAAGATAAATCTAGTGCCATTTTGGCACTTCGACGGGCCATTTCGAATCATGAATGCAAAATTTGCATTCCGATCCCGCTTTCTATGGGAAAATTCTCCTAAAACCTGGGGCCGCCAAAAAATTCCCCATAAATTCTAGCCTCTTAGCTTCATCCATACAAATGGTCTTAATCTTGCGTTGGTCTCTAGCAAGAGGTCAACAAATGAAACTGTTTGGATCGTGTTCCACGGCGTTGCTCATTAGGGCTCTTGCTTTCAAGCAACGAAACAATGGCGCGAAAATCCATACCAACCACTCACACAATATTCATGACGTTACCGAGATGGGAGCTGCCTGAGGATGAAAGGCAATTTCCTTGGGCTGGGGATAAGGGTCTGGGAGCTGATCAGCCAGGGGAAAAAGAACCTACCCAGGAGATTCTCTTTAGGAGGTGCTGATGACAACAACCGCTTTGATGCAAACCGAAGAGTGTTCGGAAGGTTTCCCGAAGCGCAGCGAAAATAACAGAATGGCGCCAGCCGGAAAAAAAATCTTACTCATCGACGATCAATGGGATACTCCACTGTTCATTGCCCTCCAGCAGGAAGGGTATGAGGTCATAGCGTGTGAGTCCCCGCAAAAGGCATGGGGCCTAGTGTGGACCTTCCGTCCTCACTTCATCATTATCCACCTAACCAACCCGAGTCGAGCGGATATTTCCACACTGCAGGGATGCGGTGTCCTGGCCGGCGGCGTCCCTATTGTCATTGCGGCGCCCAACTCTGGAAGCGGGGCTATTATCACAGCTCTCGAAAAAGTCGCCGTCGTCTTTCTCTCTTTTCCACTAGGACCGTATGGCATAGGGAAAATTTTGGCTGATCTGGACCGGTCAGATCACGGGGACGAGAAAAAGGCCTCAGCAATATTCAAGAATTGATTGGGTCTCCTATGACTACAAGGAAATTTTAGAATGCGTGCAGAAAAGATAGAGAACAAGAAACAAATACTGTTAATCGATGGGAAATCGGAGACTTCACTTCTTGCCGTTCTTGAGCAGGAAGGGTGTGATATCACCGTCTGTGACTCGCCTCAGAAGGCCTGGGGTTTTGTCTATCCAATTCGGCCCGATGTCATCATTCTTCATCTTCAGCACCTAAGTAGTAAGGATATTTTCGCACTACAGGAGTGCCTCGCGCTGGCAGACGGCGTGCCCGTTATCATTGCCACAGGCGCGTCACGAATCGAAGCTTTTACGAAAGAGCTGAAACGGGTTGTTCCGCGGTTTTTGTCTCTTCCATTGAAACCAGACGCAGTTAGAGAAGTCCTCCACGGCTTAGAATCTGAATGGCGAAAACAATTCTAGGCAGCGGTTTGACATCGTTTCATGCGGGCGTCCTGCGCCCTTTGTAGCGAGAAAAGGAAATAGGCGTAGAGGAAAACAACGCATGATCAAAGAGAAAAGAAAGGAAGTCAGGACAAAAATTTTGTTGATCGGCGAGAACCCGGATATCCAGTTTTTCACTGCCCTTCAGAAAGAAGGATACGAGGCCATTGCTTGTGAGTCGCCGCAAAAGGCCTCGGTCTTGGTTTACGCATTTCAGCCTCATTTGATCATCGTCAACCTGCGCCACCCGAGTAGGAATAACCTCTCTACATTGCAGGAATGTCGCGCGGTGGCAGAGGGGATTCCCATCGTGGTTGCGACCTCGGTTCCAGGACACGAGACGGTCATGCGGGCCCTCGAAGAAGGCGCCACATCATTCCTATCTCTGCCGGTGGAAGGAGCAAAAATCAAAAAAGTTGTCGATGACCTGGTGGCTGGCCAGAAATGAAAAGGATCTCGGCTCAGCAGAGCAATCTACAAGGTTCAGGAAAGGAGGAGATAAGCTGATAGAGAGAAAAGCACTTGGGATTTTTGTCTCTGTGGGGCTTCTATTATTTTCAGCCGAGTCTGGCTGGACCCGGCAATGTCCGACGCTGATCAAGGAGGGACGGGATACCCTCTCTAAGATTAGACTGCCAAAAGTGGAAGAAGATAGAATCAAAAATCTTCTGGACGAGGCGCAGAAGCTTCACGATAACGGAGACCATGCAGCCTCCGTGAAAACGGCCAACGAGGCATTAGGAATTCTGAAGAAAAAGTAAGGGTTACCGGAAATGGAAAAGCTCAGACAACGCGCTCTGGAACTTGCAGACTTAATTTCTTTCGCTGAGTTTCCGTACTCGAGGGCGGTTGACGAAGCGACAGAAGAACTCCGAAAGCATATTCACGAATTAGACCCAGAAACACAGCAGGAGGTCATGGAGCGAATCCGTGGCTATTCTGATTGATTCAATAAACGAAGGGAGGTGATACGGATGGACAGGCGATTCGGGCTTTGGTTAGCACCTGGCATTGTTATTCTTGCCCTTGCTGGGTGTCAAAAGAAAGAAGAGCCGGTTCCGGCGGCAACTCCTGCACCAGCCGCCGCACCTGCGGCCAGCGCACCCTCGGACGCTGGCGCCGTACCCCAAGGGCAGCCGGGAGGGAAAACAGCCCCGGCGAGCACAGCGACTACGGGAGAAACCAAAAAAGCAGGACAGCAAGAAGCCGGCACGAAGACATTTTAGGTTAGCTTTTTTCCTCTGGGAGGAAAATGATGGGAGGCATCCTCTTGGCATTCCCGTTTTCGTTGGATTAGCAAGGCTCGTAAAATTCATCTCGGAAAACAGAGAGTCTAACAAAAGAAGGCAAATCAAATGTACACAAAACATAGTAAGAGCGCACACATGTTGACCGGTTTTTATCTTTTTTTCATAGGGCTGTTTTTCATCATTGGTTGTTCCCAGCAGACTCCCTCTAAGCCCCCAGAAACAACCACCGCACCACAGAAAGCGGAGGCCACACGGAAATCGGCTACATCAGCGCCTTCCAAGCCTTCGCAAGGTTCAAGCCTCGAAGCTCTTCAAAAGGGAACGCTGGGCAAAGGTGCTGAGGAAGGTCCTCTTCGAGACGTCAATTTCGACTTCGATCGTCGCGATCTTCGTCCCGATGCCAGGGAGATCCTCAAGGGTCACGCCGCCTGGCTGAAAGCGAACCCTCGCGTCAGGGTCGAGGTCGAAGGGCATTGCGACGAGCGTGGAACCAGCGAGTATAACCTGGCATTGGGTGCCAAGAGAGCAGAGAGCGCAAAACGCTACCTCATTGATCTCGGAATCGCCCCGGATCGTCTTTCGACCATCAGTTACGGCGAAGAGCTCCCCATGTGCAAGGAGCAAAATGAAGCTTGTTGGGCAAAGAACCGGCGCGCGCACTTTGTCGTAAGGGCTGCGCCAACTACATAACTATTGGGGGATGAACCGATGGCGGGCGGAAATGGGCATGTAAGACAAATTTTAGAGAAAATTGAAAACCGCGAAAGCTTGGCCGGTGTCGATCTCAGAAATCTTTATCTCTCCGGCATTGATCTTTCCAACTTAGACCTTAGAGGGGCCAATCTTAAGGGTTGCCGGTTGAGTCATGGAAAACTTGCGGCCAGTGATCTAACAAATGCCGATTTAACCGACACAATGCTGATCAACGCAAGCTTTAAGAAAGCAAATCTGGCCGGTACCGTCTTTCGCGGAGCGATCGTGGTCGGCGCCGATTTTTCTGAGGCCAAGGGCCTGAACAGAGAGCTAATCAGATTCCTGAAAGCTAAGGGGGCTACGGGTCTATAGTGGAAACCATCTATCTCGATAACAATGCTTCAACCAAGATTGACGAGAGAGTTTTCGCCGCGATGCGGCCCTATTTCACCAATCATTTTGCTCATCCCTCAAGCCCGCATCTATTAGGGACTAAGGTTCGCGAGAAAATTGAGCAAGCACGAGACTCGGTTGCTGTTCTTCTTGGGACAAGCCACCCCGATGAGATCGTCTTCACCAGCGGAGGAAGCGAAACCGGCCCGGATGGCCTGGAGACGGAAAGAGAGACAATGCTCTGCTGGGTCAAAAGGCTCAGAATGAAAGAGCAAACAGTAATTGCCGTTTGTCGCCCTTTGAAAAGCCAAGCCTGGTGGGAGCATGGAGGGGTAGTAGACGCTTTTCTAGATGCGTTGGTTATGGACAGCGAAAAACATCAAGGGTTTCTTCTGGCGGTCGAAAAAACAGTCGAAAACCTGATCATGAATAGGCCTCAATAACGGCACGAAAAGCAGGTGAAAGCTTACTTCTAGTGAAAGCGGGTCGTCACGAGAAATGAAAAGCAAAGACAAGATTGTTTTTATGTGTGTCAGTTTCTCAACATGTGGTCTGATTTATTATTCTTGGTTAGTGCACCTTCCGTTGAAGTGAACGGCCAACGGGCTGTACACGAAGGTATTCCGTGGAGAGCGTTGTATAAGTCAGCACATGATCCGAGAGTCGTGATGCGAGACCTCGCTGTCCGGTGCATTTGTTAAGTGTCGCTAACAAGAGTAGTCTCGCAAATGAGGAAGCCTTTTGGCTGGAATTGCGCTTTGACGTTACTTTCAATTAACTTCGTTGTACGTAGAGAGAATTGCGGCCGTTGTTGACGAGCTGTTTAGTTTAACCGCAGAAGCAATCTGCTTCCACCGTCGGACATCAAAACTCAATAACTAAAGCTTGGGACTTTGCCCGGCCATGTCCTCATGGGTATCTTTTCTCTAGGTGTCGATTGTTGTCGACGTTGAACATATCATTCGTCCCGCAATTGCGAGGGTTTGCCCCACCGGGGAAAAAGCCGATAGCCATGTGTTCTTTTGAAGGCAGGCCGATAGCGAATTGAGGAGCGTAGAACCGAACCGATGGCCTCGTTGTTTGAATATATATTGAAAACACCTGTCGTCACCGAAGCGTTGAGGCCGGGCGCTGACACGGAAATTGAGGTCATTGCGCGGCAGATTGATGACCGCGCGCGCAAACGCTTTGGTCGGTCTTTGCATATTCGACAGGTGGACGCGGGGTCGTGCAACGGTTGCGAGTTGGAGATCGGTGCGTTGAATAATCCGTACTACGATCTCGAACGGTTCGGAATGTATTTCGTCGCCTCGCCGCGCCATGCCGATTGTCTGCTCGTAACCGGCCCGGTGACGCGCAACATGGCAGACCCGCTCAAGCGCACCTATGATGCGACACCGGCCCCGAAGATCGTTGTCGCAGTGGGCGACTGTGCGCATGATTGCGGCGTCTTCGCGGGCGGCTATGCCGTCGTTGGGCCGGTATCCGCGATTTTGCCCGTCGATGCGGTGGTGCATGGCTGTCCACCGGAGCCGCGGGCGATTTTGCTGGGCATTCTCGCTGCGCTGGAGAGACGCGCATGAGGCCTCGTTTCCAGTCCACTTTTGCTACGACGCGACGCGTACCGCAAAATCTCGCATCGGCGTGAACTCCATGATTATTGATTCTACGGTGATGCTCAATTTACTCCTTGTCACCCTCGCCTGTTTCAGCGCGGGCGCAGTCGGTGCGCTGGCCATGGCGCCCTGGACGAATTTGTCGCGCCTGGTGGGAAACGCCGGCGCGCTCCTGGGCGCTCTCGGCGCCTTCGCATTGGGCATCGCCGGAATCGTTGGCGGGAACCTACAACTGACCGTTCCAGATTTACTGCCGATCGGAGGCGCCGCTCTCGGCGTGGACCGCCTGAGCGCGTTTTTTGTAGTCGTCATCGCTGCCGGCGCATTTCCCGCCGCGTTGTACGCGCTTGGATATACGCGAGAGTACGCGGGCAAACATTCGCTCGCGGGGATGGGATTCGCATTCAACGTTTTTATCGCTACGATGATTCTCGTCGTTCTGGCGCGCAATGTGCTCACCTTTCTGTTTTTGTGGGAAGCGATGTCGCTGGCGTCCTATTTTTTGGTGATGACGGAACCAGAGCGCGAGGATACGGTGGACGCGGGCTGGGTTTACTTTGTGATGACCCACGCGGGATTTGCAGCGTTGTTCATGGGATTCCTGCTGTTAGCGCGCGCCACCGGGACCATGGATTTCGCCAACTGGAGTGTGGCGGCGATTGAACTCGACCCGACCTCGCGCAACTTGATTTTTGTTCTGCTCGCGCTCGGCTTTGGATCGAAAGCGGGCGTCATTCCGTTGCACGTCTGGTTACCGCGCGCGCATCCTGCCGCGCCCAGTCACGTTTCCGCGTTGATGTCGGGTGTGATGATTAAGCTCGGTGTGTACGGTCTCGTGCGCGTCGCTTTTGATTGGCTGGGAACCGGGCCGGTGTGGTGGGGAGGGACGATGCTCATCGTCGGCGCGGTCTCGGCGGTGCTGGGCGTGTTATATGCACTGGTCGAGCATGATTTGAAACGCCTACTCGCATATCACAGCGTCGAAAACATCGGCATTATCTTGCTCGGTCTGGGCGGGGGAATGTTGTTCCAGGCGCATGGCCTGGAAGCGCTCGCTGCGCTCGCGCTGATTGCCGCGCTGTATCACACGCTCAACCATGCTGCGTTCAAGAGTCTGCTCTTTATGGGCGCGGGCGCTGTTGTGCTCGCAACTCATACGCGCAACATGGAAGAGCTGGGCGGCCTCATCAAACGCATGCCGCAGACCGCCACGTTCTTTCTGGTCGGCTCGGTCGCGATTGCCGCCCTCCCGCCGTTCAACGGGTTCATCAGTGAGTGGTTGACGTTTCAGTCGCTCCTCTTAAGTTTTCAAATTTCCGCGCACACGGTCAATTTGATTTTCGCGCTGGGGATCGCCGCGCTCGCGCTGACGAGCGGGCTCGCTGCGGCCTGTTTTGTCAAGGCTTTCGGCATCACGTTTCTCGCTCTGCCGCGCAGCGAGCCCGCCGCGCTTGCGCGCGAAGTCGAATGGACGATGCGCGCGCCGATGGCCCTGCTCGCATTCGCGTGTATCGCCCTCGGCGTCGCGCCGTTCGTGATTCTGGCGCCGCTCGAAGCCGCTGTTTTCGATTTGATGGGCGCGCACGCCGATATGAAATTCGATTGGAGCATGGTCGTGGCCAACGACAGCTTCGGCTGGGTGGCGCCGTTGTGGATAGCGCTCGGACTTGGCGCTTTTCTCATGGCGATTCCGCTCGCGCTGCGCTCGATCGGCGCTAACAAGCGGCGCCGGTATTACGAGACCTGGGGATGCGGGCGCGCGTTACAGACCGCGCGCTTTGAATACACCGCCACCGCGTTTGCCAATCCCTTCAAGCGCGTTTTCGCGCTGCTGTATCGGCCCGTCAAGGAACTTGACATCGAGTTTCACCCCGAATCGCGTTATTTTGTGCGCACCATCGCATACTACAACGAGGGACGTTTGATTTTTGAGGACGCGCTGTACAGGCCACTGTTGCGCATGATTCAGGCATTGGCCCGCGAAGCACGCGTCTTACAGTCGGGCAACGTGCATGGTTACTTGGTGTATATCTTGGTTGCGCTCGTTGCCCTCCTGATTCTGACCGTGTAGTGCCTTTTTGCGCAGGGCATACTGAAGACATACGGGAACGCTCGATGCTCACAGAAATAACCATCGAACTCTTGCAGCTGCTTATGGTCATGTTGGGCTCACCGCTGCTCGTCGGCGTGATTCGCAAGGCGAAGGCGCGCCTGCAAGGGCGCCGCGGCGCGAGTATTGGTCAGCCTTACGCTGACCTACGGAAACTGCTCACAAAAGAGATGGTGGTTTCCGAAAATACCTCATGGATTTTTCGCTTTACGCCGTACCTGCTTGCCACCACGATGCTCTTGTCGGCGCTCATCGTCCCTGTGCTGACGACACGCACTCCGCTCGGCTTTATGGGCAACATCATCGCCCTGATGTATCTTTTCTTGCTGGGCACGTTCTTTCTGGCGCTGGCGGGCTTGGATGCCGGTAGCGCATTCGGCGGGATGGGTTCGAGCCGTGAGGTCGCGATTGCCGCGCTCGCCGAGCCTACGGTGTTGATCGCGATCTTCGGCATCGCTCTGCGTGCCGGCACGACCAGTCTCGATAGCATCATCACGCGTTTTGCCGCCGAGCCGCTCTTGATGTTAAACGCAGGTCACTTACTCGCGTTCTTCGCATTTTTTATCGTGGCACTGGCGGAAAACGGGCGACTGCCTGTAGACAATCCCGCCACCCATCTCGAACTCACGATGATTCACGAAGCGATGATCTTGGAGTATTCCGGCCGTCTTCTCGCTCTGGTGGAATGGGCCGCCGGGATGAAGTTGTTCCTGTTCTTGACGTTGTTGTCGAATCTGTTTTTTCCGTGGGGCGTCGCGCTGACGAACACGCCGGTCGCGCTCGTTACCGCCTTTGTGGCGCTCGCCGTTAAACTCCTGCTTTTCGCCTGGGCCATTGCGTTAGTGGAAACTTCGGTCGCCAAGCTTCGCCTTTTCCGTGTGCCTGAACTTCTAGCGGGGTCGTTCACGCTGGCGTTATTGGCCGTAGTGACCGCGTTTTTTATCAAATGATGGGAGTTGCTATGTCCGCTGAAGTGCTGGCTAAGGTCGTCAATCTGCTTTCGTTCGTCGCGCTCGGCTTGACCATCTTGCTGATTGTACGAACCAGCCTGGTGGGACAGGTGCGCGTCTTCGCGTTGCAGTCGTTCGTACTCGCTTCGCTCTCCGTGCTGATCGCAGTTTACAGCAGCAGCCTCGAATTGTTCGGCGTCGGCATTGCGCTTGTCGCGATCAAAGGCGTCGTGATTCCGCGCGTGCTCAATCGCGCCGTGGCGAAGATCGGCCTGCAGCGAGTTGCCGCGCCGTATCTGGGGACCGCGCCGGCTCTGATTATTTGTGGGCTGCTCACGATCGTCGCGTTTTACGTGATGACTCCTATTGCCGCCTCGAATCCCTTGCCCACGGCGGATGCCATCCCGCTGGCGTTCGCGGGCGTGCTGATCGGCTTCTTTATCATGGTGAATCGCCGCCGGGCGGTGACGCAGATTCTGGGATTTCTCATGCTGGAAAACGGCATTTTCTTACTCGCCCTCTTGGCAACCTACGGTGTGCCGTTCATCGTCGAGATGGGGGTTTTTCTCGACGTCTTGGTCGCCGTGCTGATCATGGAAGTCTTCGTCTATCACATCAAAGATAATTTCGATTCCATCGACGTCGGCGAATTGGGAAAGCTGAAAGAATGATGCTGCTAAGCTTGCTCTTGATTCCGCTCGCGGCGAGCGGACTGATTGCCATCGCACGACGGCGCGCGCTCATGGAACTGTTGCACGCGCTGGCGGCAATGGCGACGTTGGGCACGGGCGCGGCAATCGTCACCCAGGTGTGGAACGGTGCAGTCCTCACCGCGGCCGGTGATCTATTTCGCGTCGACGCGCTATCCGCACTGATGGTCACCATTATCACTTTCCTCGGCGCGGTCGCTGCGCTTTACGCCGTCGGCTACATCCGCGCCGAACTAGACGACGCGCATCTGTCTCGCGTCCGATTGTTTTTCACGCTCTTTCACCTTTTTATTTTCACCATGCTGGTCGCGGTCACGACGGATAATCTCGGCGTCATGTGGATCGCCGTCGAAGGGACGACCCTGGCGACGGTCTTTTTGGTCAATTTGCGCCAGACGCGCACGTCGCTCGAGGCCGCTTATAAGTATTTGATCTTGTCGTCGGTGGGCATCGCCCTGGCGTTCATCGGCACCGCGCTGGTGTACTACGCGGGGGCGGCAAAGGCCGGCGAAATCTCCGTAAACTGGAGCGCGCTGCGCGCGGCCGCCGGATTGCTCAACGCCGATGTCGTGCGACTGGCATTTGTCTTCATCATTGTCGGCTACGGAACCAAGGCGGGGCTCGCGCCGATGCACACATGGTTGCCTGACGCGCACAGCGAGGCGCCCGCGCCGATCAGCGCCCTGATGTCGGGTGTCCTGCTCAACGTCGGCCTGTACGCGATGATACGATTTAAAACGGTCGTCGATGCGGCGGTCGGGCCGGAATTTGCCGCGCGGTTATTGATCGGCTTAGGGTTGTTCTCAGTTCTGGTTGCGGCGGTTTTCCTGGTCAGACAACGCAATTATAAACGAATGCTCGCCTATTCGAGCGTCGAACACATCGGCATCATTTGCCTCGGTTTAGGCTTCGGCGGCTATTGGGGGGTCTTGGGTGCGCTGTTGCATATGGTCAATCATGCGCTGTCAAAATCGCTGCTCTTCATTCTATCGGGCAACATTCTACTCAAATATCACAGCGCGGAAATCAGCGACGTACGCGGACTGTTGCGTGCCTCGCCCTGGACCGGCGGGCTTTTTCTCGCGGGCATGTTTGCGCTGATCGGCTTGCCGCCATTTGCGCCGTTTATCAGCGAGTTTATCATTTTTCGCGCCGGCCTTGAGAGCCATCCGTGGGCGACAGCAGCAGGCGTGATCTTGCTGGTGGTCGTATTTGGAGGAATGTTGGCGAGCGTAAATCAAATGTTATACGGCGAGCCGGCCAACCACCCGCGCGGCGATGCGCTACGCGGGTGGCTCGCGCCCCTCGCGGCGAACTTCGCGCTCTTGCTCATGTTGGGACTCACCCTGCCGTCCCCGTTCGTCGCAGCGTTAGAGCAGGCGATGAAAGTCTTGGGAGGATAGATGGCAGATTTGCATGAGCTACAGGATCAGCTCGTCGCGGCCAATCTGAGCCCGAGCGGCATCGAAGTGCGCAGTCCGCGTGAGTTGCGCGTCAGCCTGCCGCGGGAGAGGCTTACGAAGTTAGCAGATTTCTTGCGGGCGGAATTCCAAGCCCGTCCTGAACTCATCGTCGCTGAGGACACGCGGTTAGAATGCGGGGGGTTCACGTTACGCTACATCTTTGAACTCGATCGCGCCGCAGAGATCGTGATCGCCTCGGTCAGCGTACCCGCAGAGGATCCAACATTTCCGTCGCTTGCGACCCGATGGTATCTCGCCAGCCGCTTCGAGCGCGAGATTCACGACTTGTTCGGACTGGTGCCGACCGGGCATCCCGATTTACACCGTTTGCCCTTGCACCAATATTGGCCGCCCGATTATCATCCTCTGTTGAAGGACGCGACGATTCGCCAGGATTTTTACGATGATGGCGAGACCTATCCTTTTCGGCGCGTCGAAGGGGAAGGCGTCTACGAAATCACCGTCGGCCCCGTGCACGCCGGCATCATCGAGCCCGGCCATTTTCGCTTTAGCGTCGAAGGCGAAACGATCATTAATCTTGAATCGCGAATGTATTTTGTCCACAAGGGCATCGAAAAGCTTTTTGAGTCCGCCACGCTCGACCAAGGGCTCAAACTGGCGGAGCGAATTTCCGGCGACTCGAGCGTGGCGCACGCCCTCGCTTTTTGTCAGGCGGTCGAATCGCTCGCGGACGTGACCATTCCGCCCCGCGCGGCGTACCTGCGGGTCGTTTTTCTCGAACTCGAACGGCTCTACAATCATATCGCGGACGTCGGAGCGATTTGCACGGACACGGGCTTTGCGGTCGCCAACGCACACGCGCTGCGCTTGCGCGAAGATCTCCTGCGCTTGAACGCGCGTTTAGCCGCGCACAGGCTCTTGCGTGATTGCCTTTTACCGGGCGGGGTGGCGCGGGATTTCGGTGCGGAGCAGATTGCCGACGCTCGTGGCTCAATCGCGCGCGTCAGTGCCGATTTTGATCAGATCGTTGAAATCGCGGCCGGCAATGGTTTGGTACTCGATCGTTTGCACGGCACCGGTCGATTGAGCAAACAGACGGCGCGCGAAATGCAGGTGGTCGGCGTTCCCGCGCGGGCCAGCGGCATTGACGAGGATGCGCGACGCGATCATCCCTTCGCCGCGTATGCGGCCTTGCAACCACGCGTCGTCGTGCGCACCGAGGGGGATGTTTGGGCGCGGCTGATGGTGCGCGTGGAGGAGGCACGGGAGGCGGCGCGTTTGATTGCGTGCGCGCTCAAGGCGCTGCCAGGCGGCAGTCTCGGGACGCCGATAGTCGCACTAGCCGAGGGCCAAGGAGCCTTCGGATTGGTCGAAGGCTGGCGCGGACCGATCTGGCACTGGGTGGTCGCGAGCAAGAACAATGCGCTTCGGCGGGTCAAGATCAAGGACCCCTCTTTCGCCAACTGGCCGGCCCTTAATTACGCCATTCTGAAAAACATCGTGCCCGATTTCCCACTAGTGAATAAGAGTTTTAACCTTTCCTACGCAGGCAATGACCTGTAGTAAGCGATCAGACGCAACTAAGAATATTGCTCCCTTATCTTTCCTGGCCTTTTGAGTTGCATCCTTACGTGTCCCGCTCGCTCGTCGGTCCCAACTCGCCGGTGCACCAGGGGACGAAGGCTTTCATTTTGCAGGTCGCGCCATTGGTCTTCAGTTCCTTCTCGAAGATCGAATGGATCTCGCGGTCTTCATCCTCGTATTCGATCTGCCAGCCGCCCTCCTTCATGCTCCGGTCGGCGCCCTCTCCGCCGCCACCCTTGGGTGTCCTGAGACCCATATCGCCCGGCCTGAGGGCCAGGTAGCGCGCCCGGGTCGTCCCGGAATTGAAGTGCTGGTGAGTGCAGTTGTCGCTGGGAACGACGACCATGGAGCCGACCTGCCAATCGCACTTGACCATGTCGGAGCGATCCTCTTTGGTCCAGACCAAGGAGTAGCCGGCGGTGCCACTGAGTAGCACCAAGTGCGCGCCGGGGCCATGGCGGTGGCCCTTCTTGTACGTGCCGACGGGAAACTCGGAGATGTGGCTCTTCGTGTTATTGTTGGCCATTTCCAGCATGGCGTTGACGCCGCCGGCGCCGCGCTCCTTCCATCCGTATAAAAGCATGTCCGGCGCGTTGGCGATGAAGTTGGATTCCCAAACGCGCCGGTTGAAGAGCTTACCCTTGCCGCTGAAGTAATCTTCCTCGCCGGCGTAGCGGCCGCTGAACATGTGATCGCAGTTGAAGATGAATTCGTTGTCCGCGAACAGCCGCATCATCGGCGGGGCGTTGGTCACGGCGATGTAGCGGGCCGGCTCGTTGCCACTGCCATTGAAGTTCTGGTACCAGGTGTTGAGGGGAATGGAAAAGAGGCTGCCGGCGGTCCACTCAAAGCTGCTCTTGCGTTTGTCATCGTGCCAGATCGTCGTCGCGCCACGCCCCGAGACCACGTAGAACGTAAGCTCGTACATATGGTGCTCCGGCTCGGACTTGCCCCCCGGCTTGATCTCGACGACGTGACAGTCGTTGGGCATGTGGCGGTTGGCGATGTGGATGACCGCGCCCTTGCCTCCCTTGCGTTCCCACGGCCCCAGCTCGATTTTCGCTAGGCTGGGGAAATAATACTTTTCGTAAACTTTCACGCCTTCTTTTTTCAACCATTCCGCGTAAGGATCGGACTTCTGATAGTCCTTCAGGCCTTCCTTGGGGGTCTCCGCGACTTTCATGTCGGTGCCTAACATTACCACGGTTGCAGTCCTCCTATAATAAAAATGATCGGCCGTTGATATTGAGCGCCGGCCACCGCGAATCCTGGCCTTGGCGCCAACACCTACCCTACTGCTACTTGTTTTCTCTGTCTCTATCTCTGCTCCTTTTTGCAGTATCCGGAATGGGGCCAATTTGTCAATGAGCCCGGATTCCGCAATTGAACACCGGGCCGGCATGAGCGAGGAGCGGACCTGGAGTAGCGAAGACACCCAGACGTGCGGTTTCAAAGTCGTTTTCGCCTTTTCGCACACCGTTGTTGTGGGTTTTATATTTGGACGCAAACCACCGATGATCAACGTCCGCTTAGAGGCATTATTTCATTGGCTTCGCTACGGAACGTGCGCTCCTCGCTCATTACGTCAAATGCAATTGCGGAATCCGGGATGAGCAGAATAAAGGGTTAGGGAAGGCGGTTACGGGTGCCGTGAGTGGCAGTCCGTGGGTTCGTACGCTCAAGCCAAATACAGAGACGAGATCGGGAGCTCATGAGGGACGACGAGACCCGACTACTTCCGGTAGCGCATGCGCGTGCCATGAGTGACGGAGAGGATCATCTCTTCGGGAGCCAGCTCGGCGGGGAAGTAAGCGCCGGAGATGCGAGCGCTGTTGAGGCTGGCGCCTTCGATCCAGACCTTGGAAAAGTCGATACCGCGCAGGTCCGCGGAGCGAAAATAGCTGTTGCTGAAATCGATTCCCGCGGCATCGATGCCCCTCAAATCAAGGTAACGCAGGTCGCAGGAGATGAGTTGGCAGGTCTCCATTTCGGACTTGCGCCGGTTGAATTCCTTGACGTTGCCGTCGCGCAAGAGCTGATAGAGCGGATCGTCGTGATTTAGCGGTTTGAGCGCCATGATGGCCGACTGCAATTCGGACCTAGGGTTTCAAAGCCCCCTCAAATCCGATGATCGGCATCAAACGGAAGTTCTTAAGTTCTTTTCCTTCTGAAACCGCTCTAGCGCCAGCCGGATCAGCCGGTCGATCAGCTCGGTGTAAGAGATGCCGCTCGCCTCCCACATTTTGGGGTACATGCTGATCTTGGTGAAGCCGGGAATAGTGTTGATCTCGTTGACGAGAATCTCGCTCTGGCCGCGCAGAAAGAAATCGACGCGAGCCATCCCCTCGCAGCACAGGACCTTGAAAGCTTTAAGCGCAAGCTGCTGAATCCGCTTGACCACTGCCTTCGGCAAACGGGCGGGAATAATCAGTTGCGCGCCTTTCTCGTCAAGATACTTGGCGTCGTAGGAATAAAACTCATGGCGCGTGATGATCTCTCCCGGCAACGATGCGACGGGTCTTTCATTGCCCAGGACCGAGCATTCGATCTCCCGGCCATTGATGCCCTCTTCAAGCAAGACTTTGTTGTCGTAGCGGAAAGCTTCTCTCAGCGCGCGACCGAGTTCATCTTCATTGGTCACCTTGCTGATGCCCACCGACGAGCCAAGATTCGCCGGTTTGACAAAAAGCGGCAATCCGAGCGCGCGCTTGACCGACGTGTAATTGATTTGCCTCAACGCTTTGCGCTCGAAAACCAGGAATTTCGGTATGGGTATCTTCGCGTCTCTGAGCAACCGCTTCATCACGTCTTTGTCCATGCCGACGGCGGAGCCAAGAACTCCCGCGCCGACGAACGACAGGTTGGCAAGCTTCAGCAATCCCTGAACCGTGCCGTCCTCGCCGAAGGGTCCGTGGAGCACGGGAAAAACAACGTCCACTCGGCCCAAGGCGCGGCGCGGCGCGAGCTGGATCATCGGCGTCGCGGTCGATCCCGGCAAGACCGCCGCGGCCTTGCTTCCGTCTCGGAATTCAACCCGCGACGGTGTCGATTCGCGCAACAGACGCGCGCCCTCGTCGATAAACCAGCGCCCTTGCTTATCGATGCCGACGGCGACGATCTCATATTTTTTTCTGTCCATCGCGGCGGCGATGTTTCTGGCCGAAATAAGCGAGATCTCGTGCTCGGCGGATTGCCCGCCGAAAAGTATGGCGACGCGCAGTTTCTTTTTCATTCGTCGTGCTGGGAAAGGGGCTTCCGGGTCGAGGATCGAAGATGGAGGATAGAGGATGGACGGTCGATCCTCGATCCTCCATCCTCCATCCTCGTTTCTCTGTCCTCGATTGTCATGCGTCAGCTTACGACTTCTTCCCCGCCGCCGGCGCCTGTTGCTCGACGACCTTCACCACTTTGCCGGGGTATGATCGCTTGTCGAACTGCAAGACGAAATATTTCGCTTTGATCGGATCGCCTTTGTTGTCGAATTCGATCGACCCGGTGACGCCTTTGAACCCTTTGATATTACGCACAGCGGCGGACACCTCCGCACGGCTCGGCTTTTTGCTCGGATTCGCTTTGAGCCACTGCTCCATCGCTTTGATCCCCACGAGCGTGGCGTCGTAACCGTACAGTCCGAATGCTTCGATGTCCTTGCCGAAACGCTGCTTATATTTCTTCGCGAAAGCAGCGGTCTCCGGGGTCGCATCTCGCGGCGGCGCGACACTGGTGTAGTAGCTCCCGACCGCGGCCACACCCGCAATTTTCACCATTTCTTCCGAATCGACGCCGTCCGGCCCCATGAACATGGCTTTGACGCCTTTCTCGCGCATCTGCTTGAGCAATAGTCCGCCCTGGTGGTAGATGCCGCCGAAGTAGACCAACGCCGGATTTTTCGCTTTCATCGGAATAATCATCGGCGCAAAATTGGCGCGCTCTTCGGTGCCGTCGAAGCCCAAAACATTCATGCCGAGTTTCTTGGCTTCATTGCGAAAGCTCTCGGCGACACCCTGGCCATAGGTAGTCTTGTCATGGATAATGTATACAGATTTTGCTTTCAGCTCTTGAGCCGCGAACCGCGCGCCAACGGGGCCCTGGACATCATCACGGCCGCAGACGCGATTGACGTTCGGATAACCGCGGTCGGTGATTTCGGTCGCCGTGTTCGCCGGCGAGATCATGACCAGCATAGCGTCTTTATAAACTTCGGACGCCGGCAGGGCGACGCCGGAGTTAAAATGGCCGACAATGACCAAAACATTGGGATCGGCAACCATGTTGCGCGCGTTGGCGACACCGACTTCCGCTTTCGCCTGGTCGTCTTGGGGAACAAGCTCCAGATCATACCCCATCGCCTTGAACGCTTTGACCGCTTCCTCGACGGCGAGTTGCGCGCCGAGCTTGATATGCTCGCCGAGAGCGGCTTGCTCGCCGGAGAGCGGCGCCTGAACGGCGATTTTGATCTTGCCCTTTTGCGCCCAGGCGGCGAGCGGAGCCGTCAAGAAGAATGAAAACAACAGAACCGAAAGGATTCGTCGCGTCACGTTACTCTCCTCCATTTATGAAAAATTTACGCGAAGCGGACGGCCCAGTCAATGTAAATTTGCGTTTCCTCAAGGTCCATTGACAGCGGGTCTCAGAGGAGGCTACCCTTGCCGCCATGATCATTAGCGTCGGTGTCGATCTTGCAGAAGTCGAACGCATCCGAAAAGCGCTGGAGGACCCGCGCATCGGCACGCGCTTCCGCGACCGCGTGTTCACGCCCAAGGAGATTCAATACTGCGAAAAGAAGCGGCGCGGGCGCTACGAGAGTTATGCCGGGCGCTTCGCCGCCAAAGAGGCGGTGATGAAAGCGCTGGGGCGTGGCTGGGGCGCGAAGGTTACTTGGCTGGACATCGAAGTAGCGCGGGCGCCGAGCGGCAAGCCGGAGATCGTCCTGCATGACAAGACCGCCCGCCTCGCCGAGGAGTTAGGCATCCGCCGCTGGGCGCTCTCGATCACACACACTGCCGAGCACGGTCTCGCCTATGTGGTTGCGGAGGGCGCGTAGCGCTGTTCAACGCGGGGCGCGGTTCAAGGTTCAGGGTTTAAAGTTCAATGTGGAATCCGGAACATGGAGCCCGAAACTTTGAACCCTTCGACCCGGCTCAGGGCAGGCCTTGAATATGGCACTTTGAACCATTCTGCCCCACGCCTCGGAGCAAAAATAATCCAAATTAGGAACTCGCGGTTTTTTTCGCGGGCAGCAAGAATAGAATCCCCAGAGCCCAGACACCGAAGGCGAGCCCGGCGATGGTCCATGGAGTTTTTCGCCGCCCGCTGTGGCCGGCGACGACGCGGCAGAGGACGGCGTCGAGAATGTGAACCACCGACGCCGTGCGCAACAGCGTCGCCGGTTCCATTTCCGGCCTGATCACAAGAAGTCCGGTGAGATAACCCACGATCTGATAAAAATCCACTGCGGCTCTTGACGCTTCCTTCTTCCAGCGAATATACTCGGTCTCCGCGAAAATAGGAACATCGCCATGGCGGTAAAAACGATTCAATGGAAAAATGACCGGGTTGTCATGCTCGATCAGCGGCTCTTGCCCCACAAAGAGGTGTATCGGGTTTGCCGCGACTACCAGGAGGTGGCGCAGGCGATCCGCGACATGGTGATTCGTGGCGCGCCGGCCATCGGCGTGGCCGCGGCCATGGGAGTTGCGCTGGGGGCCGCCAAGGCGCAGGTGAAGACCTTTGACCGCGACTTCCAGCGCATTTTCCTGACGCTCTCTAAAACCCGTCCTACCGCCGTGAATCTATTCTGGGCCCTGGAGCGCATGCGCAAGATTTACACGGTCAATCGCAGCCGTGGCGTAGACGTGGTCAAGCGACTCTTGAAAGATGAGGCGCACGCAATCTATAAAGAAGATATCGCCGCCAATAAGCAGTTGGGCAAGTTCGGCGCGCAAATGCTGCGCAACGCCCGCCATCTGATGACCCATTGCAACGCTGGGGCGCTGGCGACCGCCGGCTACGGCACCGCTCTCGGCGTGATCCGCGCCCTCAAGGAGGCGGGGCGGGAATTTGACGTTTTCGTCAATGAGACCCGTCCGTTTCTGCAAGGCGCCAGGCTGACCGCCTGGGAGCTTAAGAAGGAGAAGATTCCCGCGACGCTGATTACCGACAGCATGGCCGGTTATGTGATGCAGACGGGCAAGGTCGATGCCGTCGTAGTAGGCTGCGACCGGGTGGCCGCCAACGGCGACGTCGCCAACAAGATCGGCACCTATACGATCGCGGTGCTGGCCAAGCGGCATGGCATTCCTTTCTACGTCGCTGGGCCGACATCGTCCATCGACCTTAATTGTCCGTCCGGTAAAGAGATCCCCATCGAGCAGCGCGATGCCAAAGAGGTTTCCCATATTTTCGGCAAGGCCCTGGCGCCCAAGGGAATCAAGGTTTTCAATCCGGCGTTCGACGTGACGTCGCACGATCTCATCTCGGCGATCATCACGGAAAAGGGCGTCATTCAACCGCCGTACCAGCAAAATATTCGTAGCCATGTCGGTCATTGAAAAAAAAGCAGAGCTGGAAGCCTATTTCCACGACGCGGGCAAGCCCCGGGAGCGCTGGCGCGTCGGCACCGAGTACGAAAAGGTCGGCATCGACCGCAACACGGCCAAGGCGATTCCCTATTTCGGCCGGCGCGGCGTGGAGTTCATCCTCCGCGAGCTGATTGAGCGCTTCGGCTGGGAACCGCAAGAACAAGAAGGCCATATCATCGCGCTGGCGCGCGACAACGCTATGATCACCTTGGAGCCCGGCGGCCAAATTGAGCTGAGCGGCGAGCCCTGTGAAAGCATCCACTGTACCCACGCCGAATTCACCCAGCATATCCGCGAGTTGTTGGAGGTCGCCGAACCCCTCGACATTGTGTTCCTCGGCCTCGGCATGCAGCCGGTGAGCCGCCTGGAGGAGATCGAGTGGGTGCCGAAAAAACGTTACCGCATCATGGGGCCCTATATGCCCAAGGTGGGAAGCCTCGGCCAGCGCATGATGAAACAGACCGCCACGGTGCAAGCCAACATCGATTTCCTCGACGAGAAAGACGCGATGGCGAAGTTCCGCACGGGCATGGGTCTCGCGCCGATCCTCGTCGGCATGTTCGCCAATTCGCCGATCTCGGACGGGCAACTGAACGGCTATCGCAGCTTCCGCGAGCATATCTGGACCGACACCGATAAGAGCCGCAGCGGGCTGCTCAAGTTCGCCTTTTCGCCGGAGGTGAGCTTCGCTCATTACGTCGAATACGCCCTCGACGTGCCGATGTATTTCATCATTCGCCACCATGATTACATCGACATGACCGGCATGACGTTCCGCCAGTTCCTGGAGCGCGGCCACAACGCCGAACGAGCGACCCTCGAGGATTGGAACGATCACCTCACCACGCTTTTTCCTGAAACCCGGATCAAACGCTACATCGAAGTGCGTTCGGTCGACAGCCAACCGCCGGAATTGATGCTGGCCCTGCCCGCGCTCGTCAAAGGCGCGTTCTACGACGCCGACTGCCTGCAAGCCGCCTGGGATCTGGTCAAGGACTGGAGCTGGGATGAGCGGATGCAGGTCTATCTCGATTCGCACCGCGACGCCTTAGCGGCGCGCATTCGCCGCTACTCGCTGTTCGATCTGGCCAAGGAATTATTTCAAATCGCTTGGGAGGGATTGCGGCGGCAAAATGCGCCGAATGACCTAGGCGAGGATGAAACGATTTATCTAAGCTCGCTCAAAACTCTTCTGTTCCAGGGTAAATGTCCCGCCGACGTTCTCATCGAGAAATGGGAAGGAGAGTTGCAGCAGGACATCAAGAAGCTCATCAGCTACAGCGCCTACAAGCTGCTCTGAATCTCCTCGACGATGCGTCGGTGATCCAGCAACGCTAGCCGCTTTGCTATTTCCGTTTCATCGCCGCCGGTAAATGCCCTCAGCCGCCTGTTCTTTAGTTGAGTAATCCTCCGGTAACTTTCTTCAACTCTCACCCGCACGGCGGGGTCTCGTTCCGCTTCGGCGCAAAGAAACTCGTAGACGCGCATCGCTCGGGACAGCTCGTGGCAGAATAGCAACACATCGATACCGGCGCGGACAGCTAGACCGGTCGCCTCTTCCTCGCCGTAGTTGGCGCCGATCGCTTTCATTCCCATGTCGTCGCTAAAGACGACGCCGTCGTAGCCCAAATCTTGGCGCAGCAGCCCGCTGACGATTCTCTCCGATAGGGTCCCGGGAAATTCCTGGTCCAGCGCGCGATAGAGAACGTGCGCGGTCATCAGCGTTTCGATTCCTTGCCGGCAGGCGTGGACGAACGGCGGCAGTTCGACGGCCTTCAATTCTGCAAGGGATTTTTCGACGATCGGCAGAGCCAGATGCGAGTCTTCGTCCGTGGCGCCATGACCGGGGAAGTGCTTGCCGCACGGAATGACTCCGCCATCTCGCAGACCTTCGGCGTACGGCCAAGCGAATCGGATGACCTGCTCGGGCGCCCCCCCAAAGGCGCGGTCGCCGATGATCGGATTCTCCGGGTTCGAGTTGACGTCCAGCACTGGGGCGAAGTCGAGATTAATTCCCAACAGCGAAAGCTCGGCGGCAGCGGCGCGGCCGGTCCGGCTGGCAAGATACGGGTTGCCTTTTTCGCCGACGCGCCCGGCGGACGGAAAGTGGCTGAACGGTTTTGGCAGACGATGAACCCTGCCGCCTTCCTGGTCGATGCCGATGAAGGGCGGAAACTCTGTTCCGGTTTCCCAGAGCGCGCGGCAGAGCCACAGGATTTGCTTCGGCTCGCGGCAATTGTGGGCGAAGAGGATGAAACCGCCAAAGCCGCATTCTTCAATGATCAGTCGCTCGTCTCGGTTCAACGTTCCGCCCTGAACGCCGATCATGAACATCTGGCCGATTTTTTCTCTTAAATCGTTCACCCTTATAGCTTATAACATGCGGCGCGGAAGCGCAGAAACCCCGTCGGCAGGAGGCTGATGGCGCGGTGCCAGAGTGCGTGTCTTGAATGGCCATCGATGGGCGTATACTCTCAAAACCGTGAACGACCAAACCGTTGAGCGGCAAGAGACGGATCTCCTGCACAGCCAGTACCAGGCTCTGCTTGAGATCTCGGAAGCCATTGCTTCGCATAGAGATCTCGAGCGGCTTTTTCATGATCTGCCGACGCAGCTGCACGGCGTCGTGCAGTTCGATTTTGCCAATCTGCTTTTATACGACCCGGCACTGAAGGCGTTGAAGTCCCATGTCCTGGAAACGCCTGATCCCACTTACACCTGTCCCGCCGGAGAGTGCCCGATGGAGACGCCGGGGGGTTTGGTCTGGCAAACGCAAAAGGCCTGGGTCGTCGCCGACCTCGGCAACGACACCAAGTTTCCCGACCTGTCCCGTTGGCTCAGCGACCGCGGCGTCCACTCGCTCTGCGTCGTTCCGGTGACGACGGCGTTGAGGAAACTGGGCGCGTTGGCATTCGGCAGCAGGGTGCAAGCGGCCTATGCCGAGTTCGATGTGATCTTCTTGCAGCAGGTGGCGCGACAGGTCGCGGTTGCGCTGGACAACGCGCTCAACTTCGAACGGGCGCAATCTGTCCAGGAACAGCTAAAAGAAGAACGCGACCGCTTAAGCATATTGCTCGAGGTTAACAATGCAGTGGTCTCCGTGCTCGACCTGCACGACCTGCTGAGTGCAGTCTCGGCATCGCTGCGCCGTTTAGTGCCGCATGAATACGCAAGTCTTTCTCTCTATGACGCTGAATCCCAGCGTTTGCAGATTCACGCGTTGGATTTCCCCGTCAGTAAAGGAATGCTTCAGGAAGGTCTTTGGGTGCCCGTCGAGGGTTCGCCGACGGGAAGAGCTTTGACGACACGCCAACCCGTGTTTATAACCGCCCGTGACATTGAGCAATTCGGATCGGATATTGCCCGGCGCATCCTGGACGAGGGGCTTAAGTCCGCATGTTGCCTGCCGCTGGTCTCTCATGATCGTCCCTTGGGCACCTTGGTCGTCGCGAGTCTCAAGGATGAGACTTTCCCTGAGAAGGACGCGCAGCTCCTGCAACACGTCGCCAATCAGATCGCCATTGCGGTCGAAAACTCGCTGGCCTTTCACCGGGTGGTGGACCAAGCCAACAAACTGAGCGAAGAGAAGCTCTACCTGCAAGACGAGATTCGCTCGGAATACAACTTCGAAGAAATCATCGGCGAAAGTTCCGCCTTGAAAGGAATCCTCGAACAGCTCCAGACGGCGGCGCCAACGGACTCGACGATTCTCATTTTAGGCGAGACCGGCACCGGGAAGGAATTGATCGCCCGCGCCATCCATAATCTCAGCTCGCGGCGTGAAAAAACTCTCGTGAAAGTGAACTGCGCCGCCATTCCGACCGGGCTGCTTGAAAGCGAGCTATTCGGTCACGAAAGGGGAGCGTTTACCGGCGCCATCGCGCAACGCATCGGCCGTTTCGAGCTGGCGCACCGAGGCACGATTTTTCTCGACGAGGTCGGCGATATCCCCCTCGAGCTCCAACCCAAACTCTTGCGGGTTCTCCAGGAGCAGGAGTTCGAACGGCTGGGCAGCGCGCGGACGATCCGCGTCGACGTTCGCCTGGTAGCCGCCACTAACGTGGATCTGACTCAAAAAGTCGCGGCGAATCAATTCCGCGCTGATCTCTATTACCGTCTCAACGTATTCCCGATCGTCGTTCCGCCGCTGCGCGAGCGGCGCGAAGATATTCCCTTGCTCGTGCGCTACTTCGCCCAGAAATACGCGCAGCGCATGAAAAAGCCGATCGATAGGATTCCCGCCAAAGCGATGGCCGCCTTGATCGAGTACCCTTGGCCTGGCAACGTGCGCGAGTTGGAAAATTTTATCGAGCGCGCCGTCATCCTTTCCCGCGGCGCGGAGCTTCAGGTGCCTTTCGCCGAGTTGAAGCAACGGCCGAAGCTCACCGCCACCTTCTCCCCTACCGTCTCTTCAGGCGCTCTTGGCACGCTGGAGCATGCGGAACGGGAACATATCATGCGCGCCCTCGGCGAAACCCATTGGGTGATCGGCGGGCCCGCGGGCGCGGCCGCCAAGCTCGGAATGAAACGGACCACGCTCCAGTCGCGCATGCGAAAGCTCGGCATCGCACGCTCCAACTGACGCCGACATTTCGGCTCCTGCCGATAAATCGGCGTCCTTTCTTTGTCACGTCTCTCTTTGTCCCACCTGACTTCATAGGGCCGCGTGACCGAAATTCCTTCTACGCAGCAGCGCTTAGCTCGCACATAGGCGGATCGATCGCCCTTGGAACAGGTGTTGCTCCTCTCAAATCACCGGGTGGATATCGAGGAAGCGAATAAGTCGGATGGTCGACACAATACGCCGAATACATAGGAGGGTGCTCATGGAAGAGACTCAACGCATCTATCTCCCGGCGGCCGGCCACGACTGGCTGTCGCCGCTTTACGACCCTTTGGTAAAACTGCTGGGCGGCGACTCTGCGCACCGACAGCTTGTCGATCAAACAGGCATTCAGCCGGGCCACCGAGTTCTTGAAATCGGCTGCGGCACCGGGAACCTGGCGATCCTCGCCAAACGCCTCCATCCAGGGGCCGAAGTCATCGGGCTCGATCCCGATCCAAAGGCGCTCACTCGCGCCCGGCGCAAGGCCGAGCGGGATGCGCTCTCTATTCAGTTTGATCGTGGGTTTTCCGACGCGCTGCCCTATCCGGCTGGTTCCTTCGATCGCGTGCTCTCCGCCTTCATGTTCCACCACCTGCTTAATCCCGAGGAAAAGACCAAGACTCTGCTTGAGGCGCGGCGCGTGCTCGTGCCCGGCGGATCTCTGCACCTGCTTGATTTCGGAGGAACGACCGGGAGGTCTCAGGGTTATCTCGAACGCTTCCTTCATCGGACCGAGCGCTTGCGTGACAACGCCGGGGATCGGGTTGTTGCGCTCATGAGAGAGGCAGGTTTCGAGGAGCCGGCGAAGGTCGCTCATAGAGTGATGACGATCTTCGGGCGCGTCACGTACTACCGGACGGCTTCACCACGCCAGCAGTAACGCGCCGTATAACCCGGCGTTGGAAGAGACGCACGCGTAGCCGGTTCATCGCACCTAACTTGAATTGTTTTCTACACCATCCCGTTCGTGGTGAGGGTGTCGAGTCATGAACGGATTTTTTCACACACTCTCAGCCCTCTTTCTTTCCAAATACGCCGGCATTTCGGCGTCTGCCGATAGTTCGGCACGCCGTCCTCGTCACGTTCCTTTTAGTCGAAGAAGACTGCGCCGTAAGATTCCGAACTCGCGCCGGATTTGAACGTCTCCTGGAAGCGATGCGGCTTGGCACATGAGTTGCCATGACTATCTATCGAGTGAAAGAAAGTTGAGGTGGATCTCGTGAAGGTCGAAATATCATTCTTGGCAACATTACTCTTCATTGGAACGGATCTGTTGGCCCGCGCGGCGGTTCAGGGCGTCGAGCAGGCGCTGATCGCGACCGCCATTGAGTATGGACGGAGCGCAATCAGAAGAGGATTAAGACAACTTCCTCTTATCATGAAATTCCGCCGGCAAGTCTATGCACGTCCGTCTGACGACTGAGAGGGACGCGGTGACTTTCATCAATCGCACCTGGTTTATCCCGGCAACGGTCCCCGTGGAGTTGCCGATCGGGCTCAAGCACTCGAACTCGGAATACTGTTGGTGCGATCCGTTCGTCGAGGTGATTGAGAGCGGGAGGGAGACTGTGGTTCATCGGCAGGTGTCATGGAACTGAGCTTGGCTCGGAGGTCGGTCGTGGAATCCATCAATAAAATCTTTGTTATCGTTTTAATCCTTTTGGCCGCGCTATTCTTTTCCGCTCCCCTGCGCGCGGAGCCCACATTAGCCAGCTACCAGCCATTGGCGCAGAACATCTTTCTTCCGGTTTGGGCATTGGAAGAGCATGAGCTTGCTCAGATGTCTGTCGCTTCGTTGGTAGTCGGAGACAAGACTGTGGGCGTTGTCACTGTATATGACGACCCGCGCACCGATAGGCGCGGCGATTATCTGGAGCTCTACGACGATACAGGCCACCTCTTGGCCGCCAGTTGGTTCGATCGGTTCGGTATTGAAAGAGTAGCGGCAGATCGCGGGTTTCTGGAAGGCAAAAACAAGCTCGAAGGGGTCTTTGTGATTCTTTTGGATGGCGACTCCATCTAAGACTCCCCTTGTAAACCATGTTGAAAATCACCACTCGAACTGATCGGACGGGAACCATACTAGAACTTGAAGGAAAACTAGTAAGCAGCTGGGTTCGAGAATTGGAAGCGTGCTGGCAGGGAGCGCTCATTTCCGATCAACGGGTAAGAGTCGTATTGAAAGCAGTGACCTTCATTGATGCCGCGGGAAGAGAGCTTTTGGCCAGGATGCATGCACGAGGAACCGCGTTGGCGGGTGAAGGATGTATGACCAAAGCGATCATCGAGAAAATCTACCAGGAGGACGACCATGAGTGAGCATGTAATTGAAATCAACGGCGGAAATTTCGACAAGTTCGTATTGCAGTCGAAGACGGCGGTGCTGGTGGATTTCTGGGCTGCATGGTGCGCGCCATGCCGCGCTCTTGCCCCGAGGGTCGAGGCGATCGCTGAAAAGCGCGCGAACAGCGCCCGCTTCGCCAAACTAAACGTCGATGACAGTCCAGCCCTCGCACAACGCTACGGCATTCGCGGGATTCCAACGTTGATTCTGTTTCAGGACGGGGCGGAAAAAGAACGTCTGATAGGCGCAGTGACCGAGGAAGAGATCGTGCGCGCGATCGACAAACATGTCAGCGCCGCTTTGAATTAGGAGGTCCGAGCCATGGAATGGAAAAGCGCCGGTTCGGAAGCCATAAGAGATCGCAGCAGCCTGACGATGGATGAGAAGATCACATCCCTGTTTCAGCCGGATACGCTCCTCTCTGCTCACTATTATGGCAACCTGCGCAGAACGACGCTAATACAGCCGGAAATGCGGCTCACGTTGGCGATCTTGGAGGACGCCATAAACTGCTTTCAGGATAATCTTACAGCCGAGAGCGGCAAGGGAAAGATGCTTTTCAACGAGGCCGAGGAATGGATCCTGGAAGAGGACGGCGATTGGATATTCTCCTTTCGAAATGTTTGTGAGCTTTTGGGTTTTAATCCCGCATACGTGCGTCAAGGGCTCCTGCGGTGGAAACAAGAGAGACAGCGCCATAACGGCAACGATTGGGAAGAAAAAAGGATGGCAGGGTAGCTTGGCTTATTACGTGCACCAACGATGCGTTCGGGGTGAGCCCTCCGAGGCGAAGGCCATCGGATGCCTTCACCTCTCCAAGCTCACCCCTCGGCCGAAATTGTGTCTTGGTTTTTGCTTGGGCAGTGCATGATCCGGGCTTGGCGGCCGGCACCAAAGACGCACCAAGACGAGAAGGAAACTGAGGAGGGCTGCTTATGACCTCATGGCAACTTATTTTTTTGCAGAGCAGGGCCAACGACGGTCTCTATGACGGCGATAGCTTACCGACGCGAAACTGGGATTGGCCGGAGGGAACCTGGTTTCAAAAGCGTCTACATTATTTGCGCGCGCGACATTGGCAAACAGCCCAAAGGGGATGGATATGAGACACCCCAATCGACCGGCCGATCACTCACCGTCGGCCAGCCGCCGCGCGGGCGCCGGCGGGGAAAGCCGGACGAAGTCCGGCCATTTTTCGATCGTTCCGCTGCTTCTTTTTAACCGAGACATCTCCGCCGAGGCGCGCCGGGCGCTAGTTGAGAGGCGCCTGGGGGATGCGGCGGAGATGCTCATGCGCGAGCACGGACTCAGCTGCATCGAGGCGGGCGATCTCTTGGGAGTCGGTGCGTGCTAAAAAAACTAATTTGCTGCGGTCGCGCGCCCGTATCGCCACGCCGCTGGAGCGCCATTCATGCAGATCAACGGCCTCGAGTTCGTGACGTCCCAGAGCGCTCGGGGCCATGTGAGCCTGGCGCTCCAGTTCGCTTTGGACCAGAGCACCGACGCCGCAGCGGCCGGAAAGTGGGTGAATGGCGGCGGCAGACGATGAACCCTGCCGCCTTTCTGGTCGATGGCGATGAAGGGCGGAAACTCTGTTCCGGTTTCTTCGCGACTCCAGGTCCGCTCCTCGCTTATGCCGGCCCAGCAGTTCAATTGCGGAATCCGGGTTCAATATGACCCGGTGCCGGACGGGGCGATGAACTCTTTGGTTGCGAGTGTGAATCAATTATGGATAACATAAAAGTGCTGGCGCACTCTTAGGTCGACGAAAGCAGTAAGATGACACTCGTTTGAGAGAGTCTAGTCCGCATGGCTGATCCTGATCTAACTCGGCTGCCCTCGATCCTCGCCGAATTGGCGCCTCAAGGGCGCAGCGCGCTCTTGCCCGCATTGCACGCCGCGCAGCGGCTCTTTGGCTGGCTCTCCGAACCGGTGGCTGCGGAAGTGGGCCGCGCCCTGGGCGTGCCGCTCGCCGACGTGTGCGGCGTCATCGATTTCTACGCGATGTTCTATCGGCAGCCGGTGGGGAAAACCGTCGTGCGCGTGTGCAGCGCGCCGGTTTGCGCTATTGCCGGGGCCGACGCGGTGGCGGACGCGCTCCGCCGCCATCTGAGGGTCGCGCCGGACGAAGTCAGTTCGGATGGTGATTTCACTGTAGAGCATGCGCCCTGTTTGGGCTTGTGTGATCAGGCGCCGGCACTGCTTGTCGGCGAAACCGCTTTAGGCCATGCTGCTCCCGAACAAGCAGCCGAAATCTGTGCTCGAAGCCGGGAGAGAATGGTGGGTGTTGTCGGCGGCGATATCCGCAGCCTTACGGCCAATTGCGGTGACGGTCACCCTACGTCTCTCGACGAATACAGGAATCGGGGCGGCTACGCCGGACTGAAAAAGGCTTTGGCGATGACACCGCAAGCTGTGCTCGCCGAGGTGAAGGCTTCGGGCTTGGCCGGGCGGGGCGGCGCGGCGTTTCCAACCGGCATCAAGTGGGAGGGAGCGGCAAAAGCGCAGGGGAAGCCCAAGTACATCGTGTGCAACGCGGACGAATCCGAGCCCGGAACTTTCAAAGACCGCATTCTCATGGAAGAGGACCCACACCGCACCCTCGAAGGCATGATCATCGCGGCCTACGCGGTCGGCGCCAGCCGGGGTTTTATCTATGTTCGCGGCGAGTTTCCTCACGCGTTTAAAGTCATAGGCGAGGCGGTGGAGAAAGCGCGGCAGGCGGGCGCGCTCGGCAAAAATATTTTCGACGCCGGATTGGACTTCAATATCGAAATGCGGCTCGGCGCCGGCGCCTATATTTGCGGCGAAGAAACCGCGCTGCTCGAATCCATCGAGGGCAAGCGCGGCTTGCCGCGCATCAAGCCACCCTTCCCCACCACCCACGGGTTATTCGGCAAGCCTACCGTGATCAACAATGTGGAAACCTTCTGCAACGTCCCGCTAATCCTCGAACGGGGCGCGGCGGAATATCGAAAAATCGGCACCGAGAAGTCGCCCGGTCCTAAGCTCTTTTGCGTATCGGGCCAGGTGCGGAGACCGGGACTCTACGAGGTGCCGTTCGGTGTCACGCTGCGCCATCTGCTGTTCGATCTCGCCGGCGGGCTGAATCCAGGACGCAAGCTTCAAGCGGTGCTCATGGGCGGCGCGGCGGGCGCATTTGCCGTAGAGAAAGACTTGGACGTGATCTTGTCATTCGAGCAATTGAACGCCGCGGGACTGCCGCTCGGCTCCGGCGCCGTCATGGTTTTCGACGATACGGCGGACATGCGCGAGGTGCTGAAGCGAACCGCCCATTTCTTTGCCGACGAAAGCTGCGGCAAATGCTATCCCTGCCAGCTCGGCACGGTTCGCCAGTATGAAATCCTCGACCGGGTCGCTTCCGGACATGCTCGTGCCGGCGACCGCGAGCGCTTATCCGACGTGGGCGGCGCGATGATCGACGCGTCGCTCTGCGGCCTCGGCCAGACCGCCGCGGCGGCGGTCTTGAGCGGAATGAAGCTATGGCCGGAGTTTCTTGATAGGCAAAAATAGCAGTCTCGTGTTCTCGACTCGTGCCCGTATTTCAGGCGATCACGCAGCACGAGCACGATTTTGTCGCGAGAAAGTTCATGGCTGACGTCACACTTACAATCGACGGCGACGCCATCACCGTCCCCGCAGGGACGACGATTCTCAAGGCCGCAGAGCAGCTCGGCCGCAGCGTTCCGACTATTTGCTATCACGACCACTGCACGGCGAACGGGCTCTGCCGCATCTGCGTGGTCGAGGTCAACGGGATCAAGCCGCTGGTGCCGGCCTGCTTGACGCCGGTGCATGAAGGCATGAAAGTCACCACCGCCAGTGCCAGAGCCGAGCGCAGCCGCCGGACCATTCTCGAGATGCTTGCCTCCGCCGTGGACCTCTCTCAGGCACCGGAAATTCAAAAGTTGATCGGCGACTATCGCGCCGACCGCGCGCGCTTCCCCGACGCCGAGCGGCGCGAGCATCCGATTCTCGACGACAACCCAATGTACCATCGCGATTATTCCAAGTGCATTCTCTGCTGGCGCTGCGTTCAGGTCTGCGCCGATGACGCGCAGTTCACCTACGCCATCAACTTCAGCGGGCGCGGCTTTGAGACGGCCATCGGCACCTTTTTCGACAAGCCTATGCCGGAAACCACCTGCGTATTTTGCGGCCAGTGCGTGGGAGTCTGTCCCACTGGGGCGCTCAAGTCCAAGCGCGAGTCGCTGTTGGAGCAGGAACTGAGCCCGGATGAGATTATGCAGGTGATCGAAGGCGGGAAAAAATCGCGCGGGAAGCCGCGATGATCACACCGGATCGCATCGTCCCGACCACCTGCCCCTACTGTGGCGTGGGATGCAGCCTCGAGCTGCACATCAAAGACGACTATATCTACAAAGTGACCTCGCCGTTTGACGGCATCGTCAACCGCGGCAACTTGTGCGTCAAGGGACGGTTCGGTTACGACTTCCTGTACAACCAGGACCGGGTGACGGCGCCGCTGATCCGAAAGAAAGCTCAGGCGCCCGGCGCGCGCACCCAGGCCTTCGACCGCGAGCAGTGGCGTCAAGTCTCCTGGGACGAAGCCCTCGACTACACCGCCGACCGGCTGGTCGAGATCTACAAACGCGACGGCGCGGATGCCATGGCGGTCTACTGCTGCGCCAAGGCGACCAACGAGGACAACTACCTGCTGCAGAAACTTTACCGCGCGCTCTTCCGCACCAACAACGTCGATCACTGCACCCGGTTGTGCCACGCCGCGTCGGTGGCCGCACTGCAGATGGCGCTCGGCTCCTCGGCCATGAGCAACACCGCCGCCGAGGTTATTCATAGCGACGTGTTCCTGGTGACCGGCTCCAACACGGCCGAGACCCATCCGATCATCGCCCTGCAAATGAAAGCGGCGGTAGAAAAACACGGCGCGAAGCTCATCGTCGTGGATCCCCGGCGGGTGGAGATGGTGAACTGGTCTACCCTCTGGCTGCCCGAGAAGCCGGGCACCGACGTGCCGGTCTTTTCCGCGATGGCGCATGTCATCATCGAAGAGCGACTCTATAACGAAAATTTCATCCGGCAGCGCACCGAAGGTTTTGAGGCGTTCTCCGGCTCCACGAAAAAATTCACGCCGGAATACGCCGAGGCGATCTCCGGCGTCGACCGCAAGCTGATCGTCCAGGCCGCGCGAATGTACGCCGCGGCCAAGAACGCGGCGATCTATTGGGCGCTGGGGATTCCCGAGCACGCCCACGGCACCGACAACGCGATGGCGCTGATTCATCTCGCGCTCCTCACCGGCCACATCGGCCGCCGCGGCACCGGTCTCAATCCGCTGCGCGGGCAAAACAACGTGCAGGGTGCCTCGGATTCCGGCGCCATGCCCTGGCACTATCCCGGTTATCAGCGGGTCGATGACGATGCGGCGGCGCGCAAGTTCGAGCAGGCGTGGAACATCGAGCCCGGTGCGCTAAATCGCCACCTCGGCCTCACCACCACCGAGATCATGAGCGCGGTGAGGCCGGGCGGCGTGCGCGCGCTGCACATCATGGGCGAAAATCCCATGATGTCTGAACCCGACCTCAATCATACGCGACATATGATTGAGCAGTTGGAGTTCCTGGCGGCGCAGGACTTGTTCATCAATGAATCCGGCGCCTATGCCGACGTCTTTTTGCCGGCAACTTCCTGGGCGGAGAAGGAGGGCACGTTCACCAACACTGACCGGCGCGTCCAGCGCGTGCGCAAGGCGCTGGAGCCGCGCGGCGACTCCAAACCGGATTGGGAGATTGTTTGCCGTCTCGCCGAGCGCATCGAAAAGCGGCTGGGCCGCCCGCAATCGGCCTTCTGGTCTTACGCTGGCCCGTCGGCAGTCCTCGAAGAGATGGGGCGCGTTGTCCCTGAATATGCCGGCGTGAATTACCTACGCATCGAAAAACAGGGCCTGCAAACTCCGGTGTGGGACGACAATCATCCCGGCACGCCGCATCTTTTCAGCGAAACCTTTCCCAGCGGTAAGGGCAAGTTTCATCCGTTGGAATATGTGCCTGCGGTGGAGATGCCGGACGAGGCATATCCATTCATCCTCACCACCGGACGCTTGCTCGAACACTGGCATGGCGGCACACTCACCCGTCATTCGAAGCTCGACGACCTCTATCCCGAGGCGCGCGTGGAAATCAATCCCGCGGACGCCGCCCGCTTGAAGATCGATGACGGCCAAGCCGTGCGCGTTTCGTCGCGACGCGGCACCATCGTCCTGCGCGCCTGGGTGACCACGCGAGCGACCGCGGGTGTGGTCTTCGTCCCCATGCACTTTGCCGAAGCCGCCGCCAACCTGCTCACCATCGACGCCCTGGACCCGAAAGCGAAGATTCCCGAGTACAAGGCCTGCGCCGTGAGCGTCGTGCCCGCCGATAAGGAACAATTAGCGCGGCCCGAGGGAAAGGTGCAAAGGGGGAGATATTAGCACCGGGACAATGAATGAGTCTCGCGCTTCAGCTCGCTTTTGGACAAGCACATCAACGCCGCGGCCAAGGACGTTCAAACGGCGATCACGCAAACCGCTGGTCTGCCGATTGATCCGCGATCCGCCTTTGCCGGCCGCCCAATTCAACAACAAACCCCAAGACCGGCCGGTTATGAACATCTGGCGGATTTTTTCCGTAAGCGTCCTCATCGCCCACGAATAGACCACAGCTAGACAAATTTCCCGCTCGCGTGTAGATTCTCCGGGCTAGATGGTCAAGGGTAAATATATCGTCGTCGAGGGGCCCATTGGCGTTGGCAAGACCAGCCTGGCCAAGATTTTGGCGGGTGAGTTTGAGGCCCGCACGGTCTTTGAGAGGGTGGAGGACAACCCGTTTCTGCCCAAGTTCTATCAGGCGCGCGAGACCTACGCCTTTCAAAATCAGACGTTTTTTCTGCTCAGCCGCTATCACCAGCAGATGGAGCTCGGCCAGCAGGATCTCTTCAACCAGAACACCGTTGCCGATTACCTGTTCGCCAAGGACAAGATCTTCGCCACGCTGACGCTGAGCGCCGATGAGCTCAATCTATACCAGCAAATCTACGCGCTGCTGAACGCCCGCGTTCCGAAGCCCGACCTGGTCGTCTACCTGCAAGCGCGCCCCGAGGTGCTTTACAAACGGGTCAAAAAAAGGGATAAAAAATACGAACGTAGCGTTACCTTCGAATACCTGACAGAGGTCGCTCAGGCCTATAACCAGTTCTTCTTCTATTATGAAGAGAGCCCTCTGCTGGTGGTGAATACTTCGGAGATCGATTTCGTGGCAAGCAGCAAGGATCTGGCTGACTTGATCAAGGAAATCAACAACATGGGTTCGGGGACGCAGCACTACATACCGCTTAGATCCAGACGATCTGGACTGAGACGGACGCCGCAATGAAGAAGTCGGCAATCGGCAGTAGGCGGTAGGCATACACTCTCTGCATACCGCCGCCTGCCTACCGCCAGCTTTTTAAAGGCCTTCCGGCTCCGTCCGGGAGGCTTTTTTATTTAGGAGGGTAGATCGATGATAGAAAAGATCACCGTACCGGAAATCGTCAAGATGAAGCAGCGGGGCGAAAAGATCACCTGCCTCACGGCTTATGACTATTCTTTCGCGCGCATCCTCGATGAGGCTGGGGTTGATATCCTGCTGGTCGGTGATTCCCTCGGCTGTGTCATCCAGGGGCGCGAAAATACCCTGCCGGTAACGTTGGACGAAATAATATATCATACTCGGGCGGTGGCGCGCGGGCGCACACGCGCGCTGGTCGTGGCGGATATGCCGTTTCTATCGTATCAAGTGAGCAAGGAACAGGCGGTCCAGAACGCCGGCAGGCTGCTGCAGGAAGCTCGGGCCGAGGCGGTGAAACTGGAGGGCGGCGTGGCGATGCGAGACACAATCAAGAAAATCACCGAGGTGGGCATTCCGGTCATGGGTCATGTTGGCTTGACGCCGCAGTCGATCCATCGCTTCGGCGGCTACAAGATTCAAGGGAAAGCTAAGACCCA
>Ga0214473_10000402_pt1 | contig 60782 bp, 56 predicted proteins | sample RVTome_7_FD_203509 | JGI IMG/M metagenome (GOLD analysis project Ga0214473, IMG submission 203509) | Soil microbial communities from uranium-contaminated site in the Upper Colorado River Basin, Wyoming, United States - RVT98D197 | ecosystem: Environmental > Terrestrial > Soil > Contaminated >... | reverse complement strand
CCGCAAAGATGCGCGTGCTGGTCGTGGTCAGTACGCGCATGGAAGTCGCTAGTTCGTTGGCCAACAAAAACATGGCCGTCGTTTTGCCGCCTGCGCCGACGAGGGCCACGACTTCGCCGGGATTTAATTTTAATGCGTGAGAGAATTTCACCGGTTATCGCCCCGCCAGATACTTACCTTGGAAATGTTGAACAGGACAACTCCGGGAAAATTTGTCCCGCCAAGGCGCCAGCGAAATAAAATCCAAAATCCGAAGCACGAAAGCGGCCCCGCGGACCAAAACAAACAGCAGTCAAATAAACTCAAAACCGAAGAAAATCCAAAACCTTGAATCCAGATTGAGGTTGTTTGAAATTTTCTGGTATTTTGAACATTTGAAATTGTTTCGAGTTTCGTGCTTCGGATTTCGTGCTTCGAATATTCGTCGTTGGCATCATTGCGAGAGACATGGTTTTTCCGACCTCGTCTTCGTTTCCGAATTTCAAATACTTCTGGCTAGGTTTTACGCATCAAGTCACTCGCCAAAATCGCCTCCAGCACGCCGCCGCCGATGGCCAGCGACTTGTCGCTGATCGTAAAGCAGTGGCTGACTTCGCCGCGCGGATCGAGGTCGCCAATTTTCAATCCAAGGGTCACTTGCACGTCGGAGTGCATCAGACCGCGTAGCACCCCGGAAAAAGCAGCGCGAATTTCGTGGCCATTGACCGTCGCAATCAATTGCCCGGCGGCAATCCGGTCGCCTATCCGGGCATGAGGCGTGAACTGTCCAGCCGCCGGCGCGCGCAGAACCCGGTCGGCGGCGCGACTTTCGATCAAGCCGGGTGTTCGGGTATCGGGTTGGGCTTGGCCGTTGACCGCTGGTCCGCAGCCGGGGTAGATCACCCGGCCCAACCAGTGGCCGCGATTGGTCTCTATCACGGCATGGCAATCTTGTCCCGCGGTGAAGCCCGGTCCCAGGGCTACCACCAGGGGCGCGTCGTGAATCGTCGTGCCGGTGTTGACCTTGGCTATGATCGCATCGACCACGACCTCGGGTCTCAGTTTGGCAACGATGCTCGCCTGCGGGTCAACCAATATCGGTATAATTTCGCTGGTGGCGAGGGCCTGAGCCTCTGCGCAGGTATTCACCCGGCGAGCGACCAGCCCTTCGACAGTGGCTTCGCCATTGTAGACCGCCTCGCCGTAACAAACGGTGCGGCGCACCAGCAGGGGTGCGGGGAGTTCGGTCATTATTAAAGCAAAACCGCTGCGCTTGAGCCGGTAAGCGGCGCCGCTGGCCAGGTCGCCGCCGCCTTTCACCAAAACCAGGATGTTGTTAAAGCAAGCGTTAATGTTCATTGACGCATCACATCGTTTGCCTGGTGAAGGTTCTCGTCATCCCAGCGGAGAATAGAAAGGACGGGTTAAGTTTATGGGTTCTTCTGGGTTTCCTGTGAAGATATATTCACCACAGAGACGCAGAGTTCACAGAGATTTTTTCCAACTTGCTATTTTTCGGCGATCTTCTCTGCGCTCTCCGCGCCTCGGCGGTGCAAACTCCTATCCCTGTTTTACACAAAAGCCAGAAAAACCAGTTTTGTTGAGGCGCGACCCCCCAAAAATTCCTGTTAAGACGACTGGATAACCGATTCAACCGCCTTGAAGATTTTCGCATAGCCTGTGCAGCGGCAGAGATTTCCCGCTATCGCGACCTTGATCTCATCCGCGCTCGGAGATGAGTTTCGGTCGAAGAGTGCCTTTAGGGACATTAGTATTCCAGAAGTGCAAAATCCGCATTGTACGGCTCCTTCCTTAACAAAGGCCTGCTGCAGCGGATGGAGATTGCCGTCCTGGGCCAGCCCTTCAATGGTCGTAATCTCTGAGAGGTCAGCCGTGGCGGCGACGACCAGACAAGCATTGACCGGTTTGCCATCCAGCAGCACTGTGCAGGCGCCGCAATCTCCGACGTCGCATCCCTTCTTGCTTCCGGTCAGGTGAATCTCCTCGCGCAAGACATCGAGCAGCGTCCGGTATGGAGCGATCATGAGATCATAACTTTCCCCGTTGACTCTGAGCGTAACTGGAATCTTCACTTGGAACCCTCCTGTTTCTTGCGCTGTGCTCTGGCAAGCGCCTCGCGGGCCGCGCGGCGGCAGAGAACCCGGATCATATCCAGGCGGTAGCCTCGGCTGGCGCGCACATCGGATATCGGGCTCGCCTCTTCCGCAGCTACTTCCGCAGCCTCCTCGATTAGCTCGTCTTTGATCGTCTGGTTTCTGAGAACTTGCTCGCCGCGGCGCGCCCGCAGAGGAATGGGCGCCACAGAGCCCATGGCAATCCGGCAATCTGCGATTTGCTGATCAGATCCGTTCAGACGGATGGCGACACCGACGCCGACGATGGCGATTTCCATGGCTTGGCGCCGGCCGAGCTTCAAGTAAGTTGCGCCCCGGCGGCCGGGAACCTCAGGAATAAAAATCTCCTTGAGAATCTCGTCCGCGCGAAGAACGGTCTGGCGCGGCCCGAGAAAAAAATCCTGGATGGGGACTGCTCTCTCGCCCGTGGCGCTTGCCAGAGTAAGAAGAGCATCCATGAGGAGCAACGGCGGAGCTGCATCCGCCGCCGGAGAAGCGTTGCAGAGGTTTCCGCCGATCGTCCCCATGTTTTGCATCTGCACGGCTCCCACCTGGGAGCAGGCCTCGGCCAGCTCAGGAAACCTCTCCTGGATAACGGGTGACGCGGCGGCGTCACCATGGGTCACGAGAGCGCCCAGGCGGACTCCCTTTCCATCCTCGACGCGAATGAAATTGAGATCACGAATCCTGCGCAAACTCATCACCGCCTCTGCCTTGAGTTTTCGATCTTTTAGGAGGACCAGAAGGTCGGTACCGCCGGCGAGGATTCTCGCCCTCTCGCCGTAGGCCTTTTTCATTTCCAGCGCTTCTGAAAAGTTTCCTGGTTGCAATAGCTCAAATCGCATCTTGGCGCTCCTTTCCCAGAGCCATGGTTTTGCTACGAAGCGAGCCCGACTCTTTTAGGGCTGCGACAATTTTTTCTCCGGTAATTGGAAGATCGGTAATGCGAACTCCGACGGCATCAAAGACCGCATTGGCTACCGCCGGAGCGATCGGGCAGGCAGGTAGCTCGCCAATCGATTTTGCTTGAAAGGGACCCGCGCCGGGCGCGCCTTCGATCAGCAAGGAAAAAATTTCTGGCGCCTCCCGTGCCGTACAAAGCTTGTAGTCTGCCAGGTTCGGGTTCATCACCTTGCCATTGACTTGCTGCATTTCTTCCAGCAGCGCAAACCCGACGCCCTGGATGATCCCTCCTTCGATTTGCCCTTCGGCCGCTGCCGGATTAATAGCGAAACCGATGTCGTGCGCAGCCGTGATCCGCTTGACTACCACATAGCCCCTTTCTGGATCGACCTCGACTTCGGCAATATGCGTAGCAAAGCAGGTATCTTCCATCTCATGGCAAGAGAAAGTCTCCTCAGCCATGAATTGGGACTTTCCGGTCGCCCGCACGGCCTGAGCGTAGGAGATCTTCTTGGCGGGATCCGACTTTAAGAAGAGAAAGCCGTCTCTTACATCGATCAGTTCCTCGGCCTGTTCCGGCGGACACTTCAAAAGCTTTGCCGCGCTTGCAACAAGCTCTTTTCTTACCAGCGCGGCGGCCCGGTATGCCGATTGGCCGGCGACAAAGGTAGTTCTGCCACCGCCCGCTCCCTGGTCGTAGGGTGCGGAGTCGGTATCTACGAGATTGATCGTAACCTGCGCCATGGGGAGCTTCAGCACTTCGGAAACGATCTGGCAGAGGATTGTGCGAGCCCCCGTCCCCGGATCGGAAGCGCCCGAGATGATATTGGCGCTGCCGTCGCCATTCACGATCACTACCGCGCTCGACTCTCCTGTCCCCGTTGGCCGCTCCGCCAAGGCGATGCCTATGCCGTAATGCTTGTTCGGTTTCGGTTTTCCCCACCCACTCTTCTCGGCGGCGGCGGTCATGGTTTCTTTTATATTGATTCCCTTCCACGGCTCGCCTGTCGGCGACAGGTCTCCATCTTCGAGCGCGTTCATCCACCGAAACTGGAAAGGATCGAGCTTCAGCTCGGACGCGATCATGTCCATAAATGACTCAACCGCAAATGAGGCTTGCGGATCGCCGGGCGCGCGGCAATGGCCGCACGGCAGCGAATGAGTATAGACGTAGCGGCCTTCGATATGAACGTTGGGAATTCGGTATGTGCCGGCGAGTTTTTTTGTCCCGCCGAGTCCAACCTGTGGCTTATAGGCTGCGTAGGCGCCTGAATCATAAGTCGCGTCAGCCTCCCAGGCGACGATCGCTCCGGCCTTTGTCACTCCAGCCTTGAGCCAGATGATGCTAGGGTGGCGCGGGGTTCCCGCAAGAAACTCCTCCTGCCTGGACATGACCATTTTGACCGGACGCCTCGCCTTTCGTGCCAGGTAGTAACAGAGGGGCTCATCGAAGATCATCCCCTTGCCGCCGAAATCACCGCCAACGAAGCTCGGGATTACGCGCACCTTTGTAATCGGCAGGCCGATGATTTCGGCCATTATACTGCGCACACGGAAGGGCACCTTATCTGAGCTCCAAACCGTGACCGACCCGTCGGGTCCGATATCAACGACGGCCGCGTGCGGTTCCAGATAGCCTTGATGAACGATCTGCGTCGTGAAGGTATGCTCAAGAACCAGCTCGGCGCCGGCAAAGCCTTGCTTTGTATCTCCTTTGGAAAATGCCTCGTGAAAGAAGATATTCGTTTGCTTCACAGGTTTGGGGAGCCCCGAATAGCTCTCGAGCTTCTCGTGAACAAGAAGCGCTCCCGGTTTCATTGCCTCGTTTACATCGGTCAGCGCCGGCAGTTCTTCATACTCGACGTCAATTAGGTCAAGTGCTTCGAGCGCAGTTTCTTCATCCACCGCTGCCACAGCCGCCACTTTCTCGCCGGTAAATCGAACCTCACCTCGGGCGAGGATCGGCGCGTCCCGCAGTTTTAAACCGATTAAGATATCGGGAACATCGTCGGCCGTGATCACGGCCTTAACTCCGGGAAGAGCCTCGGCCCGGCTGGTGTCAATGCGCAGGATGCGAGCGTGTGAATGGGGTGAACGCTTTGCCATTCCGCAAAGCATTCCCGGGAGCATGACATCCGCCGTGTACCCGGCCTCGCCCGTCACCTTGACCACGGCGTCGACGCGGGAGACGGATTTTCCCACAGCATAGAAGTCAGACATGAAGCCTCCTTCGCAATATCGGTAATGAGTTGTTCGGTGAGCTTACTTGGCTACTCCCTAAAGCAAATTCTCTTATTTAAACCGTCTGATGCGCCATATGGCGCAGGCCGATCGCGTCATCGCTCTCGGCGGCGACGGCACGCTACTAGAGCCGGCCGTTGACGGTGACCCGGATCGTCTGCTTCATGACCTTCTACATAACAGTTCAAGGTTCAATGTTCAAAGTTCAACGAGTCAGATCCGACCGGAGGATTTCCACCCTGCGAAAAACCATTGTGAATGCAATGTCGACAGGAGATTCAAGTCAGATCCCGGTCGATCATGCTTTGAACCTTGAACTTTGAACGTTGAACTCAGCGGCCGCCGCGTAGGGCTCAATGATCCTTCATGGTCCGCCGCTCGATTTCCAGAAGACGCTCCAGGCCGCTGGTCGTCTGCGCGGCTTTCATCTCCTTGTCGGCGCCGCCGGAACCCAGGAAAGGGTCCATCTTCCCCTGCGCCAAACACTCATAGGACTGGCGCACGGCCTTGACCATGGCTGCGAAGGCCGTGCCGGAGGAGGCAGCGAGGCGGTAGCCGAGACCGGCGAGATCGCGCGGCGTAAAGGGAAATACGGAGAAACCGTCGGGTGGGGCGAAGGTCATGAGCGGCGGCGGCAGGCGCTCGCCGACGACGCGCATCTCCTCGGCATCGCGCGTGTGGACGAACAGCATGTCGGCGCCTGCCCGATGAAAGGCTTCCGCGCGGCGCAGGGCTTCGTCAATGCCGTGGACCCGTCTTGCGTTGGTCCGGGCGATGATCACGAAATCGGGATCACTCCGGGCGGCGATCGCCTCGGCGATTTTCTTCAGCATCAGCTCGGTCGAGATTAGATGATCGACGCCGGCGTGATGCTCGACGCGGCGCGGCAGCAACTGGTCCTCGATTTCGATGGCGGCGAAGCCCGCCGCTTCGGCGAGGGCGATGGTGCGGTGCACGTGCACGGGATCGCCCCAGCCGCCGCCCGCGTCCAGAACGATCGGCAATCGGCACACCGCGCGCATGTCCAGCGCCACCGCGGCGAGTTCGGGCAGCGTCAAATTCGCTTCGGTAACGCATTTGAGCCAGCCGAGCGATCCGCCGCTGAGATAGACTGCCTTGAACCCAGCCTCCTCGGCGAGCCGCGCCATGATCGGATTGAGCGCCACCGGCGCGACGATGAGATCGTTCCCCCGCATCAGCTCGATGAACTTTTGCACATTGCTCTCCTTAACTTGATCGCCGCGATGCTCTTGACCGTTCCTATTGCCATTTAATTTAGCTCCTCCATACCCTCGGGCGGAGAATATGTCCAGCCCTGTGAGAAACACAGAGACGAGGATCCCCTGACATAGTCTCGTTGCTACAACACAGTCTCCAAAAGAGTCCTTGTCATCTCGCCGGCAATTCGCGTAGAATCCATCAAACCTCAGAGCCTTGTGTTTGAAGGATAGTAGCTCGGTGACAAATTGTTTTGTGAAACCCGGACAGATTCTCGCCGGTTCTCTCTTTAATGAGCCCATGCGGGTCGAGACCGTTGCGTCCAACGGTCCGGATACGTGGGTTGTCGGGCTCGTCGGGACTCAGTCGGATAAGTTTCGAAAGGTTACGTTGACGGCCCGCGACCTTACGTCGCTGACCATTCACGACACGACAAAGAGCTACGACGGCGACGGGCAGCTGCTTCGTCTCGGATTGCAGGCGTACGCGCTCGGTATTGCCTACGAGTTCGATCCTTACTTCGGCCTTTCGATTTCCCGCGTCGATCCGCTGCCGCACCAGCTTGAGGCGGTTTACGATTACCTTCTTAAAACAGCGCGGGTTCGTTTTCTTCTGGCTGACGACGCGGGGGCGGGCAAGACGATCATGGCCGGACTTCTGATCCGTGAACTCAAACTGAGGGGGCTTGCCGAGCGGATATTGATCGTTTGTCCCTCGAATCTCACGTTCCAGTGGCAGCGGGAGCTTAAAGAAAAGTTCGACGAGAAATTCTTGGTTGTGAAAGGCAGCAATATCCGCGATCAATTCGGGGTCAATCAGTGGCTAGAACAAAACCAAGTTCTTACTTCTCTCGACCTCGCTAAGCGTGAAGATATCTTGGCGGGACTTCATCAGGTCCATTGGGACCTTGTCATCGTCGATGAAGCTCACCGGATGTCGTGGACCCCGCCGTCTCGAAAGACGGCTCGGTATGGGTTGGGGGAGCTGTTGAGGGATACAACGGATCACTTTCTCCTGCTGACGGCCACTCCGCACAAAGGCGATCCGGTCAATTTCAGTCTCTTTTTGCAGTTGTTGGATGAGGACGCCTACGCCGACGTGCGCTCGATCCGCGAGGCGATGAACCGTCGCAGAGCGCCTTTTTATTTGCGGCGGACCAAAGAAGCGATGGTTCATTTTCCCGAGCGGCAGCCAGATGGCTCGTGGAAAGCGCGGAAAATCTTTACCAAGAGAATCCCTCACACGGTGGACTTTCAAATCGATGGACCGGAGTTCGAGCTCTATCGGGATGTGACGCGGTTCGTAAAGATGCAGAGCGCCAAAGCCGCCGCTCAAGAAGAAGACCCCCGTGCGCGCGCGGTCGGCTTTCTCATGTCCCTTTACCAACGGCGGCTGGCGTCAAGTACCTACGCGCTCCGGCATTCGCTCCAAAACCGCGCCAGGCGCCTGGAAGAGGCGTTGAAATCGGCCCAACAGCTGGCTCGCATGGCGCCGCCGGATCTACCCGACCCCGAAGAGTTGGAAGAGATGGATGAGAGTGAGCGGGAGCGCCTTGAGGAAATGCTCGATGCCGTAACTCTCGCCGGCAATAGAGAGCAGGTTCAGGAGGAGATCGCCGAGCTGCTACGATTTGCCGCTCAAGCCAAAGCCGTCGAAGATTCCGGAGCCGAAGCCAAGCTCTCGCGCCTAAAAGATCTGCTGCACCAGGAAGGATTCTTTGACCATTCCGACAAACGGCTGCTAATCTTTACCGAGTTTAAAGACACCCTGGATTACCTCGTCGAGATCCTAAAACATTGGGGCTTTCGCGTCGGCGTCATTCACGGCGGGATGAAAGCCGGCTCGCGCGAAGAACCGAACAGCCGGCTTTACACCGAGCAGCAATTCAAAGACGGCGCGATTCAAGTGCTCGTCGCCACCGAAGCGGCCGGGGAAGGCATCAATCTCCAGTGCTGCCATATCCTGTTTAACTACGATATCCCGTGGAACCCGAATCGGTTGGAGCAGCGCATGGGCCGCATCCACCGTTACGGCCAGCTTTTCGATTGTTTGATCTTCAATTTCGTTGCGACCAATACGATCGAAGGCCGCGTGCTGCAGCGCCTGCTGGAAAAGCTCCAGGAGATTCGGGACGCCCTTGACGATGACGCGGTGTTCAACGTGGTCGGCGAGATACTACCGGCTGCCCACGTCGACCGGGTGCTCCGGGACTTTTACGCCGGACGGCTCGGCGAAGCCGACATGGAGGACCGCCTCTTGCGCGAAGTCGATGAGGGCCGATTCCGCGCCATCTGTCAAAACGCGCTTGAAGGGCTTGCCTCGAAAAAACTCAATCTTGAAATGCTCATCGAGCGGCGGGCGCGCGCCCAAGAGCGCCGTCTTGTGCCTGAAACCATCGCGCGTTTTCTGAGTGAGACCGCCGAGCAAGCGTCTCTTCCTTTCAAAGCTTTTCCCTCGCTGCCGCATACCTTTGACCCCGGAAGAACTCCGACGACTCTCAAGCGGTATGAGAGCCAAGCGGACTGGAAACTTCCCGCACTGGCGACTCGCTATCCTCGGTTGTCCACCGACCGTGAAACCGCGGAGAAAAACAATCTCGAATGGGTCACTCCGGGCCATCCATTATTCGAAGCCCTGCGGCGCCATACATTAGGTCTTGCCCAAGAGCCTTTCAATATAGGCGCCTGCTATTATTCACTACAGCACGAGAAACCGGCGCGCTTGGATTTCTATCGCGCACGGGCTGTCGACGGTTTGGGCGATGTGATCCATGAGCGGCTGTTTGCCGTGGAAATTTCCAACGACGGCGCGCCACGTCTACAGGAACCCGGGGTCGTCGGCAATTTTACTCCGACAAAACCGCCCAGCGAGCTTCCGACCCTCGCTACTGCACCCGAGGTGACGGAATGGTTGAATGAGTATGCTTTCACCCCTTTTCTAAACGAGGTCCGCGAAGAGCGCGTCTCCGAAATCAATCGGATCGCCGACCACATCAATCTTTCCTTGACCGAGCTTTTACAAAAGGTCGATGAAGAAATCGGCAAGGCCGCCGCCGAAGTGGAGAAAAAGGTCACGGGAGCCGAAGGCCGGTTGGCCCAGGCGGAAAACCGCCACGCCGAATTGATGGGGCGAAGAGAAAAAAGGCGGCTGGAGCTGGACCAGCAAAGAGCGCTTACACTTCAATCCGTAGAGCGGATGACAAGTATCTTGGTTCTGCCACATCCCGAAAGATCCCAACCCGAAGTCCGCAGGCTTCAGCCCGACCCCGAAGTCGAAGTCACGGCCATGCAGATCGCGATGGAACACGAAAATAGCCGGGGTTGCCAAGTCTACGACGTTCACGAAAAAAATCTCGGCTACGACATCACCAGCCTCGATCTTAATTCGGGTGAACTTCGCCTTATCGAAGTCAAAGGCATCGGCGCCGCAACTGGTACCGTGCTCCTCACTCCCAACGAACGCCGCGTCGCCGAAGACCGCCGCGATTGCTACTGGCTCTACGTAGTGACCGGCTGTAAGTTACAACCCAATCTTCAAGAGCCGATCAAAAACCCGGCCCGGTTCCCGTGGCACGAAGTTAAAAAAGTGGATCATTATTATCTTTCCGTGGATGCTCTGACTCAACCGATGCAGGTGCGGGAACAGACCGAGGCTTACAAAAGGCCAGGAATTGACGGATAATGATTTTATCCACGTAAGGGTGGTGGAGCGAAGGCGTTGGTTGACATAGACAAACAGGTTGCCTTTTGGCGTGACGGGTCGCAAGAAGATATGGAGGTAGCCCGGGAGTTGATTACTCACGGGAGGACGCGCCACGGTTTATTTTTCGCCCACCTTTCCCTTGAAAAGGCATTGAAGGCTCATATCTGCCGCCAAACCCGCGAGTTGGCTCCACGTGTCCATAATCTCGTCCGTTTGGTAGAACTGGCAGCGCTCAAGCCTGATCAAAAGCAAATGGATATCCTAGCTGAAATGAACGCTTTCAATGTCGAAGGCCGCTATCCTGAGACGCTGGGGTTGCCCCCCACGCCGGCGGAAGCGCAGAGCTATCTTTCACGCGCAGATGAGGTTTTCCAATGGTTGATCCAACAATTGTAACGGCGGTTCGAAGTTATCTCAGGACCTTGCGCGCTCATGGAGTCGATGTGAGGTTTGGAATTGTTTTCGGGTCATGGGCTCAGGGCAAGGCCAATGTTTGGAGCGATATTGACCTGGTTGTCGTTTCCTCCCGGTTTGATTATCTGCGCAATCGCCAGGACGTCGATATGCTCTGGCGCTTAGCCGCCAGGTGCGATAGCCGCATCGAGCCGGTTCCCTGCGGTGAGCGGCAATGGGCGGAGGACGATAGCAGCGCGATTATTGAGATTGCTCGCCGCGGCGGAGAGCGGATCGACCTTTCCGAGGAACTTCAAGCGCCGCAGGAGAAAATTCAATAGATCAAGTCGCAATTTATTGCCTGGCTTTCGAAGCGGAAGCTTGAAAACTTGAGGTCGCAATTTGCGACCTCAAGTTGGGGAGGCCGCCGATACCTTCCTTACGCGTTTACCGAGCAGGGCGTGGCGATGCTCTCCAGTGTCCTTCGGAGCAAGCGAGCAGCACAAGTTAACGTAGAAATCATGCGGGCCTTCGTCCGCCCGGTTTCGAATCCGATGAACGATTTGAACGGAGCGAAGCGGTTGAACGATTGGAACGACTGGAACGGAATTCGGTATGTGAAAAGGAAATACGACGCCCAGTTTAAAGTTGTCTTTGACGCGATCCGGGAACTCATGACGCCTCCGGCAACGAAACGCAGGCGCATAGGGTTTTTGGTAAGCGAGAGGGCCGCGAAATATGGACTCCGATAGCTTGCACCAGACGATTCTCGAAGGGCCGATCAAAAACCCTGCGCGGTTCCCGTGGCATGAAGTCAAGAAGGTGGATCACTGTTACCTCTCAAAGGACGCGCTGACGCAGCCAATGCAGGTAAGAGAGAGGCCGGAGCCATACGGAGGTTAGAAAATCTGTGTCAAGGCTCGGTGGGCCGTTGAGAGTGGCGAGTCGCCCGTTTGTCGAATATAATACATGCAAGATTTTTGATCCCGCGCATTACAAGGGTTAGGAGGTGAGTTCCAGTGGAAAACATCATGACTATCGAAGAACGAATCGTAGAGAGGTTTCTGAATAAACTTAAGTCGGACCAAGCTGTACCGGAGGAAGTTGTGGATTCCCTCCAGGAGTTGATTAAAGAGGGCAAGTTGAAAGATGCCCAATTGATTTTGCGTGCTATAAGCGAGGGGGTGAAAGAGCATGCGAAGAATACATCGCCTTGATGTCCGCGGCTTTCGCGGAGTCTATACTCAGACCTCACTTTTGTTCCACGGCCGATCTGTACTTCTTTTTGGGGAAAACGGGACTGGCAAAAGTTCCTTTGTGGACGCGATCGAAAAACTCTTTACGGGGAGGGTATCCACCCTTGATGGGCGCGCACAGGGAATATCCTCGGACCGTCACGGACCTCATATCCACAACGGAGCTAACACTCTATCTATCGCGGTCACGTTTGACGATCCTAGTACAACTCCGTTTGCATTGGGTGCCAACGCGAACGGCTTGCCATCCGAGATTCAAGAGTACCTAACCTCTGCCCGTGAAAACCTCTATATATTGAGACGACGACAGGTTCTGGAGTTTATAGAATCACAGCCTCGGGATCGATACGCGAAGCTTCGACCGTTTCTTCCTTTGAGCGGGGTAGAAGCTGTAGAAAACGCACTAAGACAAGCAAGGGAAAACGCCGACGACGAAGCACAAAAGGCCACGCAAGACTCTGAGCGAGTAATCAATCAAATCCGCCGCGAGTTGGGTTTGCCCACCGCATTGCTGGCACCGTCTGAAAAAGATGTCCTGGCTGCCCTTTCGGAAGCTTTGGTGCAAGTCGGACAACCTCCCATCGGTCAGATTCATGATCTGGAGTCAGCCCGTAGCAACTTGGACCAGGCGTTAGCGCCCTTTGGGGATTTGAGTCGCCAATCTCAAATTTCTAACGTTACTCGAACTCTCGGCCAGCTTATTGAATTATTTGTGTCCCCTAATTTGCCAGGTTTCGTCAATTCATTGCAGGAATTTCAGGATCGTGAAGCACGGGAAGCTCGGGTATTTTACGAGACCGTTTTGGAACAGGGTATAAGGTGGATTCAGGAGGAAAGACGAGAAACCTGTCCGTTGTGTCAAAATCAAATTAAACCCGACGAACTGGCGACTCAAGTGCAAGCGCGTCTTGAAGAAATGCGGGAGATTGTGCAACTACGGCGCCGAACACAGGGAGCTGTGGAGCAAACTCGACAAACTATCCGGTCTGCTCAAGACCTGTTGGTCAGGCTTGGTCGGGAAGTCGACTCGATGACGAGCGAAGACAAAGCCCGCTGCCTGCCACTGATCCAGGACTTGAACGACGCGGTTAAAGTAATTTGGGAATCTCTGACAGGGCAACTTCGGGATCTCAAATTAGAACAAATCAAGACTGCCATTTCCGTTGGAGGGACAGACTCCTCGCTTCTAAAAAGATTATCTGCCGAGCGCGCTCATTTAGAAGCGATACTTAACTCGCTGCCATCTCCGGAAGCCGCTCAACGCATTCTTTCGACGCGAAATTTGATCTTACGAATCAAGGAACTGTGGATTGATCGTCAACGAGCTGACTCACGGACTGCTGGGCTTGGTAAGCAAGCCGCCGTGGCTGTCCGCCTCCACGAAAACGCACAAGCAGCACGAAAAGAGGAGGTTCAGGGAATCTATGACGAGCTCTCAGAAGACATAAATAACATTTATACGAGACTACACCCCGATGAGAACCATGGTGGTGTGAGACTCGAAGTTCGTGATGTCGGTCAAGGTAGCGCGACTTTGAAAGCGAATTTCTATGAACGCCACGATGAAGACCCGCGCGGCTATTACAGCGATGCTCACTTGGATACATTGGGAATAAGTATCTTTCTGGCTCTTCGCCGATGGCATCGAAAGCAACGGACAAGCTTTGATCTCCTTGTGTTGGACGATGTGTTAACGAGTGTGGATACGGCGCACGCCGTCCGACTTTCGGAGCTGCTGCTCCAAGAGTTTAAGGACTACCAAATTTTGTTGACTACACACGACCGTATTTGGTTCGAGCATTTGCGTGATATACAGGCACGCTGCCGGGTGGCCAATAACTTCATCAATAAGGTCATTCATAAGTGGACGATTGAGGAAGGGCCGGACCTCCGGGAACCAGAAGACGAGCGACAGGAGATCGATCGTCTTATTTCCAATGGTTCACCGGAGGGACTAGCTGCGATGTCGGGACGGCTTTTAGAGCACATTCTCCAGGAGATGCGTTACTCACTCCATCTGAGCGTCCAGGCTAAGCGGGGCGAACAATATGAACTCGGTGACCTCTGGCCGGTGTTCTATGCGGCGGTCAAAAGAGATTATCCAACACTCTACAGTCAGGCTCATCGGATTCTCGATGCTCTTGATGTTCGCTGGCCTGTGAGAAACTGGATCGGGGCTCATCGCAACAATTGGGCAAGGAATGTGCCACGGGATACTGCTATGGATTTTGCAAAGGCAGTGCGAGATCTATTTGATCTCGTGTTTTGCAACGCGTGCAGGATGTTTATTGTTCCCTCTCCCGCTCCGTTGGGACAGCTTGCCTGCCGAAAGGGGGAGAAGATATATCCGGCAGCCGGCAAGGCCGCGGTTCGCCCTAAGACGAGAGAAGAATTGGTCAAAGAAACAGAGGGCGCGCTTCGTAACGCTCGCCTGGACACCAATTTATACTTGGCTTGGAAACGCGCCGAGGCTGGCCGCGAGCGCTGATGCCTGCGAAGCCGACTCACATCGTGGATGCAAGCGCCCTCATTGCCTACTTCAAGGAAGAACCCGGGCATGAGAATTTTAGGGCGCTCTTAGCGGACGAACAGAACGTCTTAGCAATCCATGCGACCAATCTTTGTGAAGTGTACTACGGTTACCTCCGAGCAGACGGGGTAGATAAAGCGGAGGAAGCTTGGCAAAAGGCCTCAGCGATCTTGGGTGTCATTGAAATATTAGACGCGCAGTTCATTAAGCGGGTTGGGCGTTGGAAAGTTGACCACAACCTGGGTCTCGGGGATGCCTTTGCAGCAGCTACAGCCGAAGATAACGCATGTGCTCTTGTCACCACAGACCGGAACGATTTCGGAGCAATAGAAACCGCCGGTGCATTGCAGATTATTTGGCTACGATAATCTAACAGAGATTCATTTCAAAATAGCAAAATGATCCCCAAGGAGTGTAAGCGGCTGGCGGAGGTGGATTTTCCGATTGCGGTGGTGAGCAAGCATGCCGCTCGGGAGAAGTCCATTCGCCACGGGCATCCGTCTACACTGCATCTATGGTGGGCAAGGCGACCGCTCGCGGCGTGTCGCGCGATGCTACTTGGACTTCTTCTTCCCGATCCGTGCGACGAGCACTGCCCGGAAGACTTCAAGAGAACATCTCGTGAACTTTTGCCAAAGGTTCAGGGGGAAGTCGGACCTAACGACGAGGACCTTCGAAAATCTATCCTCAAATTCATTGGTGACTTTGCTAACTGGGATCTTTCAGCAGACAGAACCTTTCTCGACGTCTCACGACAATTGGTAAAGGCAGCTCACCCCGATGAAACACCTCTGGTTGTCGATCCTTTTGCAGGCGGCGGATCAATTCCTCTGGAGGCTCTCCGTCTAGGCTGCGATGCCGTCGCCAGCGACTTGAATCCCGTTGCGTGCCTGATCCTGAAGGTAATGCTAGAGAGCATTCCACGCCATGGCGCGGAATTAGTCAAGGAGCTCCGGCGGGTCGGCGCTGAGATACTGCGGCAGGCCAAACAAGAGTTAGTGGACTTCTACCCTAAGGATACGGATGCTGCGACTCCCATTGCTTATCTCTGGGCACGGACAGTAAAGTGTGAATCTCCTAACTGCGGTGCAGAGATTCCTCTTATACGTTCTCTCTGGCTCAGCAAAAAAACCAACCGCAAACGAGCGCTGCGGTCCAAGGTCGTACGACGCATTGGTGATGTGCCCCAGGTGGAGTTCGAACTTTTTGAACCGAAGGCTGATAGAGAGGTCTCTCAGGGAACGGTTACACGTGCCAAAGCCACATGCATTCCTTGTAAAACAGTTCTTCCGCCGGAGCGTGTCCGGGCACAACTTGCCGCACATCACGGCGGGGCGAACGCAATCTTTGATAAAAGCGGAGAGCGGGTTGCCGGAGCACGGCTGATCGCAGTTGTAACCTTGAAACCCGAAGAAAACGGCAGACATTATCGGCTCCCGCACAGACAGGATTACCAGGCTGTGTGTAAAGCGATGGAGCGACTTAGCAAAGTAGAAGAAAGCAGTCCAGCAAATCACCTCAGTCCGGTGCCTGACGAGCTACTCCCTCCAATTGGAACCCTCGGTTTTCGTGTACAGCGGTACGGTACACTCAAATGGGGTGACCCTTTTACCGCCCGACAGAAGCTGGCTTTGGTCACCGTTGTAAAGAAATATCAGGAGCGTGGTGCTCAAGGCATAACAGAACTACTTTTTCCGCTGCTTGTGTCGAAATTCTCCGAGCTTTTAACGGCGAATTGTCCTTGGGAGCCTGTAGCCGAATGCCCAAGGAAGATTTTCAATTTGCAAGCTATTCCCACTCGCTGGGAGTTTGCCGAAAGCGTCCCGACTTGTGATTCGAGCGGTGGATTGAGCGTGGTTGTCGATAACGTTTTGAGAATGCTCGACACTATTGGATCAAACTGGCGGCTGGGACAAGCGAGTATAGCTGATGCCACGGATTCACTAATGCCGGATGCTTCCTGCGATCTCTGGTTCACGGACCCACCGTACTATGACGCCATTCCTTATTCTGATTTGTCAGATTTTTTTTTCGTCTGGCTGAAACGGATGCTGCCCGAACACCCTTTGGTGCGCGATCCATTCGATCGCACGAATGTGCTGACACCCAAAGCACGTGAAATTGTTCAAGACGAAACCAAGATCGTTGACAGTCAGCGGAAGGATCGTAACTTTTTCGAACGGGAAATGGGCAGATCGTTTCAGCAAGGTCGGCGTGTTCTCAAAAATGATGGCATTGGTTGTGTCGTATTCGCGCATAAGACCACTGAAGGATGGGAAGCACTACTTTCAGGAATGATTCACGGTGGCTGGGTGATCACTACTTCCTGGCCAATAGCTACAGAACAGCAACATAGGCCACGTGCTCGCGAATCTGCTGCCCTCGCCACCAGCGTCCATCTTGTTTGTCGTCCGCGACCTGACGATGCACCGATCGGCGATTGGGGAGAGGTGGTTCGTGAGTTGCCGAAGCGGGTAGGTGATTGGATAGAGCGGCTGCAGAGCGAAGGTATTCGGGGAGCAGACTTGGTTTTTGCCTGCATTGGGCCGGCGTTAGAGATTTACAGTAAGTATTCAAGGGTTATTGATGCTGAGGATCGAGAGATTCCGCTGGGTGGTGATCCAGAGGCGACTGAACCTCACAAACGAGGATATCTCGCCTACGTTTGGGAGGCGGTCGGTAAGGCTGCATTAGAGCAGGTTTTGGGTACGGCTGAGGCGACGACGCGGAACGGTGCGGCAGGTGCAATAGAAGAGGACGCACGGTTGACGGCGCTGTTTTTGTGGACGTTGCAGAGTACGAATGGAGAAAATTCACCCTCACCCTCGCCCATCAAGGGAGAGGGTATGACAGAGGAAGAGGATGAAGAATCTGATGAAGACGAGGGGCCAAAGAAAAAAAAGAAAGGATTAACGCTCGTGTTTGATGTCGTGCGGCGGTTTGCGCAGCCGCTGGGGATTCACCTGGATAGTTGGGAAGACCGGATCATTGAGACTGAGAAGGGAATAGTTCGGCTTCTACCTGTCGGTGAGCGGGGAGCGCAGCTTTTCGGTCAGGACGGCGCGGACCTGGTTGCCGATCGGCTGGAGCGGGAGCCGGCGGGCACGTTGCAGCTAACGCTATTTGCTGAACGAACAGAAGCGCCGAGAGTAAAAGGTTAAAGGACGAAAGGAAAAAAGGGTGCTGATAGAGATCTAAGAACAAATCAGGAAGCGACGACGCTGGATCGCGTCCACGCGGCGATGCTTCTCCAAGCCAGCGGGCGGACCAACGCTTTGAGAGCTTTGCTCCAGGCCGAGCAAGACCGCGGCCCTGATTTTCTCCGGTTGGCGAACGCCCTGTCGGCATTGTATCCTAAGACGAGCGAAGAGAAGCGGCTGCTGGATGCGATGCTTTTGGCTGTTCCAAGATAGCTTCACCGCGGAGGCGCGGAGGACGCAGAGTGGAGCGAAGCTGGATAAGGAACCTTCTCTGCGTCTCGGCGGTGAAGAGAAACGACTGATCGAGGTCATGCCCTGATGGCAACATTCGCGTGCCCTTACTTAGGGAGTGAAGTTCAGCTGACCGAGGAACGGGAGAAGCATATCGCCGAGAATCATCCAGATTTACTGCCCGAGCATCGGGACAAGATCGCTGGCACTCTGGCGGACCCAGATGAGGTCCGCCGGAGCGCTCGTTTCGCCGGTGCACGAGTGTTTTCAAAATGGTATGATGGCCTACGTGGTGGAAAGTTTGTCGTTGTGGTGGTGGTTACGGAAGCAGGGCCGGCTGGCAGAAACTGGATTGTGACGGCGTACATCGCCAGGAAGCTTGTAGGAGGAAATGTCGAATGGAAGCGAAGCTGAGTTTTAAGTACGACCGTGAGGGCGACATCCTTTACATCAACAAGAGATCTCCTTATGCGGAGCAGGAGTCGGAGGAGCTCTCCGATGGTGTAATCGCCCGGCTTAGTCCGACCACTGGTGAAATTGAGAATCTGGAGATTTTATTTTTTTCAACTCGACTTCTGCGGAGCGATTTGATTGACCTGCCTGTAGAAGCTGACCTGCGCGTGGCCGGAAAGCCCTCCTAAAAACCCGTCTCTGTAGCTGATGGAGGACTGGAACTTATGCAGCCAACTGAAAGCCCCGAAGGCGATTGAACCCCTGAAGTAGTGCCTGCTATACGGCACGCTGTGCCGTGGCGTGTGAGTTCCATAACTATTTTGGCGGAAGGCCGTCTGCACGTAACATTTGTAGACGGCACAGCGGGTGAGGTCGATATGCGTGCGTTTCTGAGAAACCCGAAGATCAACGGTACCGTCTTTGAAGCACTGCGCGATCCATTAATCTTTGCTCAAGCGCGAGTCACCCTGGGGGCTATCCAGTGGCCCAACGGTGCCGATCTTGCGCCGGATGCCATGTACGACGCTATTCGTGAGCACGGAGTGTGGGTTTTGGATTCATTTTGGGAACCTAAAGCCCAATGAGCATTTACGCTACCCTTTGGTGGCTAAAGTTTCCACGCTATGGCGATGATTATATCGGGTGCGAGTGGATCAGAATTTCGGCCCAAGGGGTTCCTGCGCACATTGGTACACCAACTCGGGGATTCGGTTACGAAGACGGCGATCCATACGCCGAATTCTTGCCTCCCGCAGTGGAAGTTAACGCCGAAGGTGATAGCGAGTTCATGCGCGCCGTTGTGATTGTCACTGAGGAGACCCAGAAGGGCACCGCTCGCTCCCCTCAAGAGTACGCCAATCCATTACTGGTTCTTTCCGGCCAGGAGTATGCGTCAATCTCGTTTGTCGAGTTGCACACGCGCATCTGTGACGCTTTACGGGGGACAGGTCCACGGGTCGTAGCACAGTCGTTTACAGCCGACGGCGACATTCAGTTGGTATTGTCCGACGGACGAATTCTCGATACGAGGAAGGAAAAAAAAGGGAACCTATAACTTGCACCGGCAAGGCGTCTCGCCTTGCTTCTCTCCAATTTTTGCCGCGAAGCCGATTGATTAGCGCCGTAAGTTTCCGTCATGCACCCCCGTTGGGGAGATCACCGTGGGAGGCGGACGAGGCGACGTGGAGAAAAGACAGTTGAAGGAATTCTCTGTGTGCTCTGCGCCTCAGTGGTGAAAAAGGATTAGCCAGCTATGGACCCCTGGTATAAAATTGCCACGCCGCGAAAAGAAGTGCGGGAAGGCCGGTCGTTTAACCCGGACGAGTTTGCAATCGCGCTGGAGCAAGTGGTTGCTGGAACTGCGCCGGAAGACTATCGCGATCCAGAAAAGTTCTTCTCGCGAACTTGTTTTACGCGCGCCCTTAAAGAGCATGCGGGAATGGTCCTCCAGCGGTTGACGGGCAAGACCGAAGGCGCTGCGCCGGTACTCACGCTGATCACGCAGTTCGGCGGCGGCAAAACACATACTCTGACCGCTCTCTATCATCTCGCTAAGAATGGTAAGAAAGCAGGTGGTTATCCGGGAGTGGCGGACCTCATTCAGGCAGCAGGGGTCGCAGCAGTTCCCGAAGCGAGGGTGGGCGTCTTCGTCGGCAACGCATGGGACCCGCAGGACGGAAAAGAGACACCCTGGATCGATATCGCGAGACAGCTTGCCGGCGACAAAGGAGTGGCTTGCCTGGGCACGGCGGCAAAGACCACGCCTCCGGGGACGGAAGCCATTGGAAAGCTCTTTGAAGCGGCAGGCGGCGTTGTCCTGGTTCTTTTCGATGAGGTTCTAAACTACCTGAACCGGCATCGAGGAGTGGCAGATTCTTTTCACGCATTCATTCAGAACCTCACAGTGGCTATCACCGGAACAACCCGGGCCGCGGCGGTGGTCAGCTTGCCGAGAAGCCAGATCGAAATGTCGGAATCGGACCAGCAATGGCAGGATAGGATCACTAAAGTTGTGCGGCGGGTCGCTAAAGATCTTATCGCCAATGACGAAAGTGAAATCAGCGAATTCGTGCGCCGCCGGCTATTCGAGGATTTAGGAAACGACCGCGTAAGAAAAAACGTCGCCAAGGTCTACGCCGACTGGTGCTTCGAAAAACGAGCGCAACTGCCGCCTGAATGGACCGCCGTAGATACCGTGGCGACCGAAGCCAAAGCGCGCGAGTATCTACGGAGCCGGTTCGAAACCTGTTTTCCGTTTCACCCGGCGACGCTTTCGGTCTTTCAACGCAAATGGCAGGTCTTACCGCAGTATCAGCAGACGCGCGGAACGCTGGCGATGCTTGCTCAGTGGGTGTCATGGACTTACAGAGAAGGTTACGAACGGGCGCGCCGGGAGCCGTTGATTACCCTGGGTTCGGCTCCGCTTGAGGTGTCGGAGTTTCGAGCGGTGGTGCTTGGACAACTTGGCGAGTCTAAGCTGATTTCCGCCATCGAGACCGACATCGCAGGCGAGCATTCACACGCGCAGGCGCTTGACGCCGATACGAAAGGACCTCTCCGTGACATCCACCGGCGCGTCGCGACAAGTATTTTATTTGAATCCTCGGGCGGACAGGTCGATAGGGTCGCGCATCTACCGGAGCTTCGATTTGCTCTGGGGGAGCCCGACATAGATACCACGTCCATTGATAACGCGGCTTACAGCCTGGAAGCGAAAGCCTTCTTCATTAGCGCCGTCGGTTCGGACGGCTATAAAATCTATCATAAGGCAACGATCCGTAAGGCTGTCAGCGATCGGAGGGCGTCTCTTGACGAGAGGACGGAGACGCAACCGACCACGCGGGCTTTGGTAAAGAAGGAATGGGAACGCGGAGCGACGATTCCGATCGAGTCCTTTCCTGAAGATGGCGCCGCGATAGCCGATTCACCCCGACTGACCCTGGCTCTCATGGAGCCGGAAACCGAGTGGACAGGCACAGGGCCGGTCCGGGAGCGCATCGTCGAGTGGTCCAAGACTCGGGGAAAGTCGCCCAGGCTTTATCCCGGCTCAATCGTGTGGTGCTTCAAAAAGCCCAGTCGAGACCTGCGAGAAAAAGTCGAGTTAATGTTGGCGTGGAAGAAGGTTTCAAGGGATGTTGCGGACGGAGCGTTGGGTACGGATTACGATCGCCCTGAACGCGCAGAGATTCAGGCGAAAATGAATGACGCCGAGGAAGCGGCAAAGGACGAGGTCTGGGGTGGTTACCGCTTTATTGTTTTAACGGATAGCAAAGAAGCGGACGGACTCAAGGTTGTGGACCTGGGAGCCGGGCATTCGAGTGCCCAAGAAACCCTCTGTGGGCGCGTGATACAGGCGCTCAAGTCTAGTGCTCTGCTAAACGAATCCGTGGGTGCCGGGTATCTGGATCGTAACTGGCCTCCGGCATTGAAGGAGTCCGGTGCTTGGCCGTTATCTAGTCTTCGCCAGAGTTTCCTGAACGGCTCGCTCACCCGATTGCTTGATCCCGACGCCGTGCTCAAAGGTAAAATCGTCGAGTTTGTCGCCAAGGGAGACTTCGGTCTCGCTTCCGGTGCGAAGTCGGATGGCACCTTTGATCGAGAGTGGTTCGAGGAACTCGTGTCACCGGATGAAGTGAACTTCGATGCGAATGTTTTTCTTCTCAGTAAGGCGAAGGCGAACGCTCTCAGGTCTCGTTCCAAGGACCAACCGATCATCGAAGATGCGCGAAAGCCAGAAGACAAACAGCCGACCGTGCCGGAGCCGGTTTCTGAACCGAAAGCCGGGCCGACATCCCAAACTGTGACGCTCAATCTCAGAGGCACGATTCCACCCGAAATGTGGAATCGGCTTGGAACAAAGCTTATTCCGAAGCTCAGATCGGGTAGCGAGCTAACGGCGCAAGTAAATTTTTCAGTGACACTAGATGCCAAGGCGGTTGCTGGTTTCGAATCGGACGTCCGGCAGATCCTTGAGGACCTGGGCTTGGCGGACAAAATCCGAGTGGAAAAGAACTAACGGGATTCTATGGACACGCGACTTCAAACGGTTACCTTTCAATTAGACGTGGAAGTCTTCGACCAACTGTGGAAGCCGGCTAAAGATCTAGGAATCAGCATTGATGAACTTGCGCGGCAAGCTGTTTTAATTTGGCTTTGTCAGCGGGCCGTAAAAGAGTCAAGGGAACCTGAAGGAAACAAAGACAAAGATGACACGATCAAAAGCATCGAGGACTCAGAGCACGCCCTCATAACGCAGACACTTGAGAAATACAGTGGAAATAAAAGCAAAGCCGCTGAGGCTCTCGGGATCTCGACTCGCACTCTTTATCGCGGACTGGAAAAGTACTCATAAAAAGCAGCAAGGAGGGGAGGAAAATAGGGGGGTATTTCCGGGGGGATATTTCCGGGGACAGTACAGTGCAATTGAGCGTATCGCTCCTGCGGGCTAATCGCGACACAGCAGAATATGTCGCCCGAAACTAAAGGGCGCTGTCTATCTGAAATTTGATGAATCCATCGATGTGGTTGTAAATCTGGTCTAGACGGCTTTCCACACGGGCAAAGCCATCACGCAGCTCATTGATAATCGCCGTGTCGGACGCACGAAGTGAGCCCGTGCCTCTCTCAACTGCTGTCAGGCGTGACTCAATACTTTTGCTTCGGGGTTTCCGCGCCATAGTAGCGTACTGATAACAACTGGTCTTTTGGCTGAGGTGAGATTATTTGACCACGATGCGTTATGTCAACGCGGTTGGAGTGTTATTTGCCCGAAACGTGTGGCTTTGGTACACTTTGAAGTACAGGATATCGAGGTGTTCCAATGAGCGTCGTAAACGTTGACGAGGGTTTCGCCGGCAACGATCAGCTCAAGACCAACGCGGTGCAGACGATGAAGGCGAAGGGCGTGACGAGCTTCAAGACGGTGTAGGGGGAAGAGATGCCGGAAATCAGCCGATTTTTTGGTATCATCATTGCCATGTTTTACGATGAGCATAATCCGCCGCATTTCCACGCTCGGTATGGCGAGCATAGGGTTGAGATCGCTATCGACACTCTTTCCGTTCTTGTTGGACGCCTGCCGCCGCGAGCGCTCGGTCTGGTCATGGAGTGGACGGCCTTGCACCGCACCGAGCTGTTGGCTGACTGGGAACTGGCGAGAAAGCATGCCGAATTAAAAAAAATCGCTCCACTGGAGTAATCCCTATGTTTCTAATCGACGTGGTAGACGTAAAACCGCTGGATGAAAAGAAACTCGAACTGTCATTTGCCGATGGGCTCAAGGCGGTTGTTGATATGGAAAAGGTGATTCAGACTTTCGACGGTGTCTTCGCCCCGCTCAAGGACCCCGACTTCTTCAGGCAAGTAAAGGTCGATCCCGAGATCGGCACGATCGTTTGGCCCAACGGCGCCGATGTTTGTCCAGATGTGCTCTACTCTTACGCCTCGGGTAAGCCCATCATCGTGGATGGCGAGCGCGTCTTGAACTGAATGAGGCTCCAGTTCGACGCCAACCAGCAATTCCCACTCGACGCCGTCGCGGCTGTAACCGACCTCTTCGACGGCCAGCCGCAGGGCGCGCCTGAGTATGCGGTCATAAACGTTTCGGATTGGGGCGATATGTTTGCCGGGCAGAGCCGCACGGAGCTCGGCGTCGGCAATCGTCTGCTTTTAGCCGAAGAAAAGCTTGCGGCCAATACGCGGCTGGTCCAGGTCCGAAACGATATCGATCTAACCGATGCGTCGGCGCCTTTGGAGGCCTGGGAGCTTTTCGATACGGCCGCTAATATTGCGCGACGCTGTCCGCACTTCTCGGTGGAGATGGAGACCGGCACACCGAGCGCATGTCGAGTGCCACCGCGGCCAACTCGGGCAACGTCAGATTCGCTTCGGTAACGCATTTCAGCCAGCCGAGGGACCCGCCGCTGAGATAGATCGCCTTGAACCCAGCCTCCTCGGCAAGCCGCGCCATGATCGGATTGAGCGCCACCGGCGCGACGATGAGATAGTTCCCCCGGATCAGCTCGCTGAACTTTTGCATATTAGGCTCCTAAAGTTTGTGGTCGAGATGCTCTAAACTTGTTGTGTCCCCGGTTCGTTGGCCTCCTCCATACCCTGGGGCGGAGATTATGTCCAGCACTGTGCGAGCCGGTAAGAGTAATGAAAGTTAGGTGTCGTACGGTCGGACGGCACCCCAAATGACCCTTGCCAATGTCCATCGGTACAATTAAAGTCCACCTGAATCCCAGCGGGATAGCATGGAAATCAGATCCGGGTTAAAGCGCCTAAGAGCAAAAGCTCAGCGCCTTCATAGACTCTATGAGGCGATGCTCGTAATAAGTAATAGCCTGACTATCGCAGAGAGGCAGGCGCTGGAGCGGGACAAAGAACAGATAAGTAACGCCAAGAGATCAGACCTCCATCGCTTGATACCGGATTTGGAGAAAGCACTTGTAGTTTATCGGGCGGAATTTGGATTTAAAGCCCCGAATTCTGAACTCATTGAGATCCTAGAACGTTCCGAAGCAACCCCTGAAGGTAAATTGTTGCGAGTCACGAAGGATTGGATTGAAGATTTATGTTCAGGTTACAACAAATTTGCAAAAGACTGTTTTGCCAAACTGCCAGCGCATGCTTTAATCGAAATTGACCCGGGTCGATACCGCACAAAGCGCGGTGATATATCTTGGTACTGGCTAGAAGCAACGGTCTTCGAAGACATGTGTGCCCTATTCAATTTGGCGAAAGAACATGCTGGTAAACAAAGTGAGGTAGATAACCAAAATAAACGACGTTACAAAACAGGATTGTCGTTAAATAGAAGTACAGTAATTGTCGCATTTCACTTTGTGGAGGCTTACCTTAACGGTTTGGCATTCGACTATTGGATTCGTAATCGAGTCGGTATGGATCAAACAACGGCATCCCTATTGCTCGATTGGGATTTTGAGAATGATAGACCTCAATACCTATCTCTTCGAGATAAAGCCCTTAAATATCCTCGGATTATTTTGGCTACTCAACACCCTCCCCTACAGGAAAGTAACTGTTCCGAACTCAAATTTGTTTTAGAAAGAGCAAAACAGATTCGAGATGCGATCACGCATGTCTCACCTAAGCGAGAGTTTCAGTTTGGCAACTCCGAAAGCAGTGCGTTCTTTTACGGAATCACGTTTGAGGAAGTTGAGAAAACAATAGATTCTGCTATCGGACTCGTCAGGAAACTAGAAAAAGCAATTCACGGACACAATGACCGCTTATTTTGGCTCGAGGATCGATCATCAGACGGGTTCTTCTCAGACAAGGTGTTTCAGTAGCGAAGCAGAAAATGGCGAGAATGGAGAATGGCGTCGAACATAATCTCCATGAGCGCAGCGTCGGCTTGGAAGATTAGCATTAAAAAAGCGCTGGGAAAACTCGACGCGCCGAATGACCTCCATGCTGCGCTTCTTGCCAACCACTTCGAACCGTTACCGATCACAATCGGCCATGCCACCAGCGCTGGACAAACTGCTGCGTCACCATGACGATCCATTCGATCGAATGTTGATTGCTCAAGCCCAAGCGGAACAGCTAACATTGGTTACGCATGACACGATCTTCCGAATCTACGGAATCCCCGTCATTTGGACGTAATCAGGAAGCCATTGGCGCCGTGCGTCAACCCCAGCAGAAAGATCTCTCACTACGTTCGAGATGACAGCAGGCCGGGAATTAGTTCCGTTCACCTGCCCGCGTTGGTTTATTTAACCTCAATATCGAGAGTTTCGTGAAGTTTGATGAATCCATCGATGTGGTTGTAAATCTGGTCTAGGCGGTTTTCCACACGAGCAAAGCCATCCCGCAGCTCATTGATCATCGCCGTGTCGGACGCAAGAAGTGAGCGCATGCCTCGCTCAACTCCCGTCAGGCGTGATTCAATACTTTTGCTTCGGGGTTTCCGCGCCATAGGTGCGTACTGATAACAACTGGTTGTTTGGCTGGGGTGAGATTATCCGAGCACTTGGTTGATGTTGTCTTGCACCCGCTCAAAGTCGGAGTCCTTACCCACATTCGGCATCGCCGCAATCGCTTCAGCAAATGATCGTTTGCGCGGTTTCACTAACGCTTGCGAGAGGATTTTACGGTGTTCAGCCTCGGCGCTGACGCCGTGCCGTCCGGCGCGCGTCTTGAGCGCTTTGATGATGTCCTCGTTAACATTGCGGACGATTAAGTTCGCCATGAACGCCTCCCAATGATTTGAATGCTTGCAATGATAGCACCCCGGTCCGGTGCATCCAAGAGAGTGTGAGACCTAGCGCCGCGAAACAATTGGTGACACCCAAACATATCAACTGGCGCACGGAAGATTTACTGTCCACTTTATCTGCCTAGATAAGTTTTCTCGGGTATTGTATAGTCCTTCTCATGAAGAGTGTCCCTGCCGCCCAATTCAGGGAGCAGTGCTTGGCGCTGCTCGATCGTGTAGGCCCCGACGGAATCATCATCACGAAGCATGGAAAACCGGTTGCCAAGCTCGTTCCAATTCATACCGACAGCGCAAAACTGATCGGAAGCTTTAAGGGCAAGATCAAAATCAAAGGGAATATCTTATCGACCGCCGTAAAGTGGGATGCTGAATTGATACCCACATCCTGCTTTACGCGTTGACGGATGATCTGAATAGGCGCGAAGCCTCGGTACTTTCAAACGATGCTTGGAGTATTTCCGCAATCGTTCTCTGGGAGATCGGCAAGCTGTCCGAGTTGGGGCGCATTCCACAATGCCATTTACTACTACCAGCTCAATCCCTGATTCTAGTCAATCTACAACGAAAGGGGGTGAATCTTCATGAAGGCAATCATGATCGCCATAGTCGCGCTTTTCCTGCTGGCGAGTCCCGCCATGGCCAACCAGTGCCCGACGCTTATCAAGCAGCTAAACGAGGCAGTCGAAAAGACGAAGGACAAAGCGAAAGCTAAGGAGGCAAAAACTCTTATCGCCGAGGCGCAGAAGCTCCACGACGGAGGGAAGCATGCGGACTCCGTGATGAAGTGCGACGACGCTGCGAAGGTACTCGGCGTCAAGTTAAAGAAGAAGTCCTAGCGGGGAAGCGACGGGTGGCTGAGGGGATATCCGGGCCACCCGTTCTGGATCGTACTGTTCTTGACAGTCAATCAAGGAGTTGGGGCACGGGGTTGGGGCGCGAGGTCGCATCTTTACCTTTGACATTTCTCGTCCTGGCTAAACGCCTTGACGGAATCACGACAGCGAAGTTTTTGCCCAGGTGCTCGAAGTTGGCTCGGCATAAAATCATATCCAAGGTGTAAGTCCGAACCGCAACCTAAGAAATTTTCCGCTCATCTTCGGCTCGATCTATGAGGATGAACTCCCCAGCCAGAATCGAATGAACGAGAGGAATCGCCGGATCAGCTTGCGCGGCCCAGCGCTTCTTCGGCGGCCCGCCGAACCAACACTTTTACCATCTCGCGTTTGTAATCGGCGGAGCCGCGATTGTCGTCCATGGGGTCCACTTCGGTCGCGGCGATCTCGCCCATCTCGCGCAGCGCGGCGTCGGTGATCGCTTTGCCGCGCAATGCTTCCTCAGCTAGCCTGGCGTGGATAATCGTCGATGCCACCGAATTGAGTCCCAACCGAACATCTTCGCAGACGCCATGCTTAGCGCTCAATGTGATTGCGACTCCGACAGTCGCGAAGTCTTCGACGCTGCGCGGTGTGAATTTTATATGCGACCAGCCTGGCCGCTCCGGCGGTGGCACGCGAATCTCGGTCAACAGTTCTCCAGGATTCAAGGCAGTCTGGTAATAGTCGATGAAAAATTCGTCCAGGCGCAGAACCCGCTGGCCTTGACTGCCGGTCAGCACGACCGTGGCGTCGAGGGCGATCAGGCTCGCGCCGGGATCGGTCAAAGGATCGCCGGCGGCGAGATTGCCGCCGACGGTGCCCATGTTGCGGATTCTCGGCTGGGCGACCTTGCGAAAAGTTTCGTGAAGCAGGGGATAGTGGCGCTTGACGATCGGCGACAGCTCGATCTCCCGATGGCGGGCGCCGGCGCCGATGCGCAATCCGTCTTTTGGGTTATAAGCGATCCTGCCGAATTTCGAGATGCGCGCCAGGCTGATCACCACCTTGGGCGTGAGCAGACGCTGGCGCATCATGATCAGCAACGACGTTCCCCCGGCAATGACGCGCGCGTCGTCGCCATGTTTATCCAAAAGGCTGAACGCTTTCTTGAGCGTGGTCGGTTCCAGATAGTCGAACTTGATCATTTCGCGATTCTCACGGATTAAATGTTCAGTAAAACGACTTCAGCAGAGTTTGTCGCGCCAAGACGCTACCGAGACAAAATCCGAAATCCGAATATCGAAATCCGAAACAAATTCTAATCAATATCCGAAACAAACCGAAAGGCACAAAGCCGAAAGCGAAACCTCGAAATCCGAAACGAGTTTGTTTGGAACTTTGTGTTTTTTTGATCATTTAGATTTGTTTCGAATTTCGGATTGTGAGTTTCGAATTTGTTCTCTGCTTCAAATTCCCTTGGCGTACTTTGCTTCTTTGCGCGAGTAATGTTTTCCGAATCCGATTTTGGATTTAGATTGCCGAACCATCTAAGAATCAACCTTTCTCTTTGAGCGCCTTGAGTATCTTTTCGGGCGTGATCGGCAGATTCTTGACGCGCACGCCGACGGCGTCGAAAATCGCGTTGTTGATGACGGCGGCGGTTGGGTCCATGTTAAGCTCGCCCAAACCTTTGGCGCCGAACGGACCGGTCGGTTCGTAAGAATCTGCGAAGGCATGTTGAAGCGGCGGCATGTCGCGCATCGAGGGAATGCGATAATCCGAAAAATTGGGGTTGACCGGCCGGCCCTCATCGAACTGCAAGCCCTCGGTAAGCGCGTAGCCGATGCCTTGCGCCAAGCCGCCTTCGACCTGGCCTTCCGCGCCCATCGGATAGATGACGGTGCCGCAATCGGAGGCGATGACGAAATTGAGGACTCTGACCTGGCCGGTTTCCGGATCGACGTGGACTTCGGCGGCCTGTACGCCGTAGTTGTAGGCGCCTGATTCGTTGCCGAAGCGCGTGCTGTCGGGCAAGACGGAGTCGGCGTCGAAGCTTCCCGAGCCGACGATCGGCGCGCCGTTGTGGCGAAAGAGCCGCGCCCGCGCGACATCCGCCACGGTTACCGATTTGCCTTCCGCGCCTTTGACGAAGACTCGTCCGTCTCGTGACATTAAATCTTCCGGGTTGGCTTCGAGCATCTCGGCGGCCTGCTCAAAAAGCTGCTGCTTGACGTTGGTCGCGGCATTCTTGACCGCGTTGCCGCTGACATAGGTCAAGCGGCTGGCGAAGGCACCAAGACAAAAGGTCGTGAGATCGGTGTCGGCGCGGGAAATTTCCACGTCTTCGACACGAATGCCCAACTCCTCCGCGGCGATCTGGCACATCGCCGTGTGCGCTCCCTGACCGCATTCGCCCTCGCCGCTGAGAATCAGCGCCTTGCCGTCTTCGTTGAGCTTGATCGTCGCCGAGCTGCCGTCGTAGTCGCCGAAGTGGCGCTTGCCGCTGACGTGGACGGTGCAGGCGAGTCCAAGCCCCGTGTTGGGCGCCTTGTTTGCGCGCTTGGCTTTCCAATCGATCATCTTTTCGGTCATGTCGAGGCACTGGCGCAATTCGCAGCTGGTGACGCGATTTCCGTGCGGCGAGACGTAGCCGGTCTCGGCGGCGTTGATGCGCGCGATTTCGATGGGATCGATGCCCAGTTCATGCGCGCCCAGATCGATGGCTTGCTCGACCGCCCACTCGGCGGAAGGATTGCCGAAGCCGCGAAACGCCCCGGTGGGAACCTTGTTTGTGTAGACCAACTTCGCTTCGGTTTTGACGTCCGTATACTTGTAGCAAGTATCGTGGCGCATGGCGGCGACTCCGGTGATGGCCGGCGCCTTAGCGCAATAGGCGCCGTTGTCGGCGATCACTTTGATGTGTTTGGCACGGATACGCCCGTCTTTTTTGAAGCCGAGTTTGACGTTGATTTTCATGAAGACGCGCGGCCGGCAGCCGGCGAGAAATTCTTCCTCGCGAGTATTGATCAGCTTGACCGGCTTGCGCGCCTTGCGCGCCAGCACGGCGGCCACCAAGGCGTTATTGTCGTCGCAGGATTTGCCGCCGAAGCCACCGCCCACGGCGCTTTGAATGATCCGCACGTCGGTCTCCGGCACGCCCAGCGCGGCGGCGATCCGGTAGCGCGCGTTAAAGAGCGTCTGGGTATTCATGTAGATCGTGTACTTGCCGCTGGGCGCGTATTCCGCGACGCTGCCGATGGTCTCGATGGAGCAGTGCCACTGCGGCATGCTTTGAAAAGTGTCCTCGACGATCACGTCGGACTCAGCGAACGCCTGGGCGACGTTGCCGCGTTCGATATCCATGGTCATCGCGATATTGTTCGGCTTGTCTTCGTGAACTAGCGGCGCGCCGTCTTGCATCGCTTCTTCGGCATCGAACACGCCGGCCAGCGGCTCCCAATCGACCTCGATCAAATCGATGGCTTCTTCGGCGATGTCCGGGTCGATGGCGGCTACCGCGGCGACCTCTTCGCCGACGTAGCGCGCTTTGCCGACGGACAAAATATATTGATCAGCGAAAAACGCTCCCCAGGGGCGCTTGATTGTATCTTCCGCGGTGACGACGGCACGTACGCCGGAGAGCTTCTCGGCTTTGCTTATGTCGATGTGGCGGATGCGCGCGTGCGGGAAGGGGCTGCGAAGAACTTTGCCGACGAGCATGCCCGGCAGATAAATATCCGCAATGAACTTGGAATCGCCGGTGACCTTCTCGAAACCCTCGACTCTTTGGACCCGTTGTCCGACGACGGAAAAGTTTTCGGCTTTGGCCATGATCAATGTTCTCCGCAATTTGTCATTGGGGCGGTCAATAAGATTCTCTCGCGCCAAGACGCCACCACATCAAAATCCGAAATCCGAATATCGCAACTCGAAACAAACGCAAAGTCCTAACTCCAAATTACGAAATCCGAAACGGGCTTGTTTGGGAGTTTCTGACTTTTCATCTTTTGAAATTATTTCGGATTTCGGGTTTCGAATTTGTAATCTTCGTGCTTCGCGCCTTTGCGCGAGTCATCTCTTTTTGATTCATTCAAGCGGATCAGGTCGTCTTTGCGACCGATTTATAAACATCCAAGCTCTGAATCCTGGCCGTCTGCTCGCGCTTGCGAAAGGCGAAATCGGGATCGATCTTGCCGTTCACCACTGCCATCACCGATTCGAGGATTTTGTAGTATCCGGTGCAGCGGCACAGATTGCCGGACATCCACTCTTTAACTTCTTCTTCTGAAGGTTTTGGATTTTCATCCAGCAACGCCTTGGCCGCCATGATCTGTCCGGGCGTGCAGATGCCGCACTGAAAGCCGCCGAATTCGATGAACGCTTGCTGCAGGGGATGAAGCTTGCCGTCCTTGGCGAGACCTTCGATGGTTTCGATTTTCTTCCCAGAGCAGCCGGCCGCGAGCGTCAGACAGGAGCTGACCAACCGTCCGTCGATGATGACGCTGCATGCGCCGCACACGCCGATGCTACAGCCCTCCTTGGTGCCGGTTAGGCCAATGGTGTCGCGCAAGACTTGCAGCAGCAGGCGGTTGGACTCGACCTCGACTTCATAGTCCTGGCCGTTGACGTTGAGCGTGAGCGGTTTTTTCATTGTTTGCTCTTCCGGGTTTACTGTGAAGGAGTATTCACCACAGAGACCCAGCGCGGCAAAGCCGCAACCAAAAAGGCGCAATCCCTATTTCACCACAGAGGCCCAGCGCGGCGAAGCCGCAACCAAAGATGCAATCCTTATTTCACCGCAGAGGCACAGAGTTCGCAGAGTTCGGAATATTTCTTAATCAAGATCTCTTTACTCCGCGTCCTCCGCGTCTCCGCGGTGAGATCTCTTTTGGACCGATACAATCAACACCACCACTGGACAATTTGCGCCAGCCGCGCAAATTATCAACGATAGTAGTACAGAGTTCGCAGAGGTCGGAGCATTTTTTTATTAAAAACTCTGACTCCGCGCCCTCAGCGCCTCCGCGGTTAGCCACACGAAAGCCTGAAGACCCATTTTTTAAACTGACCTGCCGGAGTGGGTTTTGCCCCATCTCGCGCGCATGGTTTTCATCGTGTCGCCTTCGCCGATCTCGACGCGGGTTTTTTGCAGACGCTCCCAGACTTTTTCATGCTCGCTCTTGGCCGCCAGATCCGCTTCCAGCTCCAGCTCTTGCGGCCATAAACCCATCAGGTAACCATGCCAGGGTTCTTGCGGCTCCAGCTTCGGCAGGCCGAGCTCTTCCCAGATTTGCCGCGCCCGCACCATGTATTCCTTCTTGGGCAGCGACAACGGCGGAAAATCGGCTTTGCGGGTGGCGTCGATCAGCACCGACGACTCGCAGTTGTCGTAGCGGCTCGATGGGTGCTGCGCCACCATGCCGATCGGCGTCGCGCCGAAGGGGCGGTCGCCGATGATCTTAAAATCCTTGTGCGGTTGAGATCGGTGGGTGATCGCCCAGATCACCGCGACCGGGTCTTTGATATTGATGTCTTCATCGACGGCGATGACCATCTTGCCGACTCGGTCGCCGTAATCGAGGATCGCCTGCATGACTTCCCAGGGTTCTTTATCGTTGCGCTTCTTGAGGCTGACGGCGACGTAAGGGCGCAGATTCACCAGCGGCTCGATTAGGTGCACATTCTGCACGCTATCGAAGCCTTTCTTGACCAGATAGCGCTTGATCAACGTCGCCATGCCCATCGCCTTGATCTTCGAGCTTTCGCTGGGCGTCACCTGGCTGATGATTGAAACCCAAATGGGATTTTTCCGGTGGGTGACGCACTTCAACTCGAATACCGTGCTGAGAGTGCGCGGGTCGATGTAACCCATCGATTCGCCGTAGGGGCCTTCTTCTTCCATGTAATTCGTTGGGATGATGCCTTCGAGAACGATCTCCGCAGTGGCCGGGACTTCCAGATCGACGGTTTTGCACCTGATCAGTTGCACCGGCGCGCCCTGGAGCCCGCCGGCGAGCGCAAGCTCGTCCACGTCCGGCGGCACTTTCTGCGTCGCCGCGTAGGAAACGGTGGGGATGGTGCCGACCACGACGGCGACTTCCAAGGGCTTGCCCATTTTGCGGCATTTTTCCCACTGGTTGGAGAGGTCCTGTGGCGTGCCGGTCATGAGAGCGGTGCGGGCGGGACCTTTGATCAAGCCCCGATAGTTGCCGACGTTGCGCTGTCCGGTTTCCGGGTCCTTGGTGATCCAATGACCCGCGGTGATGTAAGGCCCGTTGTCGAAACCGGGTGTGGAAATCGGAACGGCAAATTCGTTGATGCCGCCGTGGGCGAGCAGCTCCGCGCCCATGTGCACTTCTTCTTGCGCGGGCCCGCGGGCGACCATCACCGGCGGAATCAGATGATCCAGCGCGTAAATCCAGCGGTCGGGCACTTCTTCCGGTTGGCACTTCAGTCCCAGGCAATAGATCGCCTCGGAGCCCGACAGGCCACCGACCAGGACCGAGCAATTGTACTTGCGATGCTTGCCGTCGGTTACGTTGCTGAACAAAAATCCGCGACGGTCCTGCTCGGCGATGCCGCCGCGATATTGCCAGCGCACCAGCGGCTGAAGCTCGGTGTCTTTGTTGATTTCTTTATCGATGCGATAGAGTTTCCCGCGCGCGTCCAGCGCCGCGATGAACTCGCGCAAGTCAGTATAGGGTTCGGAAAAATTCATAGGTTTTGATCTATGCTTTTTCCCTCGTATTATCAAGGCCGCAACTGCAAATCGGCTTGCAAATCCCTGGCCGATCCGTCAGATTAAAGTTGCCGCGGCTATGGCGCTTAAAATTTTCAACACGCTAAGCGGGGAAAAAGAGATTTTCACCCCGCTCACGGCAGGCGAAGTGCGCTTGTATGTTTGCGGCGTCACGGTCTACGACTCCTCGCACGTCGGTCACGCGCGCTCGCTCATCACGTTCGATGTCATCTTCCGATATCTCAAGTTCTCGGGCCATCGCGTTGAGTTTGTCCGTAACTTCACCGACGTGGACGATAAGATCATCAACAAGGCGAATCAAGAAAAGGTGAGCTGGGAGAAGATTACCGAGCGCTATATCGAAGAGTATTATCGCGACGGGGAGATGCTCGGACTCCTGCGGCCCACCGCCGAGCCGCGCGCGACGTTGCATATCCCGGAAATTATCGCTCTCATTCAACGGCTGGAAGCGAAGGAACTGGCCTACCGGGTGAACGGCGACGTTTACTTTCCGGTCCAGCGCTTCCCGGGATACGGAAAGCTATCGGGCAAAAAGATTGAAGAGTTGGAAGCCGGCGCGCGCGTGGAGGTCGATGAACGGAAGAAGTCGCCGCTGGACTTTGCCCTGTGGAAATCGAGCAAGCCGGGCGAGCCGACCTGGGATAGCCCGTGGGGCCCGGGCCGGCCGGGCTGGCACATCGAATGCTCCGCCATGAGCACCAAGTATTTGGGGCAGCCTTTTGATATACATGGAGGCGGACGGGACCTCATGTTTCCCCACCATGAGAACGAGATCGCGCAATCGGAGGGCGCTTTCGGCGTGCCTCTTGCGCGTTATTGGATTCATAACGGGCTCCTGACGGTCAACGGCGAGAAGATGTCCAAGTCGCTGGGAAATTATTTTACCATCCAGGAAATCCTGGCAGCCCACGATGCCGCCGCCTTGCGCCATCTGTTCATGGGGAGCCACTACCGCAGCCCGATGGATTTTTCCACGGAAGCGTTGGAGGAAGCCGGCCGGGCGGCCGACCGCATTCATGAAACTCTTGAACGGGCGGGGCAATCGCTCAAACTGGAGGCAAACGTCGTTCCCAAGGCTGGCCTGATGGATTCGTTTCGCCGGGAGATGGACGACGACTTCAACACGCCGCGGGCGCTGGCGCTCATTTTCGACGAGGCCCGCGCGCTGAACCGTTCGCTCGATGAAAAAAAGCCCAAGGGGATAGAGGGGCGCGCGGCGGCGCTACGCTCGATGTGCGACGCGCTCGGGCTTTTGCAATCAGGATATTTCGAACGCAAGAAGGAGCGTTGGCTGAAAAAGGGCATCGTCAACCGGGAAGAGATCGAAAGTCTAATTGCCCGGCGCGACGGCGCCCGCCGAGAGAAAAACTGGCCGGAGGCGGATCGCATTCGCGAGCAGCTGCGAGAAATAGGAGTGCTGATCGAGGATACGCCGGGAGGGACCCTATGGAAGGTAAAATAACGGTCTCACGGCGTCACTTAGTTTCTGTGATCGCCGGGGTTGCATTGCTTTTTCCCGCGTTGAGTCACGCTCAAGGTCCGGCTTCCGGCAGCGCCCCCGCCGGTGAATCGCAGATCACGTTGCGCAAGAGCGTGCAGTCGCGCGAGTACCAGGGCAAGGCTGTCGAAGGCGAAGAGCGCACCATGGGCAGGGGCGATTCGCTATGGCGCATTCTGATCCAGGAAAAAGGGCTGCCTGAAAAGCGCTTTCACAGCTATCTCGTGATTATACGGGGCCTCAATCCGCAAGTGAAAGATCTGAATGTGCTGCGCGTCGGGGACACTATATTCATCCCGCTCAGGCCCGAAGAAGTCATCGGCGCGCGGTCGGCCACGAGCGGCAGCGCAGCAGTTCCGCAATCGCTTTCGCCCGCCGGCACGACGGTGAACTACCGCGTGAAGGCCGGGGAACATCTGTATCAAATTTTACGCCAGCAACTTGGGTTGCGTGACGAGCAACAGTTGTGGCGTTACTACGCGCTGACCAAGGATCTGAATCCGGATAAAAAAGATTGGAACGTTCTGCTCGAGGGCGAAACAATCCGCTTGCCTATGCTGGCGCCCGTTCAGGAAGCCGCCGGACGGCGAGGACGCGCGGCGCCTGATTCGACATCACCGGCCGAAACGCGGCCGCCGGTTCCAACGGCGCAAACCGCTCCCGCGTTGCCTGCGTCCCCCGCCCCGGCGCCGGCAGCTCCCCCCGCGCCGCCGGCGCAAGTGGAAGTGGGCTCGGTCCCCGCTGCGCCCCCCGCTCCGGCAGCGCCGGGTCCCTTAGTGCCCCCAGTCATCGCCCCTGCGCCGGTGATCGACATGGAATACGCGCGCCGGCTCCCGGCGGCGGACGGAATGGCGTTGCTCGCCGGCGTCGTGGAAAATCTGGGCGCCCAGATGCAACGGACCGGCGAGGAAGTGGTGGCGGTGAAAGACAGCGCCGTGCGATTAGACCGGAGCAGCTATCCGGTCGTCTACAATCCTAAAATTAGGCAGCGGGTCGTAATCGATACCGGCGGCAATATTCCCGAATCTCTGCGCAATCAACTGAACAATCCGGAGGTGGGCACGCCCGTAGTTTCGCTGAACCCGCGGACCTCGCTTCACGACGCGGTCAACCAATTACTCGCGGGCCTGGGATACCAGATGTTGCCGACCGACCGACCGGTGGTCATTCAAGAGGCGGGCGTGGCATACGAGGCCAAGGGCAGTTGGATTGCGCTGGCGCCGGAAGAAAACAACAAGCCGCAGGAGATTTTCGTCATCAACCTTACCGACCAGGCGGCGGCCATACCGCCCTACTTGCTCGCCCAACTGGAATCGAGAGGGTTAAAGATGCGGGACGTGGTGGTTACTTCTCCGGGATCAACGCCCGCAGCGGTTTCCGCAAACGAACCGCAGGAGTTCTTTAGGCAGACAAAAACCTGGCCGCGGGACAAGAAGGAAATGATCGACTCGTTGTTACTGGCCTATGGAGTTCCCTTCGGCGTCGCCGAGACGGTATCGGTCAAACTCAGCGATGGTCTGACTTTAGAAGCTCGGGCGGACCGGGTTTTCGAAGCGCGCGGAAATAAAGTCGCGCTTTTCTTCCAGCGCGCGCAGCCGGAGATCAAGAAGGCGCTGCAGGAGAAACCGGGCGTCAAGACCGTCGAATTGGATATCGCCGCCCTCTCATCGCGCGAGCTCATCGGCCGGCTCTTGAGCGAGCTAGGCGGGCAGGCGAATTATCGAGAGCACCGATTTCCTGCGGCGCGCGGGTCCGCGCAGGACCGTTTGGTGGTGACCGCGTGGGGATTTCTTCTCCCCAATCGTTCGCTCTTCGTTACCGACCGGGAAATTCCGCTATCGCTGCACCGATTCTTCTTTGATAAGGGACTGGAGATCGTCTATTTTCAATAGGTGCCGACGGCCCACAGTTAATCCAATCAATCGCGCGCGCCCGTAGCTCAACTGGACAGAGCATCAGACTTCGGATCTGAGGGTTGGGGGTTCGAATCCCTCCGGGCGCGCCAGCACACTCAGATACAAAACCAATATATTCAAATATTTAGAAAAAGGGGTGCGCGGTGAGTCAACGCCAACTCCGATGTTCCGACTTGTTTCTAGCCGAAATGTTTCCACGGATGTTTCCAACCTCATTTAGGCCGCCGCCGTTTGCTTCTACGTTTTACTGGTTTTCGAGTTGAGTTCGTCCGCACTGACCCACGATAACCGCTCATGCGCCCTTTAGTGATCGCACTCACGCTCGGTGGATTACTTATTGGAATGCCCAGCGTGATGTCTCGGGCGGGTGCTACCGATGAAGCCTCAGCATACCTTGACCAGGTTGAGCGGCGGATTATGTCGGCGTGGAAACTGCCGCCGAACGCACACGGCTTGAAGGTCGTTATCCGCCTGCGCTTGGAGCGATCAGGGCGCGTGTCCGATGTACGAGTTGAGAAGTTGTCGGGCGATAAGCAGTTCGACGCTTCAGCGGTTCAGGGCGTGCACCGCGCCAGCCCGTTCTCCCCAGTTCCTGATTCGGCGCAATCATCATTGGTCGGCGATCTCCGCATGGTGTTTGATCCGACACGGCCGTTGCCGGAGCAGATTCCAGGGCAAAAGACTTGACCTGAGTCAGTGTGGGCGCGATGAAGTTCTTGAGCTTGATTGCTTCCAAGCTTTGAGGGATAAAACGCTATACGTTAGCCGGAGCCCTTTGGAGGAACCATGAGCGTGTCCACAGTGCCGCTACGGCCGGCGTTTTTTCATGCGATCTTGCGAAAGCTAGCGCAGCATCCGGACGGGATTCGGCGGCGAGACCTTCACGAGCCTGTGGCCGACCTGATGCAACTATCAGCAGCGCAGCGAGCGGAGCGGCTCCCCAGCGGCGGTCGGCTGCGCTATGCTCATCGCATCGGGTGGAGCTACAATATGCTTAAGAACGGCGGGTACGTTGAATCAACGGCCCCCGGAACTTGGCGACCGACGGCGCGAGGGTTGGATCTGCTGGCGCAGCACCCTCAAGGATTCGATGAGACAACAGTTCGCCGAATAGTCCGTGAAGCTAACGCAGCGACGGGGGACGAGGGAGAAGAAAACGGAGCAGAGCAGCCTGCGTCCGCTACTCTCCAAACACCCGAGGAGAGGATCGATGCCGCGACGCGTGAGATTCAGGACGCCGTCAATCGCGATCTACTCGAACGGGTGATGACAGCATCCCCTGCCCTCTTCGAGGAAATGGTTCTTGATCTCATTCATGCCCTCGGATACGGAACAAGCGAGGAAGATGTTCAACACGTCGGCGGATCTGGAGACGGCGGCATTGATGGAGTCATCTCTCTCGATAAGCTTGGGTTCGAGAAGGTGTGTATCCAAGCCAAGCGCTGGCAGAACACGGTCGGTCGTCCTGAGCTTCAAGCGTTCTTCGGAGCTCTTGCCGGCCGACGCGCGAAGAAGGGGGTATTCATCACCACCTCTAGTTTTACACGCGAAGCGCGCGAGTTCGGTGAAAGGGTCGCCGACGGCATCGTGCTGATTGATGGGCAGCGCCTCGCTTCGCTGATGATCGAACACGCGATCGGCGTCACGCACTACCGCATCGTCCGGATCTCCAGGGTCGATGGCGACTACTTCGACGTGGAATGACAGTCAGTGGGCGAGCCTGGCTGACGAACCGTTTCAACGGCCGGTCGCCTACGGCGCCCGCCGCTTAACGGACGCGGGTTAGCCCTGTAATTGAATTGTTTTCTCCTACGATTCAATCCTGCGAGATTTGCCTGAGGCGTTGCTCCCGCCGGGATTATCCTTGAGCTTGATTGCTCCCATGCTTTGGGGATAAAAAGCTATATTTTGGAGCGACATGAGGAGATCGTGAAGCGGGAACTGGAACTCGTGACGAAATGGCTTGTCTGCGCGTCGGCGCAGTTGGCCCCGGAGTACTTCCACCTCCCGGTGGCAGGAGCCGAGGAGACCGCCTTCCGAGAACGCGTCTACTGCTACGAGTTGTACCACCGTTGGCGTTGCCACTGGCAGGAGGGTTTTCGCTTTTCGTTGAACGGCGAGGTAGACAAGCAGAAGCATCCCTTGATCCCTGGCGCCTGGAAGCCCGATTTCTTGGTCCACGTGCCAGGAGAAATGGCCAACCTTCTGGTCGTTGAGGTGAAGCCCTGCACCGCGGAGCTCAAGAAGATGGCGGAGGACCTTCAGAAGCTTACGAGCCTCCGTCGCGATCTTCGTGACGAGGGTGGCCACCCGGCCAGCTACGACGCCGCCTACTTCCTGGTATGCGGCTTGGATTTGGACGACTGGCCCGCTCTTCGCATCCGGCTCATGGCAGTAGCTGGCGGCCCCGAGGACTTCGATCGGAACCTTGTCGAATGCTTCGTCCACGCGCGGGCCGGGACGAAAATCGTTCGGGCGGCTTGGGAGTGAGCGTGCGGTCCAACCAACGCGTTGGAGCGGGGCGCTGGCTCGGCGCCACCTCGCACGCAAAACGGTTACACTTCAGTTACAGCTCGTAAAATCCGTTGATTTTCGGTATGTTGCACAGCCTCACGGGATGAACAAACCCGTGTGCTCTCGCACTGCCGGAACTGGGGCCACCCATATGCCATCTATTAGTTGCCCAGGGTATCGTCTTCAAAGCGTGACATGCCGACATGGCTGATTTGGCGGAGTGCTTCGAGATGGGGATTTGCAATTGCGTGGAGGAGTGGTTGCGCGACACCGTTCCAAGGTGCATCCGAACTGAGTCGGTTTTGGCTGCTACCATTTGACTGAAGCGTCTTTCAGTTTAATCCTACGCCGGATTTGCCATTTGTCCCCTCGGAGAATGCGGTTTTTCTGCTGCTGTAAACGACGCTTTTCATCGCTTCCACAGTCGTGACAAACAGCGGCAAGAACGAGGGTGCAAAGAAAAACACGCGATGCGCCCCCTAAGGAACCCTTCGCGCCCCTCCCAACCGCTTTCCGGCCGACCCGACCAGTACAACAGTGGGTTTTTTATCAACCAGAAAAACATTGACGTCTCTGCCGGTCCAGTGATATGGCTCCGGCCATAGAAAAAGGCGGTTAAAATCTCCTAACATGGCCTTTCTTTTAGCATGAAAGCTACACTTACGATTTTTAGCGCTTTTTTCTTTCCGCTCATCGGCATGATTTCGCTCAGTTGGGCCGCGGCGGCACCGACACGTGTCGACATCGCCTACCCCAGCCCGAGCCCACGCGTGGCGCCCCTTTGGGTAGCGCAAGACATGGACTTTTTCGGCAAGTACGGGCTCAAAGCGCAGGCGGTGCTCGTGCGCAACAACACGATGCTCACAGCCGGCTTCGCTTCGGGCGACATCAATATGGCCTACACTGGCGGCACTACAGTGCTCGGTGTCGCTGCCGTCGGCGGCGAGTCAAAAATGGTCCTGGGCTTTGTCAGCCGCGGCCGTGGTTTTCTCATGGTCAAGCCCGATATTCGCAAGCCCGCCGATCTCGCCGGCAAAAAGTTTGGCGTGCAGAGCATCGGCGGCACGTTTTGGATGTACGCCATGCTCGGGCTCGAGCAACTCGGCCTCGCTGTCGCGCGCGACAAGATTCAATTCATCGTGATCGGCGATCAGCCGCTGATGATGCGCGCGCTGGAAAGTGGCGTGATCGACGCCATGATGTCAACCTCACGCGCCTTCGCCCTCGATCTCAAGAAAAAAGGCTTCAACCTGCTGGCCGAAGTGTTCCCGCCCATGGCCGCCACCGGCCTAGTCGCGCGCAAACCGTTTTTGGAGAAGAACCCGGCGGTGGTGGAAAATGTTGTGAAAGCGTTGATCGAAGCCGAATACTTTCTGCTGGCGCCGAGCGGCAAGAATCAGACAATCAAGACGCTCATGAACCGCTTGAAAATGTCCGATGTTTCGCTCGCCGAGGAAGGTTATGCGGATATCGTGAAAGAGTTCGAGCCCAAGCCCTATCCATCCCTCGAAGGCATGCGCAACATGCAAAGGCTGATGGCGCTGCAAAACCCCAAATTCAACGAGTTGAATCCGACCCATCTAATCGACGCATCATTTCTGAAAAAATTGGAAGACAGCGGGTTTTTCGCGCAGCTCCAAGCGCGCTACAAAGAATAGATACCCTTCCACGACGAAGACGCGAAGGACACGAAAGGGCCAGTGACGAACCCTTTTTCCGAACTTCGTGTCCTTCGTATGCAGCCTATACGGTTGCTTGTCTAACCGGTGAAAGTCCGGTCGCGGGAATTGGTTGTTTACCCGCGTAGTGATACTCGACACCCCCCAGGGGTGACCCAGGAGGTGAAAGCTCGAATGTAAACGCCCTTGCCGGAGTAGGGCTAGCAATTTCATCGGGCCGTAGCATAGAGCGAACTTTGCAGCCTCGTTACACGAACCACGCATAGAACCGGCCAGCGTGGACAAGCGGGCGCCGACCTTATGCGAAGACGGGGAAGGCCACAGGCGGCGATGAAGCAATAACCACAAGCAGTCGCCTAGCCGCCGGGGTACGGAAGATGGCACGATGGGAAAAGACAAGCGACTTAAATTAGGGACCTTCTCGTTCCCAGCCCATACTAGACCGTAGGGCAAAGACCCGCTGGATAAAACATAAACTGGCGGGAGGGGAAGAGAAGCTCGGATGAGGTAATAGTAAGCGATGATCCGGCGGGACAACATAACCCGCTGGGGAGCCAAGGACCTCTGGACTGGATGGTCTGCGTCAGAAAAAGGGAGTCCCGATTGGACGCAAGTCCTACTACGGAAGAAGGCTCTCTTTGGAGACAGGGACTTTAGCCCCGTACAAATCCAAGGTGTCTGAGTGCATGCGGGTCTGGCGCTTAAGCTCGACATGTTGGATGAAGGTCGTGGTTGAATTCCAGTTTGAAGCCGTACTGGGGAAAACCCGCCGTACGGAATTTTAGAGAGGGAGGAGGAAACACGCCTGTTCCTGTATGGGTTCATGTGGTGCGCCTCCTCTCTACTCGACGTGCTCCTTCGAAAATTGGCTGGGGGCGCGTTATGGGTCGACGAATGAAGCAACCGAATGAGGGCGCATTCTTTCCTTCCCCTCGACGGGGAAGGACAAAGGTAGGGGTGATGGGTTTGATCGGTTCCCTTGCACCCCTATCCCGGCCTTTCCCCATCAAGGGGAAAGGAGGTTCAGCGGTGATAACGTGATCGCCCTTCATTTTCATTCTTTGTAGGCGAGCGTAAGCTCATGAAACACTTCGTGGTGAGATTGAGATTTTCGTTGCTCCGTGGAGCATTGCCTCAACTGCGGCGGCGCCTTGAAGATCATCGCCGCCATCGAAGATCCGCCGGTGATCGACAAGATCCTCAGCCATCTGGGCCTACCGACCCGCGAGCCGCCACACGCCCCAGCTCGTCAAGTTGATCTATTCCAGACAATCTGACAGCCGAAAACCGCTAGAGCATCGAAACCGTTACGATTGAACTGATTTCTCCGTCAACACAATCTGCTGTAAACCCCCACTGTAACTCATTTTGTAACTAATCTGGCGATAGACAAGCAAATGAAAGGGCACACACCAGCACCCAAACGCCCGGAATTAGCGCGCTTGGGTGTTAGTGGATGTTGTTGCACAGGGTAGGGGTGCGACTTAAAATCCCGAGGATCCGGAAGAGTCCGTGCCGGTTCGAGTCCGGCTCCGGGCACCAAGTTGATCCATCGCGCGGCTGCTTTGGCGCCGAGCCGAAGGCATCGATTTCGTTTGCTCACCCGTGCGCGTTTGCATCCTTTCTCGACGGATGGCGCCCCGAGAAGGGAGGGTATCACTCTTAGCTGTCTTGCGGAGAGTTCTTCGTTACCGTCCATTTTCGTCTACTTTCGCCTGGTACGCATGGAAACAGCGTGGAAACAGGGTGGTCTAACCTGCTGTTTTTCTGGGTGAAATTTTTTGTCCGCAAAGTAAGAATCTGAGGGTAGTTCGATAAGGTGTTCGACGGTAACGAACCCTGTCGCCTCACTTGACCCGCACAAAGATAGTGACACAATCGTAAAATTATGAAGACCATTCGGCAGATTGCGACATTTGCTTTGGCCCTGCTCGTGATCTCCGCTTGTGCAGCGCAGAAGCCGGTGCTCTTTTCCAACGCGCATCTCATGAGTGTTGGCTCTACTGTGGCTGAGCGAGATATCGACCAATGTATTACTTACGCTGAAGCCGGGTCCGAGGCTGGACAGGCCAACAAAGAAAATCCGCAAACAACTCCGATTGCGGATGCGGCGACGACTTCTGTCGTGGGCGCGGCTGCCGGCGGTGCGGGTGGCGCGATCTTCGGCAACGCGGGTCGAGGCGCGGCAGCAGGCGCAATTGGTGGTGCGGTCGGAAGCCTCATGTATGCCCTTTTGCAGGGACGACTGTTTCAACGTAAGCCGCTGGAACCAGTCACCAGGCAAATCGCCGAGCGCTGCCTCCGCGAAAAAGGCTATGAGCCAATCGGATGGAGATAACTCGGCGCAATGACGAGGCGTCGCGGTGAATTGATTAAACTTTAGCGAGCAATCGAGTCGCGTTCCTGAGCACCGCGATTTGTTTCCATCGGTGTTTCCACAATGACAGAAAACAAGCCGTAACAGGCTGAAGTCAATTGACGATCGTGCTGGAAAATTAAAGGGTTTGTTCCACGTAAGTCCTTGTGATTGTGGATCGGAACGATCTTCGGATCTGAGGGTTGGGGGTTCGAATCCCTCCGGGCGCGCCAGTCAGCAATCTGTTGCGATGAAACGCATCTTCCTGCCGCATCTCGTAACACGCAATGTTTGCTCCACCCACTGGCGGTGAAAAAATTGGAATTCAACCAGAAGCGACGAACCCAAGGGGCGGCATTACTTGTCAAATTCATCAAGTAGCAACTGGCGGCTTGACGTGAAGCCGAGCCTGCCGCATATTATACCGGCGACCATAAGGACATAGAGTATGAGTAACGGGAATTTAAAGCGAGAAAAGTGGACAATCACTTTTGACCGCCGGCTAAAACGGGCGGTGCTGCAAGAAGCGAGACGTCAAGGTGTCTATCCAGCGCAAGTCCTAGAGTCCTTGGTGAAGGCAAGGTTCAATCCTTTTGGCCATGGGGATATCAAGAATGAGACGGCCTACGTCCGCAAATTGCGCAAAAAAGATCGGCAGGGAAGCGACGACAAGTTCCTTGAGGACATTCGCCGGTGGGAGAAAATCAACTCTTAGTTGACACCGACGTTTTGATAGCCTACCTCAACCGCAGGGCGTACCGCAGCTATCTCGAAGCCTTCAAAAATAAAATCTATTACTCCGCGGTCACGAAGAAGGAACTGCTCTCCAAGCGGGGACTAAGGGCGTCGGAGAGGAGAGCGATTCTCACGCTTCTCCGGCGCTTTAGACTGGTTCGAATTGAACCAGGGATTGCCAAGGAGTACGCACGGATAAGATCGGTTCATCCCTCGCTCGAACGAGGAGATGCTCTGATTGCAGCGACGGCGCTAACCAAAAAGCTCCCACTTCTGACGCAAAACCTGCGTCATTTCCGTGTCGTTAAGGAGCTTGTCCTTCTCCCGCTTCCGCAATAGTTCCCGCGCGCGCCCGTAGCTCAACTGGACAGAGCATCAGACTTCGGATCTGAGGGTTGGGGGTTCAAATCCCTCCGGGCGCGCCAGTCGCATGCCGTTACGTCAGACGCCGTGCGCCTTCAGAGCTACCATTTTTGCCTATCCCAGTGACCGCTAATCGCAAGTCCAACTGACGTTTTCCCCCATTCCAGCCGTTTGACAGCTACGGGCTATTTATCCTATGAAGCTGCCAGCTTTAGTTCGGCATCATTGTCCGGCCCGTGGCTCTGAAAGAGGAGCGGTGAGACTGGCGGCGACTCATTTTCTGAGAGCCCGATTGGGTATAGCCCAGTCGGGCTTTTGTTTACTGAACCGGAGGTGAAAAACAAAACATCAAAGGCTGACACGGAAGAGTTTACTTGAGATAGCCTCGTTCCCGATAGAATCGCTTGGCGCCGGGGTGCAGCGGCACGTCGTAGGGCGCTTCATTGTCATTGGCGCATAGCTGGGCGACATCAAGCGGCTTGTAGTTGTCGGTGGGGATGAAGTCTTTGCGTTTCTCGATCGCTTCGCATAATGCGTAGGCCACGTCGTTCGGCATGTCGGCGCGCACGATCATCGGCCAGCCGCTGAAGTCGAGGGTCTGAACGTCGGTGTTCATGCCGCGAAACCCCAGTTTCGACATTATCACCGCGCGATATCCCATCGCGGCCAAGGGCTTAAGAACCGCTCCAACCACGGGCAAATAGCGAAAGCCGTTGTCGAGGGCGGTTTGCCCCCAGCTCTTGATCCCCTCGTCGAAGACCGCGTTGACCGCGCCACTTTCGATCGTGGCGCGCCGCAAGGGATCGCTGGGCCGCGTCACCGAGTGAATTTTCCCGCCCCATTTACGAATATCCGCAAATGAAAAGCCGGCGGCACTCATTACGGCCGCCACGGTAAACACCGTCGAGTTTTCCCTGAGGGCGAGTCGGTCTACCCGCCGAGTGGAAAGCTTTAGTGGAAAACGTTCCTTCTTGATCTGAGATAGCGCAGTGATGCCGGTCGATTCATGAACCGCGAAGGCGACCACGTCATGGGAAGGAAAAACCGCGACGGCGCGTAAGGGATAGCGATTGCGAAATGGGCCCTTGCCGCGGCAAGCCATCGTCAACAACACCGACGGGTTGACCCACGCCAGGGAAATCTTGCCCTGGGCGACCGCGACGATCTCGCGCATGCTGCCGGTGGCGAAGGAGAGCGAGACGCCGTCTTTCTTGTCGCTGGTTCGGGCGGCGAGCGAAAGCCGGACCGCGTTGCCGAGGCGCGAATCGGTTTGCAAAACCCTTTCAGCCGCGCGCCGAGATTCGGACGAGAGAGAAGTGTCGTACAGAGAAGCCGCCAATTCCAACAATCCCTTGGCGCGCTGGACGCCTGCGTTGTATCGCTTGATGGTCATAGATGCTTCAGACCTCCCAATAAGGTTGTTCCGGCTTTACTGTGAAGGAGTATTCACCACAGAGACGGAGAGTTCGCAGAGGTTATTTTCTATTCCTCTTTCTCCGCGACCTCAGCGCCTCCGCGGTGCAATTTCCGAGTCCTTGCACTGAAATAGCGTTGGTCAGGTTAGCCACACGAAGGCCTGAAGACCCAAATAACGAAACGTTCGAGTGTAACCTTGTCGGAAATCATCCCGGCGGTCAAGAATGAATCAGTGTGCGATTGCATGAATTGTTGACGCCGAAGCGTCAGACGTGCGCGCGAATCAGATTCTGCGCGAGGCGCCAGCGCAGCACTTCGTTGGCGCCTTCGGTGATGCGCGTGCTGCGGATCTGGCGGTACCACCATTCGAGCGGCAGCTCTTTCATCAGTCCCAAACCGCCGTGCACCTGGATGGCGCGGTCGACGACGCGGCTCGCCATCTCGGTGGCCATAACTTTGACCATATAAGAAAGATTGCGCACATCGTCGCCTTGATCTTGGCGCCAGGCGCACTCGTAAACCATCAGGCGCGTCGCGTGCAGCTCCATCGCCGAGTCGGCGATCATGAACTGGATCGCCTGGCGATCGGCGAGCGGCCGGCCGAAGGTCACACGGATCTTAGAGTACTCGATCATCATGTCCAGGGCGCGCTGGGCGATTCCCACCGGACGCGCACCATGCCCGCGGATTCGCCCCTCCGAAATCCATTTCTGCGCGAGCGAGAAGCCCCCGCCGACCGCGCCGATGACGTTTGCGGCCGGCACGCGCACGTTGTCGAAAAGAATCTGCCAGGGCGCTTCTCCCATCATCGTGGGCCAATTCCGTTCGAGCACGACGCCGGGGCTTTTCAAGTCCACCGCAAAGCAGGTGATACCGCCGCGCGCCCGTTTCTCGGGATCGGTCAAAGCCATCAACTGGACATAGTCGGAGCGGCCGGCGGCGGTAATGAAACGCTTGGTGCCGTTGACGATGAACGAATCGCCGTCTTGCACGGCGCGCGTGCGCATCGCCGCCGGATCGCTGCCCGCGTCCGGCTCGGTCTGGGCGAAGCAGAAGCGCAGCTCGCCGCGCAGCACCGGCTTCAAAAAACGCTCCTTCTGCTCTTCGTTGCAGTGAAACAGCACCGGGCGCACTTCCGGCCCAAATAGTTCCAAGCCGCGAAACGGCAGGGAAGCCGCGCGAGCCACTTCTTCATGAATGACGCAGCGGGGCAGGAGCCCGAGACCGGCGCCACCGTAGTCCGCCGGCACATCGAGCATCCAAAGCCCCATGGCTTTGGTTTTCTCTTGCAGCGGCTCGAGCAGCCGCTCCGGCATCGGTCCCTCGCTGTCGTGGCGATACTCGTGCTCGAGCGGAATCAACTCCTTGTCCACGAATCGCCGCACGGTGTCTTTGAGTAGCTGAATCTCTTCAGGCAGATTGAAGTCCATTTTCTCCCCCTTCGATCTTCTGTCAATTGTCGATTTGCGATGCTTCGACTTCCCTCAGCACAGGTTTTGGATTTTAGATTGGATCGAACATCCACAATCCAATTTACGGCAACTTGGTTTTGAACAGACAATCAGATTTTGGAAAATGGGGCCACTCCTCAGCACGGTTTCTGCGACCCTCCACGAATCGTATCGACGACGGCCGCGAGCGCAGGAGCCGGATCGGTTTGATCTTTGAAGGGCGTAAGCCGCTGACAGATTTCCGCGGCGGCCAGATGAAAGCCGGCCGGCAATCCCGCGGCCCTGAACGTGTCGGCGATCTCTTCCATCTCCCCCACGTAACGCCACATCTTGGGGACGGCAACCGCTGCGGCTCGTTGGCAACGGCGCTCGAGCTCGGGTTGGGAGATGCTCCACTCCTGCAACAGCGCCTGGTCGATGCCTTCATGGGCCGCGAGGGCGCGAATCGCCAGCAGCAACGCGTCGGTGCACTTGGTCCACGCCGCATACGCGACCTTGAGGGCCGAGGCGGCACCGGGCTCCGGACCGATGGCTCGGGCGTCGAGCATGCTCGCGGAAAATAATTCGGCTATTTCCGGGGCACGAATTCCGGAGAGATAGAGCCGGGTCGTTCCGGCTTTTTTTACCGGCGCCCCGATGATGCCGCCGTCGACAAAACTCGCGCCGGCTTTGCTGACGATTTCCCCGACCTGCACGGCGGTGGCCCGCGAAATCGCATTGGCGTCGATGTAGATGCCTTTGAAGTTGTGCCGCGCCACACTCTCCGCGACTTCCAGCGCGGCGTGGGGCGGGCAAACGGACAATACGATGTCGCTCTCGCGCAACGCATCGGGTAACGTCTCCACGTCGATCAGGCCGGCTTGCTTGGCCCGCTCCCGGCTGGCTTTGCTTCTTTGCTCCGACGCCCAGACCACGCGCGCACCACTGGTGGCGGCGGCGCCGCCGATGGTCGAGCCCATGTTGCCGGGATGCAAGAGCGCGACGGTCTTGACGTTAATTTTGCTATCTCCCTTAATGTCCGGAAGCTAATCGAGATCGGTGCATTTAGTCAAGGAAGTTGAAGGAACATATTGCCGGTTTTCCTTGACCTACGCCGGTCTCATTGATAAGCGAGGAAGCATGCTGATACTGAGCAACGAAGAAATCGAGTCGTTTCTATCCATCAAGACCTGCATCGACGCCCTTGAGCGAGCCTACAGGAGTTGGCATCAGGGCAAGGCGATCAACCGTCCGCGCACGGATTTGGTCCTGCCCTCGCCCAATGAGTCTGGCGTCTATGCTTTCAAGTCTATGGAGGCGGGGCTCACCGATCCGCCCATCGTCGCGATGCGCATCAACTCCGACATTATCCGATGGCGGCAGCAGGGAGGAAGGGTCCTGAAAACCAAAGTGCCGGCTGCTCCCGGCGATAAATACGTCGGGCTGGTCATGCTGTTCTCGACCGAGAACGGCGAGCCGCTGGCGATCTTTCCCGACGGCGTCGTCCAGCGCATGCGCGTGGCCTCGAGCAGCGCCATCGCCGCGCGCCATCTGGCGCGCCAGGACGCGAGCACGCTGGCGCTTTTCGGCTCCGGCTGGCAGGCTGGGAGCCATCTGCCGGCGATGTGCGCGGTGCGCAATCTGAAGAGAGTAAACGTTTTCAGCCCGACCAAGGCCAATCGTGAGGCCTTCGTGAAAGAGATGCAGCAGAAAGTGACCGCGGAAGTGCGATCCGTGGAAAGCGCGGAAGACGCCGCGCGCGATGCCGATATCATCGCGACGACGACGAATTCATTATCGCGGGTGATTAATCCCGACTGGGTAAAGCCGGGAATGCATGTTACCTGCGTGCGGGTGCCGGAGCTCGGCGATGAGACGATCCGCAAAGTCGACCGTTTGATCATTCACTCGCATAAGCACGCGCCGGAAAATTACGTCGCCGGTTTCGGCGACGACGGCATACCGGCCCACGACGCCATCGACATCATCAAGCGAGGCCCAGGGAAAGCAAAGGACTCACTAGTCGAGCATCCCTTTTGGTTGGCCGCTCCCGAGCTAAGGGAGCTGGTGGCCGGCAGCGTGCCGGGCCGGGCCACGGCGGAAGAGACCACCTGCTTTTTAAATAATTTAGGCATCGGCCTACAGTTCGCCGCCGTCGGCGCGGCGGTTTTCATCGAAGCCAAGGCCAGGGGAGTTGGGCGCGAAATTCCCACCGATTGGTTTTTAGAGAGCGTGCATCCGTGATTTGTTTTAGCACATAGGCTCGGGCCTGCGCGTCGCGTCTGTGCCGACCCTTCGACTCGAGCCCCGGCCTTGGCCGGGGCTCTCGCTCAGGATTCCGCCCCATGGGCGTGCTGGATGGTGCCACGGGCTTGCCCGTGGGGCTCCACCTACGGAATTCAACGGCCTTCTCCGCGATACCCGCTGACGCGTTAGTTTTTCGATGATCGTCCCAATGCATTGACTCACGCTTCGATTAGCGATAGCGGTAGGCACGGAGCAAATTCAAGGCTGAAAGGAGAATAAATTATGGCGTTAAGAATAGGCGAAGTGGCCCCGGATTTTTCCGCGGACACGACGGAAGGCAAAATTAATTTCCACGAATGGATCGGCAACGGCTTCGCAATCCTGTTCTCGCATCCGAAGGATTTTACGCCGGTTTGCACCACGGAGCTCGGCTACATGGCCCGGCTCAAGCCTGAGTTCGATAAGCGCAACTGCAAGATCATCGGGCTGAGCGCCGATCCGGTGACCGATCACAAGGGATGGGCCAAGGACATCCAGGAGACGCAGGGGCACGCGCCGAACTACCCGATCATCGGCGACGCGGACCTGACGGTCGCCAAGCTGTACGACATGCTGCCCGCGAGCGAAACGCCCGGCAAGCGCACCGCGGCGGACAATCAGACGGTCCGCACCGTGTTTGTCATCGGGCCGGACAAGAAGGTCAAGGCGATGCTCATTTATCCGATGAGCACCGGCCGGAACTTCGACGAGGTGCTGCGTCTGCTCGACTCGGTGCAGTTAACCGCCAAGCACACGGTCGCGACGCCGGTCAACTGGAAGCCGGGCCAGGACGTCATCATTCCTACCTCTGTCTCGGACGACGACGCCAAAAAGAAATACCCGCAGGGATTCAAGACTCTCAAGCCGTACTTGCGGTTGGTTTCGCAGCCGGACAAGTAGCTGCTTTTCATCGTTCCCCAAGCCCGGATAGGCGAGTGCCGGTCGGCAAATCTGCCGACGCACTCGCCTTGGCCGGATTCTTCACACGTGACAGCAATCGAGGGGCGAGCCCTCCGGAGCGAAGGCAATGGGCCTGTGCCTCAAGAAGCGTTCAATGTGTTCAAATAGTTCAAATCGTTCAAAACGTTTTGAACGGCTTAAACGGCTTGAACGTTTTGAACTCCGTTCGTTAGCAGGCTCACCCCGATTGACACAGTGTCGTGATTCTTCCTCGGACCATGAATAACCCGGGCTAGGCCGATGGAGACCGATGTGCGCGTTTTTATAGATAGCCGCATTCCCGCCAAAACCTCTCGGCGGCGGGGTGGAGCGGCACTTCGAGATGACCTTCGGGGGTGTCGCGCACCATTTGCGCGAGGGGGAGGGGCGCGTCCTCGGTCCAGGGGATTCGATCCTTGCTCGCGTCCAGCGCGCGGCAGAAATCGTTGACGAGCATGTCAGGCGTGTCTCTGTGGGTGTAAATCGGCCAGCCGCTGCGACAGGCTTTCGTCGAACGCTAGAAAGTTCAATCAAGTACACTGCTAATTGTTCGGCGACAGACGCGACCCTTCGACGCGAGCCCCGGCCTTGGCCGGGGACTGTCGCTCGGAATTCCGCCCCACGGGTGTACTGGAAGGTGCCACGGGATTGCCCGTGGGGCTCCATAACAATCATTGCGTTGATTTTGTTTTTCATATAAGGCTGAATTCCAAAGTCTAGCGAACCGACCGTAATTCCCCCGCGAAGAGTACTTTTTTTGAAGGGAGTCAGCATGGTCCGACCTGATTTCTTTAACCTCGGCCGCGTTATCTGCGGCGTTTTCGCGGTCTTTGGTCTCATTGGAACACTGGCCGCGGCGGAGCCGGCGCAACGCAGCGAAGATCGCTTGACCGAGGCAGTGAAATCGCCGGCGCTGGCCGACGGCCAGTCTGCCGACGTTTTTTCCAAGCTTGGTGTCTATGGTGAACTTGGTCCGATACTCTTGCACCGTCAGAGCAACCGCTCGGCGACTCTGATTCGCGAAGCTCTGACGAACGCCACCGTTCTCGACGCGACCTCCCTCGATCTCGGCTGGGAAACCGGTCTCGAGGCACGCGGCGGAATGAAGCTCGGGGATTTTGGCGCCGAGTTTCGTTGGTTCAATGTGGGCCGTGTTTTTCGCAGTTGGTCGGAAGACGCCCATGTCGTTACCCCGGTCAACTGGGAAATACCAACCAGGCCCGTGCTGATCGGTTTCCCCGTTGCCAACACCTCGGTCGGCCTTTCCTCGACGTTTACTAACATCGAAGGAAACTTAAGCTGGCAGGTGCACCCCTACGTCGCCGTGCTCGCGGGCGTGAGGTACATGTCCTTGGACGATGACCTTGGAATGCATTTTGATACCGGCCTCAACTTAGCGGACATCGGAATCACGTCGCGCAACACTTTGTGGGGCGGGCAGCTGGGTGTCCAGGGGCGCGCTCCGGTCCTGACGAAAGACTTGCTCCTGGGAGGCACGTTCAAGGCCGCTTATCTGGATAATGCCTCCAAGAATAAATTTGCTCTCGTGCAGCAGGTCGGGCCTTCCTTTGGTGCCGGCGACCACGACGGGAGAAACACATGGGCGTTCGAGCTGGGCATAGATTTACGGTACAACATTTTTTCGATGGTCACGGTTTTAGCGGGTTATCAGGGGCTATGGATTGGCAGCATCGCTCACGCAACCGATCAAATAAATAGGTTCAATCTTGTCACTCAAGGGGGAGATGTCAGGGCGCGCAGCGTGTGGTTTCACGGCCCGCGAGCGGCAATCGTGATCCGGTTTCCCGGCTGAGCCGATCCGTCACAGCGCGGCCGGAAAACGGTAGCAGGGACGCCGATAGGACGAGCCGGCGCGCGAGCTTCATTCCGGTTGCGCGCGGAGTTGTTGTCGGTGATGAAATGAAGGTGCACGTTTTGGGCTGCATTGGCACGGAGCAAACGTTCCACGTCGTCGGCGTTGCGGTGCGCGACAACCGTCACGCGAAATGCGTCACGTTCGTAAGGGCTTGGGGTTTTACCTCGCTGTCTTCAATCCGGCGCGGCCGATCAGTTGGCCGCCCTCGGTTTCGAGCTCAAGCCGAAGCTTTGTGCCCGGTGCGATACTGTTGAATGAGAAGCTTGTCCAGAGCCGAAAACCTTCCGCCCGCCCGCCTACCATATTGTAAAAAGGAGAAGCGAAAATCAGCCTGCCGTTTTCGTACCAGCGGTGGCGCACCCGTTCGGTAAGCCCCAGAGGCGCCTTGATCGATGTCACACCGTAGAGCCGGAGCGGCTGGTTCGGTGGAAGCCAGGTCAAAGGAGAGACGACCCGCAACGTGTCTTTATCGAATTCCCCGCCGAATTCGACGCTCGCCAAGCGCAGCGGAGCCGGCGGGATAAACGGGCGTCCCAATTCCGCGAGTCCGAGAATTGCAATCCCCGTTCCGAAAGCCAGCGCCCGGCGGGGGACCTTAAACTGTGACATTGGATAGTAAAGGGATAAAAAGCCCAGGCACGCCAGCGCAGCGCTGGCGCGCGTCGCGAGCGTGTTGCTGACGCTCCACAGGATCGGCAGCATGACGTTGATCAAGGCAAAGAGATTAAACGCAAAAAAGGCCGCAGTCAGGCCGCGCTTCACGGAAAGATGACGGTCATAAATGACGTCGAGCGTCGATAGCGTAGCGGATAATCCGACCAACAACACGAAGGCAATATTGCGGGATACGAGAGTTGCGCTGGCGTAATAGATCGGCAGGACGAAGAACAGCATCTGCTGATAAAGATTTTTGTTGAAGAAATTGACCAGGAAACGGAGCCGCGGCGTCCATGGCACCGGCAGGCGGGGGTGGTTGAGTAACATCGGCAGAAGCAGGCTGGAAAGCCAGATGAAGCTGATATGGAAAACGACGAGGCGGAGGTAGGAAAAGTTCCGTTTTCCGAGCCACATGATGCCGATGCCCAGGATCAGGGCATAGAGGCTATGGAGCCACCAGAGTTTTTCTTGGTGCAGATGAAACCAGGCGATCAATCGATGGCGGAAGCTTGAACGAGATGTCGCGATGCTTGCGTTGGAATTCGGCATAAAGGCGCTTTATCACTTAAAGCAAGCTTCGGCTTGATTGTCGATGGGATTAGGTGACCGCACCGTTGGCGTTATCGTTCCTTCCCCGATGCGGTTGCGCGGAAATCTCCCTGTTGCTTTATGAGCTTAGCCTAGCTACAAATTAGATCTGTTTAACAAACACCTCATATTATTTATAAGGAGCGCGTCATGGCACAGAAATATGTGGATAGTTTCGGCACGCGAAAGATTCTGAAAGTCGGCAGCAAAAGCTATGACATATTCCGCCTCGATTTGCTGGAAAAGGCGGGGTTCAAGAATATCTCCCGTCTGCCGGTTTCTTTGAAGGTCCTGCTGGAGAACCTGCTCAGGCAGGAAGACAACCATCACGTCAGCAAGGGCGATATCGAGGCGCTGGCCAACTGGAATCCCAAGGCCAAGCAAGAAAAAGAAATCGCCTTCATGCCCGCGCGCGTGCTGACGCAGGATCTCACCGGCGTGCCGGCGGTGGTGGATCTCGCGGTCATGCGCGAGGCGATGCAGCGGCTCGGCGGCGACCCGAAGAAGATCAACCCGCTGGCGCCCGTCGATCTGGTGATCGATCACTCGGTCCAGGTGGACCATTTCGGCTCCCCGGGCTCCTTTGAGGCTAACTCCAAGATCGAGTACGAGCGCAACGTCGAGCGCTACGCCTGCCTGCGCTGGGGGCAAAAGGCCTTCCGCAATTTTAGCGTGGTGCCGCCCGACACCGGCATCTGCCATCAGGTGAATCTGGAATACCTGGGCAAGGTGGTCTTCCGGGCGCGGGGGAACGGCGCGACCCTCGCCTACCCGGACACCCTCGTGGGCATGGACTCGCATACGACCATGATCAACGGCTTGGGCGTGGTCGGCTGGGGCGTGGGCGGCATCGAGGCCGAGGCGGCGCTGCTCGGCCAGCCGATCATCATGCTCATCCCCGACGTCATCGGCTTCAAGTTTCACGGCAGGCTGCGCGAAGGCGCCACGGCGACCGATCTCGTGCTCACGGTCGTGCAGATGCTGCGCAAGAAGGGCGTGGTGGAGAAATTCGTCGAGTTTTACGGCGCGGGGCTTTCAAGTCTCAGCACCGCCGACCGCGCGACCATCGGCAACATGGCGCCGGAGTACGGCGCGACCATCGGCTATTTTCCCGTGGACGACGAGACGCTGAAATACTTAGAGTTGACCGGCCGCGATCCGGAGCTGATTCAATTGGTCGAAACTTATTGCAAAGAACAAGGGCTGTTTCGCACCGACGCATCTCCCGATCCCCTCTTTACCGACACTTTGGAATTGGACCTTGCCACCGTCGAACCGAGCCTCGCCGGACCGCGCCGACCGCAGGATCGAGTACCGCTCAAGGAAAGCAAAAAGGCTTTCAATGAAGCGCTGCCAGGGCTGATGAAAAGCGGCAGCGCGGATAAAACCGTTTCAGTGAAGTTGAACGGCGGCAGCGCCACCCTGGGACATGGCGCGGTGGCGATTGCGGCGATCACGAGCTGCACCAATACCTCCAACCCATCCGTGTTGATCGGCGCCGGTCTGCTCGCCAAGAAAGCCGGTGAGAAGGGACTCAAGGCCAAGCCCTGGGTGAAAACCAGTCTGGCGCCCGGCTCGAAGGTGGTAACCGACTATCTAAAGGAGAGCGGCCTCATGCCGCACCTGGAGAAGCTCGGCTTTTATCTCGTTGGCTATGGTTGCACCACCTGCCTCGGCAACAGCGGCCCCCTTCCTGAACCCGTGTCCGCGGCGATCCAGGAAGGGGATCTGGTCGCGGTGGCGGTGCTTTCGGGCAACCGGAATTTCGAGGGACGGGTTCATCCATTACTTCGGGCCAACTATCTCGCCTCGCCGCCGCTGGTCGTCGCCTATGCGCTGGCGGGCCGGATGGACATCGATCTATACGGCGAGCCGCTCGGCAACGATCCAAAAGGGAATCCCGTCTACCTGAAAGACATCTGGCCTACGCCGGAAGAGATTCGCGACGAGATCCGCAAGTCGGTCAAATCAGAGATGTTCAAGACAGAGTACAGCAATGTCTTCGAAGGCGACGAGCGCTGGAAAAAAATGCCGACGCCCGAAGGCGAACTCTTCCAGTGGGATCCCAACTCGACCTACGTGCGCAAGGCGCCCTATTTCGACGGGATGGGCCACACCCCGCCGAAGCTCAAGGACATCAACGGCGCGCGGATCCTGGCGCTGCTCGGCGACTCGATCACCACCGACCATATTTCTCCCGTCGGCTCCATCGAGAAAAATGGCCCCGCGGCCCGTTATCTGACGGAGCACGGCGTTCAGCCGAAGGACTTCAACCAGTACGGCGCGCGGCGCGGCAATCACGAAGTCATGATGCGCGGGACCTTTGCCAACGTGCGGCTCAAAAACCTGCTGGCGCCGGGCACGGAGGGCGGATGGACAGTGCATCTGCCGGACAAAAAGCAGATGTCGATTTACGACGCGGCGATGCAGTATCAGAAAGAGGGAACGCCGCTGATCGTCATCGCCGGCAAGGAATACGGCACCGGCTCCTCGCGCGACTGGGCGGCCAAGGGGCCGCGGCTCCTCGGCATCAAGGCCGTTATTGCCGAGAGCTTCGAGCGCATTCACCGCAGCAACCTGATCGGCATGGGCATCGTGCCGCTGGTGTTCAAGCCCGGCGAGAATCTCAAGACCTATGGTCTTACCGGATTCGAGAAGTTCGCTATCACCGGCATCTCAGACGGACTCAGGATCGGCGCGGAACTAGGCGTCAAGGCGACTAGCGAGGAAGGCGCGACAAAAGAGTTCAAAGCGATCTGCCGCATCGATACGCCGGCGGAGCTCGATTATTACCGGCACGGCGGAATTTTGGAGTACGTATTGCGGCAGTTGCTGCAGAATTGACAAGAAGTTTGCACCACGAAGGACACAGCGCGGCAAAGCCGCAACCAAAGACGAAAAAACAAACTTTACCACGAAGGTCACGAAGAGCGCGAAGTTAAGAGGTCTCAAAATATCAATGTCCGAAACCTTCGCGGCCTTCGTGTGCTTCGTGGTGAGATGAATCTGCACGAATTATTGCAAGCCTGTGATTACCAGAAGAGAAGCGCTGGCGGTGCTCGGAGAATCATCGCTGGCGCTGCTATGCGGCTTCCATCCATTCCCTCGCCGCGACGCCGAAGCCGCTGAAAAGCCCACGATGGCCACACCCAACCATATTCGCCATTTCACCGCTGACAATCCGGGCATCATGACCCTTCAGGGAACCAACCAGTACGTCGTCGGCAAGGAAAACGCCGCCGTCATCGACGTGGCGCTCAGCGCCGACTCAAACATGGACGGGATCATCGAACAGGCGGAGGCGATGGGCGCCAAGAAGATCGAAAAGATTCTGCTCACGCATATCCATAGCGACCATTGCGGTGGCGCGTTGGCGCTCAGAAAACGGACCGGCGCGAAGCTGGGAATTCACCGCTCGCGCGCAGGATTTCTGGGCGGCGAAGATTTTCAATACAGCGACAACGATCGGATCTCCTTCGGCGGCGGCGAGCTGCGCGCGCTGCACACCCCCGGGCATGAGTCCGGCCACTGCTGCTTCTACGAGTCCGGCGACAAAGTGCTTTTCAGCGGCGACAATATTCTGGGTTTCGGCACCGCCGTCATCCGCCCGCCGGACGGCAACATGACCGACTATCTGAAGTCGCTGGAGCGTTTGCTCGGCTTCGACATCAGTGTGATCCTGCCCGGTCACGGGCCGCTCATCGGCAAGCCCGAGGCAAAAATCAGGGAGTACATCCAACATCGGCTCGAACGCGAGCAGCAGGTGCTGTCGGCGCTGCGCAAGGGGCGCAACACCATCGGTGATATCACACAGATAATCTACGTCGATGTTTCGCCCGCGCTCCAGAGAGTCGCCGAGTTTTCCGTACAGGCGCACCTGGAAAAGCTGATGCGCGAGGGGCGGGTCAAGAGGGAAACCAACCGTTATCTGCTGCTGAGCGACAACTGAGCCGGTTGCTGGGCCGAGTCGAAGGGCAAGTCCGCCGACTCGGGGGCGATTTCAAGGTTCTTCCAGTTTTCTTCGCTGACTTCCAGGGCGTGGGCTGACGCGATGCCGTCGAGAAAAAGCACCACGGTGCCTCGGGCTTGCAGTACCATCGAGCGTCCGGTGCGCAGGTTCGCTTTCCAGCCGTCCGGCTGACCCGGCGTTTCGTCGAAGCGCACGCGGTGGCGCCGTTCCAGCACGGCGCGAAAGGCACGTTGGAAATCTCGCGCCTCCTTGTCGCTGCTCCAGGCAGTGATCCAGGCCGTTATCAAACCGTCACCGTCAGGGTATGCCGAAAGATGATCGCCGGTCCAGCCTGCGGCCATCTGCTTGGCCTCCTCGCGCGGCTGATTCGAGCCGAGCAGTATTTGGATTCGAGATTCTCCCAGAGTTTCATCGAGGACGGCGTTTTCCTTGAATTGTCGCTTGAGCCCGAAGGGCGTGATCCGCAACGGGGTAACGCGCCGGATGTAGTACTTCTCAGGATGGAGAATCTGCGCGCTGGAAATCGGCGGATCAGCGAACAGGGCGTTGACGCCGCTCCAACCTTTGGCCAAAAACGCCCAGTGCGTGAATTGACTTCCCTCGCGGTAGGGGAAAACCAGATCTTGCTTTAAGAGGTCGGGAAGATGGCCGCCGACCTTTTCCAATTCCGCGGCGAATCTGTTGGTTGCTTGGGCCCAATTGAGCGGCCCCCGGTATTTGGTCAGGTAGTTGAGCGCTACCAGCAGGGCGTCGCCGTCGCCGAGCGCGCGAAAGGCGAGCTTGCGATCTTCCGAGCCCAAGCCTTTGAGTCGCTCGCTCCAACGGAAATGCTGATCTTGCAGCGCTCGCATCAATGCGAGCACCGCGGCAATTTGATCCGCGTCTCCACGCCGCTCACCAGCCAACGCCTCGCCGAGCCTTGCCGCCTCCGGGGCGATCACCAGCCTTTCACCGCCGGCTTCGTACACGGCCAACCGCTTCAGCCTCGCAAATTCCATCATCGCCTTGGCAAGATCGACGGATTCAGCAAGAAGACCGATGCGCTTATAGACGCGCGCGATTTGCGCCGACGATTGGCCGCTGAGATCGTCCGCGACAGCCGCGCTCGATAAGGCTGAGAGTCCGGCCTGATCCGTCACCTGCTTGAACGGCAGCGCGCGAATCTCGCTGACTCGCTGCTTGAGCTCGGCAAGAGAGAGGGCAGGCGTGGGGTTGAGCCGCTGCGGTTCCGAACCGGAGCAAGCGGCGAGCAGCCCTGAGAGAATTGCGATGGCGAGCTTGCCGGAGGCGCGTGACGCAGTAAAGCGAAAATTCTCTGTTACCGCGGCGGCACTATCCACCTATTTCTCCACGATGATCACCGGGAACCCGGCCTGTGAGACCCGCCGTGCCCGTTCTTCAGCCGCGGCGCGGTTCGAGAAGGTGCCGAGCTGGACGCGGAAATAGGTAGCGTCTCTGGTTTGCAGCGGAGCGATGGTTACGTCGGCGTAGTCCTGCGCGAAGCGATCGCGCAACGTCTGCGCGTTTTCAAGCTGGGAGAACGATCCCAACTGAAGCGTGTAATCGAGCGAATCGCGGATGGCTTGGATCCGATAGGGGCCGCCGTCGATTACCTCAAGTCGCACCGGGATGGTGCCGGGGCCCACGGCGCCAAGGGCTTGTGCGGCGGCGTAGGAAAGATCGAGGATGCGGTTTTTGGCAAACGGTCCCCGGTCGTTGATGGTGAGTTCCATCGAGGCGCTGTTTTGCAGGTTCGTTACCATCACCCGTGTGCCGAGGGGCAAGGTCTGATGCGCCGCCGTCAATTCATGCTGGTCGTAAATGACTCCGCTCGCAGTCGGCTTGCCGTGAAAGCCGGGGCCGTACCATGAAGCGATGCCGGTTTGGGTAGCCCGGCCGGTGACAGGCGCAGGCACGCTAACCCGCGCCGGCGGCAGCGCACAAGCCGCCTGCAAGAGCAACAAGAATACCGCTGCGAACAAAAGCTTGGAGCTTGATCGATCCGGCGAAACGGTCAAAGCGATTACTGCGGACATCGAGAAAAGGATTATACCGAATCGGCCATAGAAAAAAAGTCATGGACGGCGGTTCCTTTCTTTTTCTCCCGCACGGGAAAGGTCGCTGCGCGTCAAGCCCGCGGATTTGCGATCCGCGGAGCTTGCATCGGCGCTTGACGAAATTTTTTAACTTGGGAGTCAATTTGTCCGAGGAAGGTCTATGGGGATTTTCAGCTGCTACGGTCCCTCATATTCGCCTGAGACTCAATTCACGCCAATGTATGGAGTTGACACCTAAGATTTGAATCCGATAGGCTGGCGTTCCCGACCCAATGAATAAATTCATCGGCTTTTCATTCATCTTGCTCAGCTCTTTTCTTGCGGGCAATTCTTATGGACACTTTACCGGGAACGGGCATGTTCATACGCTCTCAAAGACAAAACAGGTCTTTTTGAATCCGGACTGCCGGTCGATTGACACCTGCGATCTCAAAAGATTTA
>Ga0214473_10000400_pt1 | contig 60851 bp, 58 predicted proteins | sample RVTome_7_FD_203509 | JGI IMG/M metagenome (GOLD analysis project Ga0214473, IMG submission 203509) | Soil microbial communities from uranium-contaminated site in the Upper Colorado River Basin, Wyoming, United States - RVT98D197 | ecosystem: Environmental > Terrestrial > Soil > Contaminated >... | reverse complement strand
AGGCTTTTGTGGGCAGGGTAACACTATGGAAGTTAATGAGGGTCAGGGGTTATGCAAGATGGCAGGCAACCCAGTGGCCTCCTTCGATCTCGCGAAGGGATGGAACTTCCCTCTGGCAGTTTTCCACACCGATGGGACATCGAGGATGGAAATTGCACCCTGGCGGTAAGGCAATCGGACTGGGAATCTCTCCTCTAAGGATAATCCGCTCCCGAGAGGCTTCCACGATCGGGTCCGGAATCGGTACGGCAGAAAGGAGCGCTATGGTATAGGGATGTTTGGCCACACGGTAAAGGGCATCACGATTCGCAACTTCAACAATTTTTCCGAGATACATGACTGCAACCCGGTGGCTGATGTGGCGGACTACGGAGAGATCATGGGCGATAAAGAGATAGGTGAGATCAAACTCTCCCTGAAGGTCTTCCAGGAGGTTGATGATCTGTGCCTGGATCGAGACATCGAGCGCAGAGATGGGTTCATCGCAGACGATAAAACTGGGCCGGATCATATCATTTGATTCCGGTTCGATTCGGACAGATCTTTCGGCAGAGGTTACAGGTGTAGAGGAAGTATCCTTTCTTTGTCACCCATTGTGACCTCTCTCTGCACATCTTCTGTTTAACCGTCACTCCGTCAAGGGCGCCCGCAGGGCAGTTGTTCATGCATATCTCGCAATCATCTCCACAAAAAGAGTATTCGGCTACGGGATCTTCTTTAAGGGGGATATCAACCAACACCGCACCCAGGGTGATCAGGTTGCCATACCGATCATTGGTTAGAAGGGTATTCTTGCCCAGGACTCCCAGGCCGGCAAGGTAACCAATGTGTTTGAGAGACATAAGGCCTCTGCCTTCCTGCTTCTCCTCATCCCAGTGCTGGTAGGGTTCGCTCGGGATGGGAACCGCAGTCGCGCCATAATTTTCCAGCCGCAGGGTCAGTCCATAGGCCACTCTGAATACCTCCTGCAGGGTGACGGAGCTGGCAAATGTGTAAGGCACAGGACTCTCTGTAGAGAACACGCCATTAGGGAACCGTTTGGCATAAGCGATCACCGATTTCGCACCTGGAAAGACATCCTTGGGTTTGAACCCCTCTGGCGCAGTATCAAACCTCTGAACAGAAGCAATCCCCACCAGGTCCGCCCCTAATTCCCCGGTCATTCTTTTGACTTCCTGCGAATCCATCATATCTGCCCTCCAATGCACAATATCTAAACTTATGAAGTTAAAACCTTAATCGATGCCCATTTTCTTTTAACCACAGCCGTTGTCTCCTGTAATCGGGGAGAATCGACTCTAAGTATCTCCAAAATCTCCTGGAATGATTTTTTTCTTTGATATGTGCGAGTTCATGAATCAGTATATAATCGATGATGGTCAAGGGCGCCATGATCATTCTCCAGCTGAAAGATAATCGATTATCTCGTGAACAGGAGCCCCAGCGGCGCTTGGCACTTGTTATCTTTATCCCTTTCGGAAAGAGATGAAGTCTGTTGCTGTAATAATCCATTCTTCCAGCGATCTTCTCTTTAGCCTCTCTCTTATACCACTGGGTAAAAAGATCCTTTGCCTTCTCGATATGGTCCTGATGAAGGATGAATTTCCCAAAAGATAATTTTAGGGAGGGTTTCTGATGATCGGACTCCCGGATTTCCAATGGATATGATTCTCCTAAATATAAAAATTTCTCCCCTGGGGTAAATGTCTTTTCAGTTTCTTTGATCGATCTTTCTTTTTCTGAAATCTTTTTAATGATCCATGACTCTTTTCTCTTAATAAATCCCTCTATCTCCCCCTTCGGCGTATGATAAGGAACGTAGAGGACGATTCTCCCATCTTCTTTAATGCGGAGAGAGATCGTTTTTTTCCTCTTTTTACTTCTGATCAACTGAACGTTAAGACGATGATCCATGGGTCATGTAATTCATGTAATTCTTATTCACTAATTTATGGAATATTTCCATGTCTTTTAGAAATCGATTCATAAATTCAAGCGTCGATTGGACTCTTTCCGGCTGACCAATCACTGCGTCGCTGCCAAAAAGGATCCGGTCTTGATACTGTTTAATAAAGCTCTTATAGGGGGCCACCTCTTTTTCCATAAACGATGTCAAAGAGGACATATCCGTGTAGCAATTTGGATATTTTTCCAACAGAAAGGACATGACCCGCCTGGAAAATCCAAAATGGGGGATATTAAAATGGGTCCCGGGGTGACTCCTTATCATTTCTTCAACAAAGTCTCCGTATCTTCTCAAATCGACATGCATCAGAATGGGCATCCCCTGAGAGGATGCCTGTTCGATGATCAACGATGTAATTTTCTCCGACTGCTTGCATGTTCGGCCAAATGCCTTTTCCATGCCGCCGATGTGGAAGGGTGTATCTTCTTCTGGAACATAAAGAAGTTTAAGACCCCTAAACCCCTTCTGCCTGTAGATTTTGATTTTCTCTTCGATATGATTCTCCATAAAACGAGCGTCTAAAAAGGGGACGATCTTCAGATGACGGGGTAAGTTCATAACTTCAAATGGATCCTTTTGATTTACAAGGGCCTCCCGGGTGACAAAAGGATGATAGGCTCCGGGTATCATCTTCAGATAAGTATCTATTTCGGCGGGAAATTCGCTTATCACCAGGATATTCATCCCCGAAAGACCGGTCTTTTCTAAAAGCCCAATTTTTTGCTGGAGTTCGTGTAAAGAACAGTTATAAAAGAAATGAATATGCGCGTCATAATATTCCATGCTCAAAAGTCTCCTTTAGGATAAGGAAGGACTCTATATTATCATCCCTTCTTCAATATCTCTAAAACCCGATCCCGGTAGTCCTGGCTATTTTCATCGGCAGGTATCACCTCGATCTCTGAGGGAGACGATGCCCCCAAACCAAGCTCCACTGCCCTTGCAATCTGCTCCTGATCAAAGATCTTCGGTTTCATAATACTCTCGTTGCTTCCGAGAAATTTTAAAATGGCAACTCCAACGGCATCCATGGCCACCCGATCCTGAGAGGCAAGGAAGACCTCTCCTTTGACATGCTTTCCAGTCATGGGACCGCCATCTACAAAGGCATCAATCCCGTCAAGGACGACAAGACTTGGTATAAAGGGTCCGTTGATCTCAGCAATCATCTTTCGTTGATGGATCGAACTGTGAAGCTCCCGCATGTAATCGTATCCATGACGGGAGGTAGGAACAGCACCCACATGGAGCTTCAGCGACAGGGTGAAGATTCCTCCATACTGATGGGTCTTCAGGCAGCAGGTGGAGATGAGGCACTCTGAATCAAGGATGGGCCGTGCAATCCTAAACCCATTCGGCCAGTGGCTCTTCTTGGGTTTGAATAACACCCAATCCTTCTCCTCAAGATTATCAAAATCTATTACCTTTACATTCAATTTGTCCAGAATGGGCAAAATCCCTTTTTTCTCCATCACCTCGCGGGTAGGTGGATAGCTTCTCTCTCCGAGGCTGATCGATCTTGCCCCCATTTCCCAGACCTCTTCGATTAAGGCAACTAATGTGTCGTTATGCGTGGAGCCTGGCGTGATATCTGCCGTGTTGAAATTGGGCTTTATCAGGACATTCTTTCCTTTTACAGGATTAATCTTGAGGGCTCTCAATGATGCCTTTACGCCTTGTCTCCGATCATCTGTTTTCATTAATGCCACACGGCTCTTTGTGTTGGACATAGCTACTCCTCCATCCATATCTAAAAATAAAACCCCTCCAGCTACTCCAGTATATCTTAAAAAGTCTCTTCGGTTAATGCTCTTCATGGTTTCCCCGGTTTGTTACACCCCCTCACTTTCACCCGTACAACAGACAAGTCGATAGGATGTTCCTTTAAAACACACTCCACCTTCATATAAAAAGTTCTTATCTGCATCAGCCATTTGTTAAACCATCAATTTACTTCCTTTAGAAGAATCCCACAAAATTATAAGATATCATTCTCTCGATTACCCCATTTTTTTACATTGACTGATGTGTGAAATCATTGGAGAGGAGAGGGTTTTGGAAAAAGATTGAGAATGTGTAAGCGGAGGCAAGATAAGAGAAAATACCTTATTATTGATCCTTGACCCCAAACTCAATTGGGATTATACGGCCGCCATCATTAGGCCGCTTTTTGAATTTCTTTAGCCTCGTATTCAGGAAACATGATAATAGCGGGATGGATGTCAAAAGCTTTTGCTAACTGTTCTACACGCTTTTTGCCAATTTCTACTTTTTCGTTTTCTAAGAGGCTAATATTGGTTGGGCTGATGCCCGAACGCCTGGCAAGTTCCGCCTGGGTCCAGCCTTTTAACTCACGAAGCATTCGTATGACCTCACCGGTTGTCAGTTTAGCATGCGCTTTTGCTGGTACAAATTCAGCTTGTCCACGAGTTCTCATAAGTCCTCCTAATAGTTGTGTGGTGTAATCTCCAAAACAAAAACCGTAACAATGTCCTGCTCTACGGCATAGATAACCCTGTATTGTAAGCTCAAACGTGATGACCGCTGCCCTTCGCGCTTTCCCTTTAGTTTTTCGTCATGGAACCCCGGGAACTCCCTTAATTTCTCCGGACCATGCCTGAACACAATGTCCTTCCACACCTCATATTTCTTAACGACCGCCGTTGGAAGCCCGCGGCATGTTTTTTCGATGTCGCGATGTTCTTTAATGCGCCACATTATTATTTATAATAGGTTATCAATTATAATAAGTCAAGTTGAAAACTTTGAGTATGAGGGGTGACGATTGTGCTTAGGCGCGCGACAATTGATCAATGATTTTTCCATGGACTGCACTCCTCTCGAAGTAGGTATCAATGGGGCACAGGGGTTTTTGAAAAGGAGTTAGAAGGTTTGGGGATTACATTCAAGTATATCTACCCAGGCTTGCTGAAAACTATCTTCGTAATGCCCAAAAAAAGGCTTCAAATAATTATTGACTTCGGTTTCATTCAAATTCATACCGGTTACCTTTCTGAATCAACCCGATAGGCAGAAAGAAATATCAGCAAGGTGGTCCAGAACTAAATAAAAACTGAGAACTGCCCCCATCCTTTATACTTTATTGCGATTGCCTAATATTCCCTCCTAATTACCGTTGCCTGGCACCATCTTCACAGGTTGTGAGATAAACCGTATGGTTGGGTACCATTCTAATCCAAGGCCAATTATTCAGAACCAGGATATGGAACCCACCCGAGCTTTATCCGTATATTCTTGCTTTTATAGATAGTGATATACCCCTTACGTGCCATTACTGCGAGGTAATCATCGACTTTTTTTGCAAACTGTTTACGTGGAAACCCTCTGGTTTTGACGTTCCATTTTTTCAGAATATAGGTGGGCATACTCTCCCGCATACACGAATTATTTGGCCGTTCGCGTAATGTCTCTATGACAATTCGACCAAAAATATGCGACTTTACACGTAACGCTTCGTAAATACTTTTGGGATGGGTTTCTTGATATTCTCCCACCCTTTCTACTTCCTCCTCGGGTACATCATCGGGTTCGAGGTCCTCTTCTTCTAAAAACTCTTCCGAAATGGTTTGTTCCTCTCCGTTATCATTATCTTCCTGATCCACTCCCTGTTCATGCTCAGAGACTCCTATGGTCGATTCCTCCGCTACCGATCGGATACCCATTCTCTCAAGTTGGACCCATAAAGGCTCCAGTGCCTTTTCTGGTGTTGCATAATAACAGCTTCCACGAATACGGAAAAATTGCCATCCGCATCTCTCAAGCTTCCTTTGTCGTTCCATATCCGCCACAAATTCATCTTTGCCGTGCCAAAAATCACCGTCACATTCCAAAGCGAGTTGGGCCTTCTGCCCTTGCACAACCAAATCAATCCGTTTGTCTGCAAATTTGAACTGTGGCACAACCCGGTAGCCACGTCCGGCAATATCCAGGGCTACATCTACCTCAAACCAGCTCTCGAAAGGTTGAGGAGGTTTCTCGATCATCCTGTTTGCACGATGCGCTTTCTCCCGTAAATCCTCCGCATTCTCACCGAGGGCCTGAGAAATTTGACTCTTAGGGTTATTGAAATACTCTAAAAGCCGCCGTCGGTAGCATTGCCCGCTCAGATGGTTGCTGGTTACGGAATGGAATAGCCACATCTGATCTTTGGCCCGGCTCGCAGCAACGTTAAACCGGCGCTGATCAGCGCTCTGAGTTAATGGCCCTATCCTCTCATTTGGGGCAGCTACCAAGCTGAGAAAGATCACATCTCGCTCGTCGCCTTGGAAGCTATACGGATTCCCACAGATCAATCGGCGTTCTTCCATTTCCTCCGCTCCCAAACGCTTGAGCAGCATATCCTGGATAACGTAGGCTTGAGCATCTCCCTGAAGGACAATAACCCCCATAGTCATACCCTGATACCGTTCATCATTGCAGCAACTTACAACTGCTTCAACCAAGGCCCCAGCTTCAGGACGATTGATGACCTTCTGCCTAAAGCCCTCGCGGTACCCCGAGGGTACATGCACAGGCTTTAGCGGCTCAAGTCTGTCTCTTGGATATTGGCGTAGTGGGATGAGAGGATCCGTGCTGTAACAGAGGTCATTGCTAAAGTGGATGATTTCTGGCATGCAGCGGAAATGTTCCCGGAGAGGTATCCTATTCCCGAAACGGATTTGTCCATGGGCAAACAGGCTGTTTTCCACATCAAAGGAATCAGCATGCTCGAAGTCGTATAAATAATCCTGCATCAATCGGTGAATTTGACTTCTGTCAACTCCCACTGCTTCTGGGCTGATCTGTTTGTCATCGCCGACGACAAGAATACGTTTCCCGAGATATAGCAGAGGTAATGCCTCTGGACCGCACTGGGAAGCCTCATCAACGATAATAACGTCAAAGATGCCTGCGCCAGCCTCGACAGTTTCATACACCCGATGCAGCGGCATGATCCAAGCCGGAACAGCTGTACGACATTTATTGAGATGTCTCTGAGCATTCCGCCTATGAATTGGGGCATGTTTTCCCGTACCCTTTCCATATTTTCTCATTTCGAGTTGCCAGCCCATAAGATGGCGGCGATGGTCCTGGTCCTCCCCCATTCTCCTGAAGCAGAAATTCCAAGCCTTCAAGGCCGCCAATTCAGCCATGTTTTGTCGAATATCCTCATCAAGCCTCTGCGAATGTCGCTCAAGACTTTCCTGATCATTCGTAAAAAGGTCCGTAAGCCAAGTCATGCCTCTTGCCCAAGCCCATGCCTTTTCAAGATCTCTTAGTCTTTGGCCCCAAAGAAATGAGTCACTGCAGCAAGTCAATTCCCCCGCCAGCCTTGGTGCATATTTGCTAAGCTTTCTGATCATTTCATGTTTTTTTATAACAGCAACTGTCTGTTTATGTAGAATTGCTAATTCTTCAGAAAGTCGGCAATATTTATCAATGTCTCTTTCCCTAAAGGAATTCAAAATTTTACTTACGATAGGGTGAGCGTCCTGTCGCACCCCAAATGCTGATAGCTGATCATGTATTTTTTCAAGCTCCTGATTGACCTCTTGAAGCGTAAGCTGTGCCTGAACGGCGCGGCAAATCTCCATCAATTCATGCAGTGAGGTACTATCCTCCCAACGGGGAGTTCTAAGGCCGTTGATATTTTCAACACACTTTTTGGCTTTCTCCCTGATGTCGCACAACTGTATGACCGTTCCCAAGGCTTCGTGTAGTTCCTCAATTTCTGCGACCTGTATAGGGAAAGGGCCGGTATGTCTTTTTGCTTTACCGGACCAAAGCTCCCATACCCTTTCGAGGGTCTGTGCTACATGAAGATAATCGATCAGTTTTTTAAGGATTTCTGGCTTGTTGCAATCAAGACCATCAACTTTAACTCGGCCAGGTAACTCTCCATGCTCCCTGACTGCTTTTGGCCTAAAAATCCAATAGCCCATGCCGCCACCTGCGTCCAAGTGGCTTTTTATGGCCTTTGCATCATGCAGCAGCTTTTTCCGATCTACACCAGCAGGAATGTGAACCTGATAGTCATCAATCATTGTGACAAGATTACGAAGTCCTTCCATCCGGTTTATTGACAATTTCAAAAGTTCTTTCCATGGCGTATCTTTACCGGTTAATACGTCATGAACCGCCTCTGGAATCCAAGCCATGGGCCTATTCCGGACGCTTCCAGCCGCAACCACAAGATCGCTGAGGCAGCTACACACCACCTCGACCTTATCCCGGTCGCATTGGAGAAGCTTTCGGCCATCTGGACTCTGATGTAGCTCTGCGTTTTTTTTCACGTTCTCTTTTGCCGATTTTTCCTCCCTAAAAAGCTCACGCAATGCATTACTTGCCGGCAAGTCAAAATGAGGATCCGGGATGAAACGACTCAACTGCTTTTCGGTAGCCAGATCAAGTTCCACGAGGTCACGACACATACACTCGATATCTCCAGCCGTAAGGGGCAACTGGGCATCCGAGGGTAATTTATCCAGAAACCAGCTATAGGCAGCCTCATCTTCTCGCAGCTTTCTTGCAATTTGGGTAGCTGTTCCAGAATATGCTCCGTCAGCAACAGTGTGCCTATATGTTTCCGCCTCCCTGAGCGCCAGAAGGTTATTGTCAACCATAGCCTTTTCCTCCCGCCCCAACTGGATCTGTCCTTCAAGCTCTTGAATTCGTTGCTCGGCATTTAGCTCATCTCTCCTGTCTAACCTTGTAATAATGCCAACAACACTTTTCTCAAGACTTGCTCTCTCTTCGGTAGCATTACCAAGGAGACTGATACAGAGGGGTTTTATCTCGGCGGGAAGCTTATCATGGAGCACCTGCAACGCTCGGGGTGTTTTGGCGGACACCAGCACCCTTTTACCGGTTGCCAGGAGATGACAGATAAGGTTAGCAATAGTGTGGGATTTGCCGGTCCCAGGAGGACCCTGGACGAGAACCCCTTTTTGAGATTCGAGAGTACGAACAATCCGGCGTTGTTCCTCGTTCGCCAGCAACGGAAAGTATACTTCTGTATTTCCCGCCGCGTTAGTGCTCTCTACCCTATCAGCACCTCCCCGACCTGCTTCACCAAGGCTTTCATACAGATCAATAAATGTTTCAGGGATATTTCCGCCACCTTCGATCTGCTTTTTTATTTGGGCCAGTAAATCCTCCAGATTTCTCATTGATCTGGGGCGAAGGACAAGGGCAGGCGCATATTCGACAATAGGTTTGTCTGGGGCTGGACCATCTTTTGGCTTAAGATGGTCGGCCTCGTATTCCCCCTGACCGCTATCCGAAAGCGAATTGGCGATTGAGGATAGTAGCACATCCACAGCAGCTTTGTCCCAAATAGACCCGATGCTTCTGTGGCCATCTTCAACAAGTTGTCGCTCATTTTGAGGATGTTCTTCCGGGTCGAGCATGTCAAATTCAATATTTACCTGACCGTCGTCAGACGGGGGTTTTACTGTGAATTTCCCGAGATGCGGTTCAAACTCAAGGGATGCCCTGGCTGTTATAAGATGTCGCCTAACATTATGGCCTGATCGAGACCGCCACGAGAGGAACCCCAAACAGGAAACTAGCTCATATTGCTCCCCAAGTTTCTGCTGCTCTTGATAAATATGAAAAAGATCAGCATAAACTTTCTGAACTTTATCATAGCGGTTATAAATTTCGGTCCATGGTAACCACCGCTCTTCAAGGTACTCGTCCCACGTCTTCTTCACCTCGGGAAAATTAGCTAAAAAAACTGTTTCGCTGACACTAATTTTCTCTCCGGTATCTGTATCCAGTTTTTCATTTTCCACCTGGATAGTCTGGCGAAGCTCCGGAATGTCACTGATGTTCCGTAAAGTTTGGAAGTCAACCCAATCTCGGCAGATCTCTGGGACAGACGGGATTTTGGGTTCTTTCATCTTTTTGATCTCGATCCAAATGTCTTCCCCGTGCTCGTCCTCTTCCCCCCATGCCTGGCAGAAGCAGTGCTTCGGCTCATGAGGGATTTCGTGCATCCATAGAACACTTTTATATTCTTCAACGCTACGGATGATTTTAGAGTTAATCCTAGCCAAGGCAGCAAGGTATTCGATTAGACGGATAGCTCGTTCCGTAGGTTTGTCTACCATTTCGTATTTTCCTCTATCTTTTGTTATAAAATCAGCGCCATTAGGCGCAATGTAAGATCTTTATCTTTATAAGACAAACCTTTAAGGCGTCCATAAAATTATTATATTTCTATGCTCCGAAACAGACTCCATAAGTTATTGGTTTGAGTGTCATCCATAAAATACTCTCCTATGTCTGATTAGTATTCTTAATCTTCTATCAAAATAATGGTATGGGAATCTCGTCCCACGTCTTGCCTTCCAGAATCCGGCCGGCTGCTTTCTTGCCAACACGTTTTCCTGAAGAATTAAAGGTTCCCCACTGTTTGAAAAAAAATGGGACACGAAATTTCTCACATTGATTCTGAATCTCATAGACCCATTCAGGTTTCATAGGTCTTGCCCACGGCCCGCTTTCTCCACCAACAATGACCCATTGAATAGCGTCAAGAAGGGATTCATTTAGGGAGATTGGGTTTAATAAAGGTTCTATAGAAATAAATCTTATCCAAGCTGGAGATTTCTGGAGATTTTTAATTCGCCATGTATAATTTTGATTCTCCACAGACACACCAAGCCAAACATTTTGAGGCCATGTTGGCTTTCCATCTTTCCTTGATCTGCCAGAGCAAAAATGTGCCCTCGTCCAGGCTAACATTCGCTCTGACCTTTTTGTCAAGACCTGAAAAATATGGTGCTTGGCTAGAGACATGACATCGAAGACTTTTGCGATAAAGTTGTCAGGAACATCTTCGTGGAAGAGGTCGGACATGGAATTAACAAAAATCATTTTTCGTTCTCTCCACGCAAGAGGTAAATCAAGGCGGTCATGCCAGAGCTTTAGGTCAAATCCTTGTTCATAGGGATGGTCAGGAACGCCACGGAATCGCTTTGCAAAAGTCTCAGCATAGCAGTGGGCACATCCTGGACTAACTTTTGTGCAACCCGTAACTGGATTCCAAGTAGCGTCTGTCCATTCTATTTTTGATTTATCACTCATGGCCTTGTCTTTTCATACTTTAAAAATATATCTTCGGCAATCTTTTTACCTGTCTCATAGTGTCCTGCGAAAAGCATACAGTATAAGGGTGTTTTTTTACTGTTTGTCATTAAGATCGGGATAGAGCAATAACGAAATATCTCTCCAAGCCTCTTTTTAAATACGTACCCAAACTCTTTTCCAGAATGAGGTCTCTTAACTGTTTCTGTACCGAACAAGGTTCGCTCTTCCATATATAAATCCACCATCCAGTCTTTGGTCCCCCAAAACCGATCCAGACGCTCTCGACTCGTTTCCGAAATCATTTCAGGGTACTTTCGAAGAACACCGCGGTTAATGGCCATTACCGGGAAATTAAGAAGTACTTCAACCGTTTTTGTCTCAGCCAAATGTTCCATCGTTTCCCACTCAAATTGCATGCCGAAAGGATCAATGAAGGCTATTGCCCTTTTCTTGCTCGAGTAAGAGAGTTGAGGAAGGATTTGTTCACGGAGGATCTTGTTACAATCTCCGGGATAAATAGCGACACTTTGAGATGGAAACTCCCCGCGCAGCTTCTCCAATTTTGCCACGCGCCAGTCCGCTTGCTCAATGAAATGATACTGGGTGAAGGAAGGCGTTAATCCGAGGGCAATCCGGGGAGACCCGTCAACATACTTTTGTTCGTCTTTGGTCTTGGGTTCCCCTGTCCCTGCAAATGCGTCGATGTATTCATAGCCCTGACACCAAGTTTGGTTTGTCAGGACTGTTAGATAACCAGCCAAATATTTACGTAAGAGTTCTAGTTTTTCCAGGGACCACTTTCCGATTATATCTTCCCGTTCTTTAGAGGGCATCGGCATCTCCTCTACTCGCCTTATTTTTTAGTCCCTCGGTTTTACAAAGTATTTACTTGGGCTTACATCAAGAGTTTACCAATTTGTACAAAAACATCAACTGATTTTTTATAAGATTCTCGTGCTTCTATTTTCATCAGGGATAAAAATCCAACTCATCAACGATTTTATATTTATCGACAAGCCAGTGTTGGATTGTATCTCTGATATCTCCGATCATTTCTATGTTCCATTCTATCTCTTTTGTTGAAGGAATAAGTCGTTTCACGAGATCATAGATTTCGTTGTCAACAAAATCCTGGCGCTTTAATTGGTCATCATTTAAGTTCTGCATATTTGTTCCTCTCACCATTAACTTCCGGTTGTTGATGACCTAAAGTAATTTTAAAAATTCTTCCTCTGTTAAACCCGATTTTCTTATCTGGTTTTTTAAAAGGCCGATTTTTATAGGCTTTCCTTTATGGACAGGGATTGAAAGTATATTCGGGTTTCCTTGTTTGACAAGTTTAACATGACTTCCTCTTTGCCCTTTATTTATCCACCCCGCTCTTTCAAAAGCCTTGACCACTTTTTCGGGCTTAAGGTTATGGAGGATTGCCATTTAGGCTGCTTTCCTTTTGCGAGGCACTTCTTTCTTTAACTCCTCCTCAACTTCGAGATGACCTTTAATGGCGTCCCTGATCATATCTAATGCTTCTTCAACACTATCCCCCTGGGAAGAACATCCAGGGAGCTCTGGACATTCAACCCAATAACCACCATCTTCAAGATCTGGATGAAGAATGACTTTAAATCTTCTTTTAGACACATTGACCCAGTAGACCCTATCCATCGTCATCTTGGAAGTCTTCCCTTTCAGATCGTTTATCAATTCCCCAATCGCAATGGCAAAGACGTACTGTCCTTTTTTCAGGGTATCGATAATCTCTCTATCTTTATTCGTAAGTACAAAGATCGTTTCCCCATCTGTTAAAAATCTCAACTGAGCCAAAGGTTTCTCAATCTCCGGAAGGTGTTTCCTTAAATAATTAAGACCCTTTCGTATCTTCTGTAACGATAAGCCCTGATCTCTTAAAAATTTGGCTACCTTAAACTGGATGAGATCCGAGAAGGAATATAGCCTCATGGACCCATACCCGGAGGCTTCATTAATTGAAGGCTTAACGAAGTTAGTCCGGTCCCAATAATCAATGACCCTTACAGGAATCCCAATGATTTTCGAAACCGTCTTGGAATTGAAAGAATTATTCAATCTAATTACCTCCAATGGTTTTTAAATTCATTTGTGTATTTATAAATCCAATGGAAGATAAAAGTCAAGAATTATTTAGATTCCTCGCTTCACCCTGAGCACCATCCGGTGCATGGTTCCGTTCAGAATGGCAGGGGAAGAGATCGGAATTCAAGTGATGGTACTAAATTCAAATTGATCTCGCAAATAACTCTCGGCAGTGCATAACGATCGCCTCAACTGAGTTTTATCGGGTCGATTCTTTTGATTTCTTGAATGAGGTCGAAGTGAGGATCAGTGGAGATGATCTCTTTTATTCCGTTATGGATCATGGTGGCGGCATGGATCGCATCACGGGATGTGATTCCGTTGACTCTTTTTAAAATCTCAAGGGCCTTATCTGTGTCCACAACCCTTACTGGAAAAATATCTGTGCAGAATTCGATCATCGATTGATAGGCGATTTCTCCGAGGGTTCTTCTTTCTATTGAGAAATACCGATAGAGGATCTCCTGGAGGACTTCTGTATTCGTTACGCCGAGAATTTCTCGAGACTTGATTTTTTCAAGGAATTTTTTGCAGGGTTCACGAAGGGGATGAGGGCTGCCGATGGAATACATGATCAGATTGGCATCTATAAACCATACACGCAGCGCACTTATCGACATGAATACTTCCCCTCAAGATATTCGGCTTCCCATTTCTGATAATCTTCGGGGGCTGGAACTTCAGGAAGTGATAGGAGCCGGTCCACGGCTTCGGCAATCTCCTGTTGCTTCTTTTTCTTGAGGTGGTACTCTTCGATAGCTTCACGGACGAGAGTGCCGAGCTTTTTATGATTCTTTGAGGCAATCTCTTCAAGGTCTTTCAGCTGTTGCTCGGTCAGTAACACTTGAACTTTCTTCAAGTATTTTGCCATATAAACTCACCATTATTATACTCTCAAGAAAAGATTATAATATAAATACTCTTTTGTCAAGAATATATTTTGCATACCCCTCAATCCCCAACTGCAAAAGGAGGATGTTTGTAATGGGGTTGGGTTATTCAACGTCATATTGGCGGCGGTAGGAGAGGATATAATTTCTCACATCTTTCTTTGTTTTATAAATTCCGAAGTGGCCTTCGCAGAGAATATCTGCTTCGAGATCGAGTAATCTCTTTGTTGAACGGGCCCAATCTTCGAGATTGGAGCCAAATTCTTCAAGTAAAGGCCCATGAAGATCCTGAGCAAAAAGGACTCTCTTCCCGTCCCGGTCCAAATAGATACAGATGGATCCCGGTGTATGGCCAGGCGTATGCAGGCAGATAATCTTCTGTCCACCGATCATCAATACCTCTTCAGGAGAATTGAATTTTACATCAACCGGAGTGGGTGGAAAAGTGGTCTGATACCAACTGGCCGCCGTTAAAACTTTATCCCCGTTTTCTACAGGCAGGGCATCGAGTGTGTGAATATAGATTTCAGATCCAAACCTCTTTTTTAATTCCGGTACTCCTCCAATATGATCAATATGGCAATGGGTGAGAAGAATCTTTTTCAGGTTCTTACAGTTTAACCCTACGTTTTGAACATTATTAATAATCTTCTCAACGCTCCAACCTGCCCCTGTATCGATCAGGATCAATTCGCCTAAATTGACCAGATAAACGCATCCATCCCGGCCATCCGTGATGTCAGGCCCTCCCACAATAAAAATATCTTTGACGATTTCATATGGCTTCATTTAATTACTCCCTCTTTATGTTCTCTTTCAACCTCCTCAAATCTGTTAGAGTAAACCCCTCCCACTGGCAGGGAAGGATGGAATTGTTATGGTATAGAGGTTCGTTTTCGAGATCGAATTGCGAAGACTTCTTGGCTTTTTCAAAGAGAGGGGTATGAGGGATGGGCGAGTATTCCACAAGGATAGGTTTTGAACCAGTTTCCCTAACAAAGGCAAGGCTCTCCTCCACCTCCCCTACCCTCTGGCCCGGCATTCCTGCCATGATATAGACACCGATCTCATTGCCTGAGTAACCTGCCTTCTTTAAGTAGTTAACAGCCCTTTTAAATTCTATATTATTTACCTTCCCCCCGGTATCGGTCTGAACCTCTTCATTCGATGTCTCAAAACCGAGGCGAATTGTTCTGAATCCGCCTCTAAAAAGAAGCTCAGCTACCTCCTCGTCCATCTCCCTGATATGCAGGGCATTGGGGGCGTGGAAATTGCACTGGATGCCCCTTCTTATGACCTCTTTCATCATTGGAATGAAATGGTTTGAGGGCTCGACGAGAAGTCCATCGTCATAGAAGGCAATATTATGAATATGAAAATGAGTTGTCCAGTGCTCAATCTCATCTACTACTTTTAAGGGATCCCTTCTCACAAACCCTTTTGACAGAATGTGGGAGGCGCAGTATGTACAACGAAAAGGGCAACCACGCGTTGTTGTGATACAGACATAATCCAGGTGGGGATAGAGGTCGAAAGAGGGATAGGGTAATTCTTCAGTTCGGAGTGGAGATTGCGGAATGGGGAGTTCGCACTGAACCATGATAGGTTCAGGGCAGCCATGAATCCAGCGTGGTTTATGGCGGAGATGAAAACCAGTTAATTTTGAAATCAGTTTAACTGCCTCCAATTCATTTCCACCTTTATACACAATGTCTGCCCCAGAATGCCTTTCTGCATGGTCATAACATAGAGTGGCATAGATTCCTCCAAGAATAACCGGAACGTTTTTAAAGAATTCCCTTGTTATTTCAATAACTTTAAAGACACCTGGGTACCAGTAGGTCATCCCTGATGTAATCCCTATGAGGTCTAGTTTTTCTTCAAGCAATGAGAACCGTTTCAACAGCATTTCTTCAGGAATTCCATATTGGCAGTAATTTCTTGGAATGGATTTAAGGGGAAGAGGTTTTTCAATCTTTGTTTTAAAAAATTTTCCATCCCCAAACTTCTGAGTTTTACTATAGAAATCGAGACAGTCGATCAAGGTAACTCGAAAACCACTCTCCCTCAAAAAGCCGGCAATATAAAGAAGACCGAGAGGTCTAATCCAGAAATTATAGGCGGCAAAATCTGTTATCCAGGGGCTGATGAGGAGGATATGTGGCGGGTTATGTTTCACGTGAAACACTCTAACAATTCGGATTTGGGAATGCTCCCGTCTGCCAAAGCACCTGTGCGGCGGGCAGGGATTTCGGAATGATTATAAAAAAGATTTTATTTACCAATACAAAATTGTTCAAAGATCCTGTTCAATACCTCTTCGGTGGTTGTCTCTCCCACCATCTCTCCCAGGGCGTCAAGAGCAGATCGGATTTCGAAGGCAATGAACTCGAGAGAGGCCCCCTCTTCCAGGCCCTTCAGGGCATTCAAAAGGTTCTCATTGATCTGTGTAAGTGCGGTTTTGTGACGGATATTGGCCACGATCAGGTGTTCCGGTGATACCCTTATGTCCCGATGGATCAGGGAGGAATAAATGGCTCTTTTCAGGTCCTCGACCCCCTCATTCTTAAGGGCTGAAATCGAGACTAGGGGGTCCTCCGGAAATCTCTTCTTAATCTCTTCTAAAGAAACCTTCGGGGGAAGGTCCTTTTTATTAATGATCACTACCTTCTTCTTCTCTTTGATCTCAAGAATAATCTCCAGATCATCCTCATCGAGGCCCCTGCTTCCGTCAAGGATCAGAAGAATAAGGTCAGCATCAGCTACCCGTTCCTTCGCCCTTCTTACTCCTTCCTGCTCAATGAAATCCTTAGCCTTTCTCAATCCAGCGGTATCCATCAAACGGACAGGAATGCCATGGATATTCAAAACTTCTTCGATCACATCTCTTGTCGTCCCGGGAATAGGGGTAACGATGGCTCTCTCCTGCTTCAATAAGACATTAAGAAGACTTGATTTCCCGACATTTGTCTTCCCGGTAATGGCACAGGTGATTCCTTCCCGAAAGACCCTTCCCTCTTCATAGGTGGAAATCCATTCCTCCAATTTTTGAATACTATTGTGGAGATTCTGTCTCATTTCAGCCTGAGGAATAGTCTCCATCTCCTCTTCCGGAAAGTCGATATGGGCTTCGATCAGAGAGAGGTGCTCGATCAGCGATTCTTTGAGAGCGGTCATCTCCTTATAGAGCGAACCCTTCAGTTGTTGATTCGCAATATCGATCCCCTCCATGGTCCTGGCTTTGATCAGGTCGATGACAGCCTCTGCCCGAGTGAGATCTATTCGGCCATTAAGAAATGCCCTCTTTGTGAACTCGCCAGGTTGGGCCATTCTGGCCCCCTGCGCCAGCACCAGTTCCAACACCTTCTGGAGAACGAGGTATCCTCCATGACAATTGATCTCCACAATATCTTCACGGGTATAGGTTTTGGGGCCTCTCATCAGGACGACGAGAACCTCGTCAACAGGATGGCCATCCCTGGGGTCGATGATTTCCCCGTAATGGAAGTGATGGGAAATAAAGAGGGATTGGTCTCTTTTCGCCTTAAACAGCCCTCTAACTATGGACTCGGCCATAGGGCCGCTCATGCGGACAATGCCGATGCCACTCTCTCCGAAAGGGGTGGAGATGGCTGCAATCGTCTCTTCTTCTCTGGATAAAATATTTTTGGAAGAATCGGTGGTAATCTGGTTCAAAGGGTCTGACTCTTGGGAATGATCCTGATTCTCTTCATCTCCCCTTCCCCAAGGCTTTCAGTCTCAAGGGCAGGGTCCTCTTTTATAGCCAAATGAATGATTCTACGGTCATGGGAATTGAAGGGGCCGATCATAAGAGACTTTTCGGCTCTTTTTACCTTCTCTCCCAGACGGGCGGCCATCTTCGTCAGTGAATCGGTCCTTTTCACTTTATAGTCGTTAACATCGATATAGACCTTTACTCCTTCCTTCAACTGTTTATTCACCATCCGATTGAAAAGAAACTGAAGGGATTCAAGTGTGCGGCCATGTTTTCCAATCAGGATTCCTTCCCTGTCGCCCATGATATTAAGGTATAGGTCTTCCCCTCTCAAAGAGGCTTCCACCTCCGCCTTCATTCCCATGCCTTCCAGCAGTTCCATCATCAGCTGTCTTGCAATCTCGATTGCTTCTTCTTTCAACAGGTTAACCTCATCACTTCTTATTCATATAATATTGATGCGCAATCGATAAGATATTGGTGACCATCCAGTATAGGACCAGGCCTGAGGGAAAATTGAGGAAGAGAAAGGTGAACATAATCGGCATCAGCATAAAAATCTTTGCCTGGGCCGGGTCGGCGGCCGTGGGAGTCATCTTCTGCTGAAGGACCATGGTGGCACCCATGATAATTGGGGTGATATAGATGGGGTCTTTTGCAGAGAGGTCCATAATCCAGAGGATGAAAGGGGCATGCCTCATCTCGATCGAATTCTGTAGTGCATTGTAGAGCGCGATGAAGACCGGTATCTGAATCAACATGGGCAGGCACCCGCTCATCGGATTTATCTTCCTCCTCTTGTAGAGGAGCATCGTCTCCTGCTGAAGCCTAGTTTTATCATTCTTGAACTGCTCCTTGAGCCGGCTCATCTCCGGCTGGACCTTCTGCATCTCCTTCATCGACTTCATACTAATCTGGGTTAACGGAAGGAAAATAATTTTGATTAAAATGCTGAGGATGATGATATCGATCCCGAAATTTTTTGTGACGTTGTTAGTAAGTTTGAGGAACCAGAGAAGGGGTTTGGCAACGATCGTAAAGAAGCCAAAGTCGATCAAACCCTCTGCCCCCACGCCCAGCTCCTTCAGTGAATCTATCACCTTAGGTCCCAGATAGATTCGGTAGGTCGTCCGGATGGCTCCCCTGGGTGGTACGGAGACAGGGGAAGTGGCCAATTGAGCCTTTAAGATATTCTTATCATTCCCTTTTACGCTGAGGAAGATATTCTTTTCCGAGGAGGGTGGAACCAGAAGGGCTGTGAAATATTCTCCCTCAAAGGCATACCATCCGATGGCTCCCTGATCCGACGATTCGAATGGTTCGACCTTCTTCTTCGGGGATCCGCAACTCGGAATGCAGCCCGAACTGCTCACACCGCCGAGATCCTTCCTCTCCACTTTCTGATCCTTCATAAAGGCATATTTCAAACCGAAATCCTTGTTCGTATCGTCGGCAAACTTCTCCAGCTCAATTCTTCCGGTCCATTCAAGACCCATTTGGACAGTGATCTCGTTTGAGGTGGTGTTCTGGACTTCCACCTCAATATCGATGACATTATTTTCCGAAGTAAACCTATATTTTTTTAATAATTTCAAGCCATTATCTAAGCTCTTTGAAAAGACAATCTCTCCCTTATCACCTGCTTTCAGGACCTGAAGTTTCTCTTTATCCACTTCCCATCCCCCGCTGTCAGGGGAGGGCTGAAAGATCAGTCCTAAGGGAAGCCCTTCATCCTCCTTCGTATTCACAAGATCGAGGGGTTTTGGTTTCTTCGGCTCTTCAATTTTGCCACCGAAGAGGTTCTGGAAGAACCTGATTAGCTTTATGGTGAGAGAGGTTTCTTCCACTCTGTCCTCATATTGTTTAAGCTTAAAATGTTTCAACCTCGCGTCTTCATTGGTAAATACGGCCAGGTAATTCTTCGTTTCAACAGAGGTCTCTTTCTTAATAACAACTCTGGGTTTGGAGACAGACCTCTCCTCTTTTAGGGGCTTTACCTCCTTCTTCTCCGCAGGGGCAACTTCCTCCTTTTTGACCTCCTTTTGGGGTTGGTCGGCAGGCGGCTGGGGAAAGAATTTCGACTGTATGGTCCCCCAAAATAAAATAACTAAAAATGTCAATGCGATCGCTATTAAAGCTCTTTTATCCATCATTGGTTTTTCTGATCTTCCTTCCTAAAGATTTTTGTTGATTTCGGGAACGGGATCGTAACCGCCGGGATTGATAGGATGGCATCTGATCAGCCTCTTAAAGGAAAGCCGCATCCCTTCGGCTATTCCGAAACGCTCGATTGACTCTATGGCATAAGAGGAACAGGAAGGGTAAAAACGACAGCAGGGGCCCAATGTGAGGGAAAAGGTGTGTTGATAGATATGAATCAGGGTCAATAACGCTCCCCTTAGAATTCTAAAAACCATTTTTTCCATCATAACAAGACCCTTCTTAATTCTTCTTCGGTCTCCCCGTAACGTTCGGGAAGGCTGCCCTTCTTTACCAGGATGATCATATCAAATGACCCTTTGATCTGTTGCTTGTTCAACCGAAAGAACTCCCGGAGATAACGTTTCATTCTATTTCGGAGGCTCGCCGGACCGATCTCCTTCTTTACGACGATGCCCAATCGATGAAACCCTCTCTCATTCTCCCGGAGAAAGAGGATGTAATGCTTTGAGGTGAGCCTCCTTCCTGACTTCATCACCCTTCTAAAATCCTGGGGAAGGGCAATCCTCTCCTTTTTGGTGAACCTGAACGACCCTTTCACTAAACGGTCAGCCTTTTCCTCCCCTTGGCCCTCCTTCGCTTCAGGACATTGCGGCCACTTCGGGTGCTCATCCTCTCCAGAAAGCCATGGGTTCTCTTTCGCCTGATATTGCTCGGCTGGTATGTTCTCTTCATCGAATCCCTCTTTGTTAAAGTGTCTTGTTTTCTGAAATGATTAAACTTTTTGAATAAACCATATTTCTTCTCAATTGTCAAGACCGACTCGAAATTCTGTTGACAGATGGGCCTCAATTATATTAAGTTTTTCAATAAAATGCGTTGATTATTTCAGGGGCGATCATGGACGAATATCAGATAACCATCCCCGTCAATATCGAAGACGAGATGAAGAAGTCCTATATGGACTATGCGATGAGCGTCATCATCGGCCGGGCTCTTCCGGATGTCCGGGACGGTCTCAAGCCCGTCCACCGGCGCATTCTCTACTCGATGAACGAATTGAATAACGACTGGGACAAGCCTTACAAAAAATCGGCCAGGATCGTCGGCGATGTCATTGGAAAATACCACCCCCATGGAGATATGGCTGTCTATGACTCCATCGTCCGGATGGCGCAGGACTTCTCGCTCCGTTATACCCTGATCGATGGTCAGGGAAACTTCGGTTCGGTTGACGGCGACCCTCCGGCAGCCATGCGGTATACCGAAATCCGCATGGCCAAACTCACTGGCGAACTGTTAGCCGACATCGACAAGGAAACCGTCGATGTTGTTCCGAATTACGATGAATCCCTGTTCGAACCCTCTGTTCTTCCTTCCAAATTTCCCAATCTCCTTGTGAATGGCTCTTCCGGTATCGCAGTGGGAATGGCCACCAATATCCCCCCCCATAATCTGATTGAAACGATTAACGGATTGATCGCCCTCATCGACAACCCGGAGATCTCTTCCGGCGAGCTGATGTCTCACATCCCCGGGCCTGATTTTCCCACCGGGGGTTTCATTTACGGGCAGGAAGGCATCAAGGCGGCCTATGAGACAGGGAAGGGTATTATCCAGCTTCGGGCCAGGGCCATCATCGAGAGGGACAGGAAAGGGGAGAGGGAGAGCATCATCGTCACGGAACTTCCCTATCAAACGAATAAGGCAAAACTGATCGAGAAGATCGCAGAGCTGGCTCAGGAGAAGGTGATCGAAGGCATCTCCGGTGTCCGGGACGAATCGGACCGCGAGGGCATGAGGGTGGCCATCGAATTGAAACGCAATGAGGTCCCTGAGGTCATCCTCAACCAGCTCTATAAGCATACCCAGATGCAGACCTCTTTTGGCATCATCCTCCTTGCCATCCATCAGAATCAGCCGAAACTCCTCTCCCTCAAAGAGATGCTTCATCTCTTCCTCCAGCACCGGAGAGAGGTGGTGACCCGGAGGTCGCTCTTCGAGTTAAAGAAGGCGGAGGCAAGGGCTCATATCCTTGAAGGCCTTAAAAAGGCGATCGACCAGATCGACGCCATCATCGCCACGATCAAGGCCTCCAAGACTCCCAAGGAGGCCAGGGAGAGGTTGATGGATCGGTTTGAACTGTCCGAAGAACAGGCCCAGGCCATTCTCGACATGAGGCTCCAGCGCCTCACCAATCTGGAGCAACGGAAGATCGTCGAAGAGTATGAGGAGATGATCAAACTGATCAACCGCCTCAAGGACGTTCTCGCCAGCGAGCGGCTGATGCTCAATGTGATCAAGGAGGAACTTTTTTCGATCAGGGACACTTATGGAGACGAGAGACATACTGAAATCGTGGACGTCGCTCCGGAGATTAAGATCGAAGATCTCATCGCTGAAGAGGATATGGTCGTAACGATCACCCATACGGGATATATCAAGAGAAATCCCATCAGCCTCTACCGGAGCCAGCATCGCGGCGGGAAGGGAAAGATGGGGATCAACGTGAAAGAGGAGGATTTTGTCGAAGACCTCTTCATCGCATCCACCCATGACTACCTCCTTTTCTTCACCGATGCCGGAAAGATATTCTGGAAGAAGGTCCATGAGGTCCCTCAGGCCGGACGCATCACCCGTGGAAAAGCCATCATCAACCTCCTCAATCTCGGCCCCGAGGAGAAGGTGACCGCCATTCTCTCCCTTAAAGATTTCTCACCCGGTAAGTTCATCACCTTCATCACGAAAAAGGGGACAATCAAGAAGACCGCACTCGAGGCCTACAGCAATCCCAGGGCAGGGGGCATCATCGCTCTCGGCCTCGATGAAGGGGATGAACTCATCTCCACAAAATTGACCGACGGCGAGCGCCACCTTTTCATCGGGACGAAGATGGGTAAGGCCATCCATTTCCCCGAAAATCAGATCAGGGAGATGGGCCGCACCGCCCGTGGCATCAGGGGGATCCGGCTTTCGAAAGGGGATGAGGTTGTGGGCATGGAGGTCGTCCTTCCACATACCCCCCTGTTGACGGTTACAGAACACGGTTACGGGAAGAGGTCTCAGGCATCGGAATACCGGACCCAGAACAGGGGAGGATCGGGCATCTTTACCGTAAAGAGGACGAAGAAGACAGGCGATGTGGTGGGCGTAAAGTCCATCACGGATGAGGACGAATTGATGATCATCTCCAATAAGGGAAAGATCATCCGTTTGAGAGCCGCCGATATCCCGGTCCAGGGAAGGAGCACACAGGGGGTGAGGCTGATCACGATCGAGGAAGGGGAACGGGTTGTGGCTGTGGCCAAGCTGGCCGAGAAGGAGTGAGTCAGAAGGGCCTTCGCATGTGCCCACTTTTAATTTTTAGACAACACGTCGTAACCCCTCAGAAGGTGTGAAAAAATTGGCGGACTGTGGGCCGGAACGATGCCGATTCTGAGAATGTAATTTTTTCACACCTTCTCAGTTATGGGGAGAATTTAATTTCTTTCATTGATGGTCGAAGTCGATAGGCGGGGCCTGCTGCAGGTCTAACCCCGCCTCCAACATAGGCGGGATAGGAATGTCCCGCCTATCGGATGTAATTAAATTTTTATCAGGAATTTTGTAACCCCCCGCAACTGAGGCATTACGACACGTCAAAAAAAATACTTGAATTTTTTTTAAAATGGGGTTATTGGTATACTGGTTTGATAAAAAAAGTTTAATCCTCAGGTCATTTCCCCTCAATCTCTTTTAAATTCATTTATCCACAATTGTGGAAACATTGTGAAAAGAGCTTGATAACCTATTAAAAATGAAGAAGTTTTTCTTTCTTGGTCTGGTCTGTCCATTCCATAAATTATCTTTGTGCCATATCTGCTGCTCTCAAGGTCAAGTCCATGGACGATCTATGGTCTAAGGTGACCGATACTCTAAAAGAGAGGATTGGCCCGCAGAATTTCGATATCTGGATCAAGCCCATTCAACTCCTTTCGATGGATGGTGAAAGGGTTGAGATGGAAGTGCCGAACCGTTTCTTCAGGGAATGGATCCATGAACATTACTTGAGCCAGATGAAAGAGGTCTTCTCCTATTTGACCCAGAAGTCCTTTCATCTCCAATTCAGAATCAAAAATGATCCTGCTTCCCGCGGGGCGGGGGAAAAGGGTGAGACGCCTTCTCCTCGGGAAAATCATGTTCCACAGGTCCTTCATACCTTTAAAGCTCCTTTTAATCCCAAATATTCCTTTGATAACTTTGTGGTGGGAGCGGGCAATCAGTTCGCCAATGCCGCCTGTTTGGCTGTGGCCAATTTGCCGGCTAAGAATTACAATCCTCTCTTCATTTACGGAGGCGTGGGATTGGGAAAGACCCATCTCCTCCATGCGATCGGAAACCATATCTTCCAGCATCGCATCATTCCCGATGCGAAGAAGATCTGTTACACCTCGGCCGAGGAATTCACCAACGAGATGATCAATTCGATCCGTTTTGAGAAGATGGAGGAGTTCAGAAATAAATATAGACGGATGGACATTCTGCTGATCGACGACATCCAATTCATTGCCGGAAAAGAGAGAACCCAGGCAGAATTTTTCCACACCTTCAACTCCCTTTATGAGGCGAGAAAACAGATTGTCGTCACGAGCGATAAATTTCCCAAAGATATTCCCAATTTTGAGGAGCGTCTCCGGTCCCGTTTTGAGTGGGGGTTAATCGCCGACATCCAGCCGCCGGATATTGAGACGAAGGTGGCGATTCTTAGAAAGAAGGCGGAGAATGAGAATATTAAACTTCCGAACGATGTGGCCTTTTTTCTCGCCTCGCAAATCGATTCCAATATCAGGATGCTGGAGGGATGTCTCATCCGCATTGGCGCCTTCGCCTCCCTCTCAAAAACGGACATTGACCTGAATACCGCCAAAGAGGTTTTAAAAAATATTATCAAGCCGAAGGAGGAATTGATCTCCACCGATGTCATCCAGAAGGTGGTCGCCAATTATTTTAATATTAAAATTTCCGACTTTAAGGTAAAAAGGAAGACTAAAGGTTTTGTGGTGCCTCGTCAGATTGCCATCTATCTTTCTCGAAAATTGACGGGTTCATCGCTCATTGAAATCGGAGAAAAATTCGGAGGGAAAGACCATTCCACCGTCCTCCACTCGATTAAAAAAGTGGAAGAGAAGATGGCGAATGATCCTTCTTTTAGGGAGATGATTGAAAATCTACGGGGTCGAATTAAGTCATAAATCGAGTTGAATAATTGTGTAAAAAGGAGGAGAAGAAGAAAAATATCTCATCCGTTATTAATTTTGTTTTATTCTTTGCATGGGATTTAACATCGAATCCTCTATTCTTTTTTATCACTTATATTATTTTTCTTCATTTCCACAGAGATAGATGATTATGATGATAAAGGATGATATATAATACTTCATAGGAGGAAAAGATGGCACACCTTGAAATTGAGAAGAAGGAACTTCTAAAGGGATTAAGTTTAATGCAAGGCATTGCAGGCAGAAAGACGACCCTTCCTGTCCTTTCTCATATTTATATGGAATGGAAAAAGAATTCACTCTTTCTTACCGGAACTGATCTACAAACAGGTATTCAGGAGGAGTTAAAGGCGACGGTTCACGAGGAGGGGAAGGCTTCTGTCTCCTCAAAAAAATTATATGAGATTATCAAGGAATTACCTGAACAGGCCATTCATATTCATAAAAAAGAGAACCACTGGATTCATCTTAAGTGTGGAAAATCCGTTTTTAATATTGCAGGTCTGGATCCGGAAGAATTTCCATCTCTGCCCGCCTGGCAGGAAAAATCCTTCTCAACCGTCTCAACCCAAATAATCAGAGAGATGATTGAAAAGACAGTCTTTGCGGCCTCCAACGAGGAGTCACGATATCATCTTAACGGAATTCTTTTTACCCAGCAGAAAGTAGGGGGAAAAGAATTCCTTCGAATGGTAGCAACCGATGGACACCGCCTCTCCCTGGTCGACCGAGAAGGACAGGTCATTCAAGGGATTGAAAAAGGAATCATCATTCCTAAAAAAGGGGTTCTGGAGATTAGGAAGATAGTGGGGGATAAGGATGATAAAGGGGAGGAGATGGGGGTCTATTTCGACAACACCCATGCCTTCTTTAAAATGGGAACGTCTTTAATGATCATCCGTTTGATCGAAGGCGAATTCCCCGAATATGACCAGGTCATTCCAAAAAATAATGATAAGAAATTAACGATGGGGAAAGAGATAATCTATGGATCTCTGAAAAGGGTTTCCACCATGGCGAGCGAAAGGGCGGAGGGAGTCAAATTCTCATTTAAGAAGAATTTAATGGAACTTTCTTCCTACCATCAGGACTTTGGAGATGCGAAGGAGGAGGTCGATATTCAGTATGATGGTCCTCCGATCGAGATCGGGTTCAACGCAAGATATCTAATTGAAGCCCTCCAGTCATTCGACACCGAAGAAATTCTCATGGAGTTGAGAGATGAGGGAAGCCCGGGGATTATCCGGCCGCATACACCCCAAACCCCATCCCATCAACTCTGCATCATTATGCCGATGAGGATATGAAGATAACGTGAGGATGAATAGTGTTCGTGATCGAGATCCCGAAATAATGCTGAAATAAATTCAGCACAAGGTTCGGGATGACAAAAAGACCAGAACCAAACCATCTTGTCATGCTGAACTTATTTCAGCATCTGAATGATTTTTCTATCTATGGTAGACGATTCGTTAATCACTGAAGGAGAATAAATGAGTGAGGTGCCTGAACAATATACCGCAGAACAGATCAAGGTCTTAGAAGGGCTCTCGGCGGTTCGCAAAAGGCCCGCCATGTATATCGGCAATACCAGCGTGGAAGGCCTCCACCATCTCGTCCATGAGTTGGTGGACAACAGCATCGATGAGGCCCTGGCCGGCCACTGTGACAAGATTGAAGTGATCATCCATATCGATAACAGCGTTACCGTCAGGGATAACGGCCGCGGCATTCCCGTTGATATTCATGAAAAGGAGAAACGCCCTGCCGTGGAAGTGGTCATGACCAAACTCCACTCCGGAGGAAAGTTTGACAATCGGAGCTATAAGATCTCCGGGGGCCTTCATGGAGTGGGCCTCTCCGTGGTCAATGCCCTTTCGGAGTTTATAGATTTAGAGATCAGGAGGGACAGCAAGCTCTATCACCAGACTTATGAGAGGGGAGAGGTTAAGACGAAACTGGAGGTTACAGGCAAAACCAAAAATACCGGGACCCAAATCCGGTTTAAACCCGACAGCCAGATTTTTGAGACACTCCAATTCAGCTTTGATATACTCTCTCAGCGGCTGAGGGAGCTGGCCTTTTTAAATAAGGGGCTTTCCATCAGCATCGAGGACGAGCGATCCGGGAAGCGACACGACTTCTTCTACAAAGGCGGGATTCTTTCTTTCATCGAATTTCTGAATAAGAATAAGAACTGCATCCACCCGAAGCCCGTCTATATCCAGGGGGTGAAGAATGGGATCGATGTGGAGATCGCCTTCCAGTATAACGATGGGTATGCGGAGAACCTCTTCTCCTTCGCCAACAATATCAATACCCACGAGGGGGGGACCCACCTCGTCGGCTTCAAGGCCGCTCTGACCCGGACGATCAACCAGTATGCAACCAATGCCAATCTGCTAAAGGGCGCCAAAGAGAACATGACCGGCGATGATACCCGTGAGGGGTTGGCGGGGGTGATCAGCGTCAAGATCCCCGAGCCCCAGTTTGAGGGCCAGACCAAGACCAAACTTGGGAATAGCGAAGTGAAAGGGTTGGTGGAGGCCCTGGTCAACGAGAAATTAGGGAGTTTCTTTGAAGAGAACCCTTCCATGGCAAAGAAGATCATCACCAAGGTGATCGATTCGGCCAGGGCGAGAGAGGCGGCCCGAAGGGCACGGGAGTTGAGCCGGCAAAAGGGAGCCCTGGAGACCAATTCCCTTCCCGGAAAACTTGCCGACTGCCAGGAGAAGGATCCTCAGCGGAGCGAGATCTTTATTGTGGAAGGGGATTCGGCAGGCGGATCCGCCAAGCAGGGACGGGATCGAGCAACCCAGGCCATCCTCCCCATCAAAGGGAAGATCCTCAATGTGGAGAAGGCAAGATTCGATAAGATGCTTGCCAATGAAGAGATCCAGATCCTCATCTCCGCCCTGGGCGCAGGAATAGGGAAAGAGGACTACGATATTCATCGAATTCGTTACCACCGCATCATCATCATGAGCGATGCCGATGTGGATGGATCGCATATCCGCACCTTGCTCCTCACCTTCTTCTATCGCCAGATGCCGGAGATGATTGAGAAGGGATTTCTCTATATTGCCCAGCCTCCGCTCTTCAAGGTGATGGAGGGAAAGAGTGAGATCTATATCAAGAACGAGGAGGAGTTCAACCGGTATCTGATGAACCGGGCCATCGCTAAAAGCGAAGTGACGGTGGAAAAGACGAAGAAGAAGCTGCCCGAAAAGAGGCTGGCCTTATTGCTGGAGAAGATCTATCTCCTTAACGATTTGACACAGAGGCTCCAGAAGAAGGGCACCCCGCGGTCCCTTCTCAACCTCCTCCTGGAACAGGAGGTCCGGAGCAAAGCGACCTTTGAGGAGAAGGGGAAGACCGCTGATCTTCAGAAGCGTCTGAGAAAGATCGGATTTGAAGTCTTTGATCTCTATCGGGATGAAGAATATAACCTCTACGGCTTTGAGGTTCAGGAATCGAACGGAGGGAAAAGCCTTCGATGCCGTGTCCAATGGGATCTCATCGCATCGGTCGAATACCGGAACCTCTTTCAGGTTTATCAGGAGATTCAGGAGATAGCGCCCCCGCCCTATATCCTGTTGGAAAAGGGAAAGCAGGTGATGGTCGAGAGGATGGAAGACCTCCTTCAATCCCTGAGCCATCTGGGAAGGGAAGGGCTCTCCATCCAGAGGTATAAAGGTTTGGGAGAGATGAATCCCTCACAACTCTGGGAGACGACGATGAATCCGGAGAAACGAACCCTTCTCAAGGTGAGGGTGGAGGATGCCATCGAAGCGGACGAAACCTTCAGCATCTTAATGGGCGATGAAGTGGAACAGCGCCGCCACTTCATCGAAGAAAACGCCCTCTTCGTCCAGCGCCTCGACATTTAGGAGGCCCCCATAGGATGCTCATCGTTGGAGTGACGGGAGGAGTGGCCAGCGGCAAGACGACGGTCTCCAGGTTCTTTGAAGAGGAGGGGGCCTATATCATCGAAGCAGACCAGATCGCCAGGGAGCTGGTTCAGCCCCATTCCCCAGCGTGGAGGCAAATCACCCGGGTCTTCGGAAAAGAGATCCTTCAAAAGGATGGAACCATCGACCGGAAGAGATTGGGTAACCGGGCCTTTTCCAATTCCGGGCAGAGAAGATTATTGAACGAGATCCTTCATCCCCGGATCAAAAAGGAGATGGGGAAGAGGGCAAGGGAGATCGGACGGAAAGACCCTCATGCCATTGTCGTGTTCGACGTTCCCTTGCTGGTGGAGACAGGGTTTCATCGGGAGGTGGACAGGGTCGTGGTCATCACCTCGAAGGAGACACAACAGATAGAGAGGCTGAAGAAGAGGGCAGGCATGAGCGAGGAGGAGACGCGGAGGATCATCTCCTCCCAGATGGATCTTGAAGAGAAGGTGAAAGCGGCGGACTTCGTCATTCGAAATGAGGGGTCCATCGAGGAGATCCGGAGAAGAGTTAGAGAGGTATTTCAAGAATTGAGGAGGATCCCCCTTCAGGAGAGAAGGAGACCGACCGACAAGTAAACCCCGTTAGAAATTCCAGCGGGGCATTAAACCCCACCCTGCCTACCGGCAGGCAGGCGGAATTATTCTAAAACCTAACCCCGCTGCAGCCGCTGGCCCAGAGGGCCTCTGGCCCGGAGGGAGCAGCGGGGCATTATTTCTAATGGGGTAAAAGAGGAGGATAAAAGGAAGGACTATGAACCTTAAGGATTTGAAGAAGAAGAAGATCAATGAATTAACAAAGATCGCAAGGGAACTCAATGTCGAAGGGGCGACCGGGATGAGGAAACAGGACCTCATCTTCGCCATCCTTCAAGCCCAGACAGAGAAGAATGGCCTGATCTTCGGGGAAGGGGTGCTGGAAATCCTGCCCGACGGTTTCGGATTCCTGAGGGCTCCCGATTACAACTATTTGCCCGGCCCGGACGACATCTATATCTCGCCCTCCCAGATCCGGCGATTTAACCTCCGAACCGGCGACACGGTCTCCGGTCAGATCCGCCCCCCCAAAGACACGGAAAGATATTTTGCCATGCTGAAGGTGGAGATGGTCAATTATGAAGACCCGGAGGTGGCGCGGGATAAAATCCTCTTCGATAACCTGACCCCTCTTTATCCTCAGGAAAAGATATCCCTGGAGATGGACGGAGAGAGAAACAACTACTCTGCCCGGGTGATGGATCTGCTCACCCCCATTGGAAAAGGACAGAGAGGCCTCATCGTCGCCGCTCCCCGGACAGGCAAGACCATGCTTCTTCAGGCGATCGCCCACAGCATTACGAAGAATCATAAGGAGATTACCCTCATCGTTCTCCTCATCGATGAACGGCCCGAGGAGGTGACCGACATGGAGCGCTCCGTCGATGCCGAAGTGATCAGTTCCACCTTTGACGAGCCGGCCCAGCGCCATGTTCAGGTGGCGGAGATGGTGATTGAGAAGGCGAAGAGATTGGTGGAACATCAGAGGGATGTAGTGATCCTTCTCGACAGCATCACCCGTCTGGCGAGGGCCTACAATACGGTCGTCCCACCCAGCGGGAAGATTCTCTCCGGCGGGGTCGATGCTAATGCCTTACAGAAACCCAAACGATTTTTCGGTGCGGCGAGAAATATTGAAGAAGGCGGAAGCCTCACGATCATCGGCACAGCCCTGATCGATACGGGAAGCCGGATGGACGAGGTGATCTTCGAGGAGTTCAAAGGTACGGGAAATATGGAGATCAACCTGGACCGGCGACTGGTGGACCGCAGGGTCTTTCCTTCGATCGATATCCAGCGATCCGGCACACGGAAAGAGGAGCTCCTTCTGGCCCCCAATGACCTGAACCGTATCTGGCTTCTGAGAAAGGTGCTCCAGCCGATGAACTCGGTGGACAGTATGGAATTCCTTCTCGACAAGATGCACGCTACCAAGAGCAACCGGGACTTTCTCGATTCGATGAATCAATAAACACAATCACTCTCACCAAAGGAGTTGAAAATCTTCACAAAATCAGTTAAATAGATTTGGAGGCTATGGAGATGAAAAAGGATATCCACCCCAAGCTTTATGATATGGTGATCAAATGCGCCTGTGGAGCGACCCTGGAGACACGGAGCACGCAGAAGGAGATCCGTGTGGAAATCTGTTCGAGTTGTCATCCCTTCTACACCGGCAAACAGAAATTTGTGGACTCCGCAGGCAGGATCGAACGGTTTAAGAAGAAATACGGAGAGACGATTGAAAAGAAAGATTGATACCTTCGACTCTCGCTCTGGTTTTCTACGAAGATTTTCGGATCCCGGGTGGAGGCACACCCGGCCAAGCCCACGACCGATTCCCGCCCAACCCTTATTCGAACCAGCCATTCAGCATTAGTTTATTCGGAGGATGAAGATGTCTTTAGGGAGAAGGAGCCCCGGAGAGAGGCGTTTCCCATGGAGCCGTAATATCTCCAAAAAAGAGGAAGGACCGCTTCGCGTTGGGGGGCAGGCCGTGATCGAAGGGGTGATGATGAGATCTCCCCACTGCATGGCCATTGCCGTCCGGAAGCCCGGGGGAGAAATAGTCGTGAAAAAGGAGGGATTGAACTTCTTCTCCGAGAAGAGCTTCTTATTTAAATTCCCTCTGGTAAGGGGCGTCATCGCCCTGATCTCAGCCCTCAGCCTGGGGATCCGGGCCCTCCATTTCTCCGCCAACCAGGCCCTCCCTGAAGGGGAAGGGCAGAAGGAGATCAGCTCCTGGGCGATGGGCCTCACCTTTGTGCTGGCCCTCTCCTTTGGCATCTTTCTCTTCTTTCTCGCCCCTCTTTTTTTGACGAAGGGGTTGAGGTGGTTCTTTCCGATCCTTTCAACGAGCGGATTGCTCTTCAACCTGATGGACGGCCTCATCAGGCTGGCCATCTTTCTCGCCTATATCCGGGCCATCTCCTTTTTAAAGGAGATTGAGCGGGTCTTCCAATATCATGGCGCAGAACATAAGTCGATCTTTGCCTTTGAGGCGGGTGAAACATTGAGTGTCGAACGGGTGAAAAAATTCGGTTATCTACATCCCCGGTGCGGGACGAACTTCCTCCTCATCGTCATGGTGGTGAGTGTCTTCATCTTTGCCCTCATCCCCCACCACCTTCCATTCGGATATAAAGTGGCTTCCCGGGTGGTCTTCATTCCTTTCATCGCCGGGCTTTCCTATGAGATCATCCGGTTTGCCGATCGAAAGCGAAACCGGAGAGGAATCCGGTTTCTCATCCAACCCGGACTCTGGCTCCAGAGGCTTACGGCACGGGAGCCTACCGAGCCCCAGATCGAGGTGGCCCTGCGTGCCCTTCAGGAGGTGCTGGAGATGGAGAGACAGAGATAAAAAGTTAAATATCAGGATAAAGGTTTAGGTTAAGGTTGAGGTTAAAATCATTAAGCCCTGAAACTAAACCTTGACCTTAACCTATTAAGGGGAACGAAGATGTTTGAGAAATTAGAAGAGGTGGAGCGCCGGTACGAAACACTCTCCCACCTCCTGAGCCAGCCTGAAGTGATTAACAATCAGGCAGAGCTTCAGAAAGTGGCCAGGGAGTTTTCGGAACTGGGGAAGGTGGTGGACCCCTACCGAAGGCTGAAGAGACTGGAAGAGGATATTAAGGAAAACCGTCAGCTCCTCGCCGGTGACGAAGATGAAGAGATGAAGGGGATGATCAAAGAGGATCTTCATCGGCTCACCGGAGAGAAGGAGAAGATAGAGGAGGATCTCCGGATGGCCCTCCTTCCGAAAGATCCCAACGATGAGAAGAACATCCTTCTTGAGATCCGGGCAGGAACCGGAGGAGAAGAGGCAGGGCTCTTTGCTTCCGACCTTTTCCGGATGTATGCAAAATATGCGGAGAAGAACCGGTGGCGCGTGGAGATCATGAGCCAAAGTTTCACGGGTGTGGGCGGGTTCAAAGAGGTCATTGCCCTGATCGAAGGCAAGGGGGTCTACAGCCGGCTGAAGTATGAGAGCGGCGTTCACCGTGTTCAGAGGGTTCCTGTCACAGAGTCGCAGGGGCGGATTCATACCTCAACGGTGACGGTGGCGATTCTTCCGGAGGCAGAGGAGGTGGAGGTGGGGATCGATCCGAACGAACTCCGGATCGACATCTTCCGGTCTTCGGGCCCGGGGGGGCAGAGCGTCAATACCACGGACTCCGCTGTCCGGATCACCCATCTTCCCACGAATATGGTGGTCACCTGCCAGGACGAGAAGTCTCAGCATAAGAATAAGGCGAAGGCCCTTAAAATCCTGAGGGCGAGATTACTTGATCTTGCGAGACAGGAGAAGGAGAAAGAGATCTCGGAGAAGAGAAGGAATCAGGTGGGGACCGGGGAACGGAGCGAGCGCATTCGGACCTTTAACTTTCCACAGGGAAGGGTGACGGACCACCGGATCGGTTTGACCCTCTACCGGTTAAGCGAGGTGTTAGACGGTGAGATCGATGAGATCATCCGTGGACTGACCACCCACTATCAGGCAGAAGCGCTCAAAGGATAAGGAATAGGGTTCAAGGGCGAGGGTTCGGGGAGTCAAGTGAAATCCTATGTTTTAAGAAAAAAACTAGAACCCTCGGACCCTGGAACCCTTGAACCCTTTTGGGTTGACGATGACTGTCCTAAAAGCACTGAATTGGGCGACCGATTATTTAAGAGACCACGGGATCGACAATCCCAGGCTCAATGCAGAGCTCCTGCTGGCCCGCTCGATGTGCCTCAGCAGAGAGGAACTCTACATCCGTCTCCACGGCCAGATGATGGAGGAAGAGATCAAGACGCTTGAGGGGTTGATCCGGAGAAGAGCCTCCGGCGAGCCCCTTCAATATATTTTGGGACATCAGGAATTCTGGTCCATCGACCTTAAGGTGGATCCTCGTGTCCTCATTCCAAGACCGGAGACAGAACGTCTGGTTGAAGAGAGCCTTTCGATCCTCGCAAAAATTTCTTCCAAAAAAATTCCTTCTGTTTTAGAATTGGGGACAGGAAGCGGAGCCATCGCCATCTCATTGGCAAAAGAAGTGAAGAATATTTTTCTCGTCGCCACCGACCTCTCGGGGGATGCGCTCATGGTGGCCAAGGAGAATGCGAAACAGGCGGGCGTTTCCGATAAGATCGGGTTCGTGAAGGGCGATCTCCTTAACCCATTCCATCCGGGAGAGACCTTTGACCTGATCCTTTCGAATCCTCCCTATATTTCTGATTCGGAAATAAGCGATCTCTCAAGGGAGGTAAGGGATCATGAACCCCTCATCGCACTGAATGGAGGAAAGGACGGCCTGGAATTCTATCGGAAGTTGATTTCTCAAGCCCCTTCTTATCTGGAGAAAGAAGGATGGTTTCTCCTGGAGGTGGGAAGCAATCAGGCGTCCAGTGTTTCTGAGATGGTCGAGGCCGGGGGAGGTTTTCAGCGACCCGAACGAGTAAAGGATCTTTTAGGGATCGAAAGAGTCATCAAAGCACAGAAAGTGGACAGTAGAAAGTGGAGGGTGGAAAAAAATTAACGACCCTCTACCCACGACTTTCCACCTTCCAAAAGCGGAGCGATAGATGGATAAGATCATCATCCGGGGCGGGGAGAGGTTGATCGGAGAGGTGAAGGTGAGCGGTTCAAAGAATGCCTCCCTTCCCATCTTTGCTGCCTCCCTCCTCGCAGAGGGAGAGAACCTCTTCCACAATGTCCCTAAACTGAGGGATATCCTGACCATTGCGAGGGTCCTTAAGAATCTCGGAGTGAAGGTCCAGGGAGAAAATGGGGCCTATCGGATCGATGCCACAGAGGTCTCAAACAATGAAGCCCCTTACGATCTGGTGAAGACGATGAGGGCTTCCATCCTCGTCCTGGGCCCCCTGGTGGCTCGAATGAGAAAGGCGAGGGTTTCCCTTCCGGGAGGGTGTGCCATCGGGGCAAGGCCCATCAACCTCCACCTCATGGGTCTCGAAGCAATGGGCGCAAAGATCGATCTCCGCAGCGGGTATGTGGAGGCAAAGGCGGACCGGTTAAAAGGAGCCGACATCTCTTTTGACACGACCACGGTGACCGGAACGGAGCACCTGATGATGGCTGCTACACTGGCCAAAGGGAAGACCGTTTTGCAGAACGCCGCCATGGAGCCGGAAGTGGTTGACTTGGCCAGCGTTCTTAAAAAGATGGGAGCGAAGATTGAGGGAGCGGGAACGAGCCTCATCGAGATCGAAGGGGTGGAATCCCTTCATGCGGCAGAGCACACGATCATCCCTGACCGGATCGAAGCAGGAACACTGATGGTGGCGGCCGGATTGACACGCGGCAACATCAAACTCCTTCGATGTCCTTTCCACAATATGGAAGCGGTCATCCATAAATTGAGAGAGACGGGAATGGAAATCGATCCCGAAGGGGAAGGGGTGAGGGTAATAGGAAGCCGTAGGATCAGAAGCGTCGACGTGAAGACACAACCCTATCCCGGATTTCCCACAGACATGCAGGCCCAGTTCATGACCCTGATGTCTCTGTCCAGGGGGTTGAGCATCATCACTGAAACGATCTTTGAAAATCGTTTCATCCATGTGAACGAACTTCAAAGGATGGGGGCGGATATCCGGATCGAGGGAAACACGGCGATTATCCAGGGCGTTGAGAGCTTGAGCGGAGCCCAGGTTATGGCGACAGACCTGAGGGCGAGCGCCTCCCTCATTGTTGCCGGTCTGGCCGCGGAGGGGGTGACAGAGATCTCCAGGGTCTATCATTTGGATCGAGGGTATGAGGAACTGGATAAGAAATTGGCGGGACTCGGTGCCAATATCAAGAGGGTGAAAGAAGAAGATTGAGATTTCGGATTGTCGATTTCGGACTGAAAAAAGAACATTCGTAACACTTTAGCTCTTTGAAATGGAAATGGATGGGACACCGATCAGAGATGCCTCCAAAGTTTTAGAATGCGGTCTTTCATATTTTATCGTCTGGAGGCGAAGAAAGAAAACGGAACTCAGCCATCCTGTTGGGGTCATCTGCAGGGTCAGGCAAGAGGTTTCCGCTCTAAAACTTTTCGGCCTTCCTGACCGGTGTCCCATGTGGGCGATTTTATAAAACGCTAAAGTGTTACGAATATTCAAAGAGGTTTTTTGAATGAAGATTCTTAAGATCGGGGAAGAAAGTTTTGATCGATATCTTTCAGGGGTGGAGAGCAGGATTGCCGAGGATCCCCTTCGCCTTGAAGGAGAGGTCCGATCCATCCTGAGGGATGTGAAGAAGAGGGGGGATGAGGCCCTTCTTCGCTACACGCAACGATTTGACAATGTTCGGCTCACCCTTTCTCAACTCGAGGTGAAGAGGGAGGAAGTAAAGGAGGCCCGCAAGAGAATCCCTCGCGATTTTTTAGAAACCCTGAAGAAAGCCAGCCATCGTATCCGGAGTTTTCATCAGTTTGCGAAGAAGAGATGGATGGTCAAATGGATTGAAGAAGGGATCAGGATCGAACAGATTGTAAAACCGCTGGAGAGAGTGGGGATTTACGTTCCCGGAGGAAAGGCATCCTATCCCTCCACCGTTCTGATGGCCGCCATTCCAGCAAAAGTGGCAGGCGTGAAAGAGATCATCATCACAACACCTCCTCACCCGGAAGGAATCAGCCCCGCGGTTCTCGTCGCTGCAGATCTGGCCGGAGTGGACCGGATCTTTCGCGCCGGAGGGGTTCAGGCGATCGGGGCCTTAGCCTATGGCACCGGATCGATTCCGAAGGTGGATAAGATCGTGGGACCTGGGAATCGTTATGTGGCTATTGCCAAGCGGCTCGTCTATGGCGCTGTGGATCTGGATATGGTGGCCGGACCGAGTGAGATCGTGATCATCTCTGACGGAAAGACTCCCACGGCCTTTTTGGCGGCTGACCTGATCTCACAGGCGGAGCATGATGAGAGGGCGCTCTCCATTCTGATCACTACATCCGAAGCCTTTGCCAAAAAGGTGGAGGAGGAGGTCCGGAGACAGCTCTTAACCCTGAAGAGGGAGAAGATCGCCCGCAAAAGCCTCCGCCAGAGAGGCGCCATCCTGATTGTCAAAGATCTTACTCATGCCATCGAACTGGCAAACAGGATCGCACCCGAACACCTGGAACTGAGCGTGAAGAATCCCCTGCGCCTGGCGAAGTCGGTGAAACATGCGGGAGCTGTCTTTCTCGGTCCCCATACTCCTGAAGCCATCGGAGACTATCTGGCAGGGCCGAACCACATTCTCCCTACATCAGGAACAGCCAGGTACGCGTCGGCCCTGAGCGTGGAGGACTTTCAAAAAAAGATTAACCTGATACAATTTAGTGAAAAGGCCTTGAGGCGATTTGAAGGGGATGTGAAGAGATTAACGGAGTGGGAAGGGCTGGAGGGACACTACCGATCCGTTCAGATCAGAATGAAGAGGCAGTGACCAAAGACCAAAACAGATCCCGAATCAATACTGAAATGAATTCAGCACAAGGTTCGGGATGACAAAAGGCAAATAACTTTCTTTTGTCATGCTGAATTTATTTCAGCATCTTGTGAATTAGAACTCAGGACAGGGAGCGAAGATGAAAAAACATCGGAAGACAGAGGTGAAGAGAAAGACAAAGGAAACAGATGTCCTCCTGAAGATTGATCTGGATGGGTCCGGAAGACATTCGATCAATACAGGACTCCCTTTCTTCGATCACATGCTCAGCCTGCTTAGCCATCACAGCCACATGGACCTTTCAATCAGGGCAAGGGGAGATATCGGTGTGGATGCCCACCATACCGTGGAAGATGTGGGGATCTGTCTGGGAGATGGCATCCGGAAAGCACTTGGAGAGGCAAAAGGGATTCAGCGCTATGGGATGGCTTTGATTCCGATGGATGAGACATTGGCCTCCGTCGCCCTGGACCTTTCGATGAGGCCCTGCCTGGTCTATCATATGAAGCCAAAGCGATCGAAGATCGGAACCTTTGACCTCGAACTGGTGGAGGAGTTTTTCAGGGCCCTCTGCAATCACGCAAGGATGACCCTTCACATCAACCTCCTCTATGGCAGGAACAGCCATCACATGGTAGAGTCTGTTTTTAAAGGGTTAGGAAGAGCGTTGGGAGAGGCGGTTGCGTTTGATGAACGATCAGCCGGAATCCCTTCAACGAAAGGCATTCTTTAGAAGGAAAGGGGTCAAGGGGTCCAGGGTTCAAGTGGTCAAGTGAAATCATTGAGAGCCTTGTTAAAACCATTTTTAATTACTCGAATCCTTGAACCCTTGAACCCTTTTTGTGTGGAGCGATGAAACCAAGGATCGTCATCATCGACTACGGGATGGGAAATCTCAGAAGCGTTCAGAAGGGTTTCGAGCGGGTCGGGTTTGAAGCCAGCGTGACCCGGAGCAAAAGGGAGATTTCCGGGGCTTCAGCGATCGTTCTTCCGGGAGTGGGCGCCTTTAAGGACTGCATGGAGAATCTGGAGAGGTATGGATTGATCGAATCCATCCTTCGTTCCATTGAGAAAGGAAAACCTTATCTCGGCATCTGTCTTGGCCTTCAAATTCTATTTTCAGAGAGCGAGGAGTTCGGACATCGGAGGGGGCTTGACCTGATCAAAGGAAAGGTCGTGAGATTCCGGCCCGACCCTGAACATAAGGTTCCTCACATGGGATGGAATACGATTGAAAAGGAGAAGGAGGCCCCCCTGCTTCAAGGGTTAAAGAGCGGAGACTTCTTCTACTTTGTCCACTCCTATTATGTGATTCCGGATGAAGGAAAATGGAATTCAACGCTCACCCACTATGGGATTCCTTTCGTTTCGAGCATCTATAAGGAGAACATCTTTGCCACCCAGTTCCATCCGGAGAAGAGCCAGCAGAAAGGATTGAAGATCCTGGAGAACTTTGCGAAGGCGATTTAGCCTTATTTCTCCCTCCCCCTTGACGGGGGATGGGAGTGATAATGGAAGGAGTCATTTATGAACGAAGTCAAAGTAGGTGACATCCGCATCGGAAAGGGGAATCCACTTGTCTTGATCGCAGGTCCATGTGTGATAGAAGGGGAAGCCGTCGTCCTGGAGATTGCAAAACAGTTAAAGGCGCTCTGCAAGGCAATGAAGATTCCTCTGATCTTCAAAGCCTCTTATGAAAAGGATAACCGGGGTTCGGAGAAGTCTTATAACGGCCCGGGATTGAAAGAGGGATTGAAAATTCTTGCAAAGGTGAAGGAGAAGCTCGACCTTCCTGTCCTGTCCGATGTGCACCGAATGGAAGATGTGGATCAGGCAAAGGAAGTTTTAGATGTGATTCAGATTCCAGCCTTTCTCTGCCAGCAGACCAGCCTTCTTATCAAAGCAGGAGAGACGGGAAGGGTGGTCAACATCAAGAAAGGGCAGTTTGTCGCACCGGAAAATATGGCCGGCGCAGTGAAGAAGATCCACAGCACCGGAAACCGACAGATCCTCCTGACTGAGCGGGGGACCTGTTTTGGATATAATAAATTGATTTCGGACTTCTGTTCCATTCCCATCATGCAGGGGATTGGCTGTCCGGTCATCTTCGATGCCACGCATGTGGTGAGAAATTACGGAATTCCGAGCGAAAACCCAAGGGGTGGAAGCCCGCAGTATGTTCCCCATCTCTCCCGTGCGGCCATGGCTGTGGGTTGCAATGGCCTCTTTCTCGAGACCCATCCCAGGCCGGCTGAGGCGCTCTGCGATGCCTCGAGCATGATTCCTCTCCATGAGATGGAGGGTCTTCTCCGGCAGACCAAAGCCATCCATGACATGGTAAGAGGGTGGGGAATCACTTAATTGCGGATTTCGGAATGTGGATTGCGGATTAAGAATTTTTCAATCTGAAATCTAGCCAAAAATATTTGAAATTTTGGCATTACCTTTATGTCATTCCTGTAGAAGCAGGAATCCAGGATTTTCTTTGTGGAGTTTTTTCTGGATTCCCGCCTTCGCGGGAATGACAGGGTTCATTGACCAGCATTAGAGATAAACTCTCGGACTTTATTGTGTAAGAATCTGAAATCTAAAATCTCAAATCTAAAATCAGTTGAGGGGAGGATGAAGCGTGAAGATATTTATTGATACGGCGAATCTAAATGAAATCAGGAAGGCCAAAGCGCTCGGTCTGGTCGATGGCGTCACCACCAACCCCACGCTAATTGCGAAGGAGGGTGAGGAGACAGAGTCATTGATCCGAAAGATCGCAAAAGAGGTGAAAGGGCCTGTCAATGTGGAGGCAATCGGGATGACTTCGGGCGAGATCGTCAAAGAGGCAAGGGTCATGGCGGTCTGGGGCGAAGAGATCGTGATCAAGATCCCCATCACACCGGAGGGATTGAAGGCCGTGAAGGTTCTCTCCTCGGAAGGGATTCAGACGAATGTGACGCTCCTCTTCTCGGCAAGCCAGGCCATTTTGGCCGCAAAGGCAGGAGCGACCTATATCTGCCCTTTCATAGGAAGGCTTGACGACATCAGCTTCAACGGGCTCGAATTGATCCAGCAGATCAGGGAAATTTATGACAATTACGATGAGATTGAAACCCGTATCATTGTGGCAAGCGTCAGAAACCCGATTCATGTCATTGAGGCTGCACGAATAGGCGCGGAAATAGTGACCATTCCTCCTGCCATCATCGAGCAGATGGCAAAACACCCCCTGACCGACAAAGGCATCGCCCAGTTTTTAGAGGACGCCAAGAAGATCGGGGTTAAAAAGTAGTCTCATCGTCGTGAAGTCGTATAGTCATATAGTCGAAAACGATTAGATGCAGGCAGGGGGACGTTCAAGGGATTTAAAATGAAAGAGGAGAAGAGATGAAGAGAATCCTTTCTAGCTATGGGTTGATCATTCTGTTATTGGGCTTAATGATTTCTTGGATTCCAGAAGCGATTGCTGAGGAGAAACCCCGTCTAATTATCCTTCCCTTCTTCATCGAGCGGGAAACGGTCTGCCCCCTTTGCAGTACGGTTTTTAAGAAGGGAGAAGTCCTGCCCGGGGCGCAGAACACGCTGACACGGCTTCTCTATTGGAAAATGGAAGCGAGAGGAGTTTTTAAAACCCTTCCCTTAGAGAAGGTGGAAGAGGCCCTCTCTCACCGGGGGAGGAGAATATTCGAAGAGAGCCCGAAATCTTCCTCCATCGAATTGGGCAGAGAGTTAGGAAGTGATTTCGTCGCCATCGGATTTGTCTTTCGTTTTGAGGAGAGGATCGGATCTTCCGTGGGCGTGGAACGGCCCGCCTCTGTTGGATTCGATATTCATCTCTTTAGGTTAAAGGACGGGGCCGAAGCCTGGAGAGGGAGGATGGATGAGACCCAGAGGCCTCTCAGCGAGAATCTCTTCAAGATCGGTTCCTTCTTCAGAAGAAAGGCACACTGGCTGACCGCAGAGGAACTGACGAGCGTAGGAATGGATGAGGCATTGAGAAGACTCCCAGGAGCAACAGAACTCGAGGAGAAGAAGTGATCATCATCCCGGCAATTGACCTTAAAGATGGGAGATGCGTGAGGCTCTCCCAGGGAAGAATGGATCAGGAGACAATCTATTCCGAGAATCCCGTAGAGATGGCAAAACATTGGGAGTCGAAGGGAGCGGAGAGGCTTCATGTGGTCGATCTCAATGGTGCGGTAACGGGAAAGCCTTTCCACAGGTCTCTGATCGAGGAGATGGTGCGTTCCCTCCATATTCCCGTTGAGATAGGCGGAGGGATCCGGGATCTGGCTACGATTGAGGATTACATCCATTCCGGCGCAGAATGGGTCATCCTGGGGACAGCGGCCCTCCGGAATCGCCACCTGCTCACAGAGGCCTGCCGTCAATTTCCTGAAAAGATGATCCTCGGCATTGATGCCAAAGGAGGAAAGGTGGCTGTGGAGGGCTGGAAAGAAGTGGCCTCCATGGAGGCCGTTGAGCTGGCAAGGCAATTTGAAGGGGTCGGCCTTTCAACCATCATCTTCACTGATATTGAGAGAGATGGAATGGGTACAGGTTTAAACTTTGAATCCACCAGGAATTTATCTCGCGCTACTTCCATCCCGGTGATTGCCTCAGGAGGAGTTTCTCGAATCGAAGACATCGAGGATCTTTTGGAGTTAGGGAAGGATGGGGTGATCGGAGTCATTGTCGGGCGTGCCCTCTACACAGGCAGTATTGATTTGGAAGAGGCCATCCGATTAGCGAAGAAGTCAGAACTCAGGAGTGAGAAGCCAGAATAGAAAAAACATGGGCCATTCTTAATTCTGGCTCCTGTATTCTGGATTCTGAATGAAGGTATTTAGAATGCTTGCCAAACGAATCATTCCCTGTCTCGATGTGAAGGATGGAAGGGTGGTCAAAGGAACCCAGTTCATAGACCTCAAGGATGCAGGGGATCCGGTTGAGAATGCAAAGGCCTATGATGAGCAGGGCGCTGATGAGATCGCCTTTCTGGACATCACCGCCTCACATGAGAAAAGGGAGATCCTCATTGATATCGTTCGGCGGACAGCAGAGGAGATCTTCATTCCCCTCACTGTGGGGGGAGGCGTGAGAAGTCTTGAAGATATCCGGAAGCTCCTGAAAGCGGGTGCGGATAAGGTTTCGATCAACACCGCCGCAGTAAAAGATCCCTCTTTTGTGAAGAGGGCGTCCATGCGTTTCGGAAGTCAGTGCATTGTCATCGCCATCGATGCCAAGAGAAGAGGGCAAGGCTGGGAGGCTTACACGCATGGAGGAAGGGTTCCGACAGGGATCGATGCCCTCCTCTGGGCCAAGGAGATGGAGAAGTTGGGGGCAGGCGAGATCCTCCTGACCAGTATGGACCGGGATGGGACAAAGGATGGCTACGACATCGGATTGACCCGGACCATTTCGGAGAGCGTCGATATTCCTGTCATCGCTTCAGGTGGCGTAGGGACACTGGAGCATCTTTACGAGGGGCTTGCCTTGGGGAAAGCGAGTGCTGTCCTTGCGGCTTCTATCTTTCACTACCGGGAATATACGATCGCTCAGGTCAAATCATTTCTGAAAGAAAAGGGAGTCGTTGTCAGAGTCTAGTCGCATAGTCGATTAGTCTGGTAGTCGTATAGTTAGTTAAAGACTATGAGACTATAGGACCATCAAATCATGAGACTATTGTCTCCGAACTCCGAACTCAACACTCCGAACTCAAAACTCCAGAAGAGGATGAAGCAATTCATCCTCTTCTGGGCTACTGGCTTCGGAGCAGGTTATTCTCCCATAGCCCCAGGGACTTTGGGCACGCTCCTTGCCATTCCAATCTATTTCTTCCTCTCAGAAATATCATTCCCTCTTTATCAACTGACACTCCTCACCTTCTTCTTCCTTTCGTGCTGGATTTCGGGACAGGCACAACAATATTTTGGCAAGACGGACGACCAGAGGATCGTCATTGATGAGATGATGGGCTTCTTCATTGCAATGCTCTGGGTGACGAAGACACCTTTCTTCATTTTGGTCGGTTTCATTCTCTTCCGGTTTTTCGATATCCTCAAACCCTTCCCCATCCGGCGTTTCGAAAAAGTAAGGGGAGGATTTGGGGTGGTATTGGATGATGTCATGGCCGGAATTTTTGCGAATGTGATTCTTCGTTTCATCATGATCCTTCGTTAACTTTCTCTCCTGAAGAAATTGCCCTCCCCCTTGACGAGGGAGGGTGGGGGTGAGAATAATGTCAAAACCTTTAGAGAAAATCATCGGAGACTATCTACGGAAGAGGGGATGGACGCTCTCCATTGCGGAGTCCTGCACAGGCGGGCTGATCAACGATCGCATTACCGATATCCCAGGAAGCTCAGACTATTTCATGGGAGGAATGGTTACTTATAGCAATGAATCCAAGGCAAGGCATTTAGGGGTTCCATTGGATGATATAAAGAAGTATGGAGCGGTAAGCCCTCAGGTCGCGAAAAAGATGGCTCAAGGAGTTCGAAAAGCCTTCGGCACGACATTCGGATTATCCACGACAGGTGTGGCAGGGCCAAAAGGGGGGACAAAGAGGAGTCCCGTGGGGAGAGTCTTTATTGGAGTGGGTGCCGGAAGAAAGACATGGGTGAAGAGAGAAAATTTGAAAGGGAGCCGAAGAGAAATCAAAAAGAAGGCTTCTGAGAGGGCGCTTCAATTTTTTTTTGAAATACTGGATGAAAAAGCTGGGCTTTACACCGAAAGATACCGGTGAAGAAAGACATGGCGCGAAATACTTCAAAGAAGGATCTTTTTAAACAATTGACATGGGATGATTTGCAGGATTGGGCTGGAAACAGAATCCTTTCACGGGGACAAAGTTACCAGCGAAGCCGAAAGGTGAAAGAACTTGCTCAAACTGAAGCCGGAGGGATAGTTGCCTGGGTTCATGGTGGGCAGAGATATGCCACAATGGTCGATTTCGAAGATGGCGAACTGATATCAGCCTGTACCTGTCCTTATGGAGGCACCTGTAAACATGCAGTGGCGGTAGCGATCGAATATCTCGATTACCCGAAGAAGAATATAGAGGTTCCACAGATCAGGGAGAAGGATCAACGCATCGTTTTGCTTCAGGAGTTTTCGGATGAAAAAGCAAGGGATGACGGGAATGAGGATTACGAAGAGGAAATGACCGAGGCTTCTTGTACTTCAAAGAAATCTGGGAAATCCGCCCCGCTTGCCTCGAGAGGTTTCCTGGAGGAACAAAGCAGAGAAAAGCTTATCGCATTGATAGAAGATCTGGCGGAAAGACATTCCGTTGTCCGAGAAGATTTGCAGGACCGGCAAAACCTCTCGAAAGGATCAGTGAAAAAAATAGTGGCCGCCGTGAGGAAGGAGATCTTGGAGTTAAGTTCAGAACCCGGCTGGAAAAACCATTGGAATAATGAAGGGAATATTCCGGACTACTCAAGGGTGAAGGATAGCCTGAAATCCCTCCTGGAAAAGGGGTATGCAGACGAAGTGGTGTCTCTGGGAAAGGAGCTTCTGGAGGCGGGTATAAAACAGGTGGAGATGAGCCACGATGAAGGGGAGACAGGCATGGAGATCTCTTCATGCCTTGAAGTTGTTTTTCAGGCCCTTTCCCAGTCCTCATTCTCTCCAGTCGAACAGATGCTCTGGGCGATCGATGCGGCACTAAGTGACGATTACGAACTCTGCTATGGATCCGAGTCTTTCTGGAAGAAGAAACAGAAGGCTTCGGACTGGAGTGTTGTGGCAGAAACGCTTCTTGAGCGATTGAACAATCTGCAATCGGTAAAAAGCGAGGATAGTTTTTCGCGAAGCTTTCGCCGGGACAGGTTGACGAACTGGATTGTACATGCTCTTGAAAATTCAGGGCGGCATGAGGAAGTCATACCCTTATGTGAGCGGGAAGCGGTAATAACAGGAAGCTACACCCGTTTGGTTGATGTACTCAGAAAAGCCAAACGGTTGGAAGAAGCCGAACAATGGATTTTCAAGGGGATTAAAGCCACCCAGAAACAATGGCCCGGTATTGCCGAACAATTGAAAGATACTTTACGTGAGATGAGAGAAAGAGAAGGAAATTGGCTTAAAGTTGCAGCTTTTCGGACTGAAGATTTTCTTCAATCACCCTCACTCCATACCTTCCAGGATATGAAGAAAGCAGCCGAAAAGGCAAAAGCGTGGCCAGAGGTCCGGGCAGCGGCCCTCCTTTATTTGGAGATAGGTAAGCTTCCTCAATCAGATCCCACATGGCCTTTGCCTGAGACAGGCGTGAAGGAGGATCGAAAGACCAGGAAGAGTGAATTCCCAATGATCGATGTACTAATTGACATTGCCATTGAGGAGAAGCGGCCTGATGAAGTTCTAAGATGGTATGATCAACGCAAATCAAAGAAGCAGATCTTCGGGGGATGGGGGGATGGTTATCAAGAGGATCAAATTGCTAAAGCAGTGGCAGGTCACTACCCTGATCGCGCCTTAGCCATATGGAAGAATGTTGCTGAAAAACAGGTTGCCTTAACGAAGCCAAAAGCCTATGAGGCTGCCGCAATCTATTTAAGGAAAGTCCACAGTCTCCTGAAAAAACTGAAAAGAGAAGAAGAGTGGAGGGATTATTTCTCCAAACTCCGCCAGGCCAATGCCCGAAAAACAAGGCTCATCGAAATTCTTAGCCGCCTGGAAGGCCGTCAAATTATTGAAGGAAAAATGTAAAGTGCATTAAGTGACTATTCGAACCAGTATGGTTCAGGTCAAAGCAAATCAACCACTCTCAACCCTAATTGGTTTTTCCTGCCACTGCAAAACTGTCCAACATTCTTCGCCAATATTTTCTCTTGATCACCCCAAGAGAATTGATTATAGTTTTACCATAAATGAGTTTTGACCCAGGTGATTTTCTACGTGGCAATAAGGCAGGATATCTTTTGTCACCTTTTCACTGATCCAGAAGAAGAGTGTCGTGAGGCAAATTTAAAAGATTGGAGGCATTTATGATTAACCCCCTGTTTCTCAAACGGGTGGTTCTGAACAACTATAAAAGCATTAAGGAATGCTCAGTGCCCCTTGGGCCGCTAACGTTTCTTGTCGGGCAGAACGGGGCCGGTAAAAGTAATTTTCTCGATGCCCTTCGTCTTGTGACGGAGTCGCTCAACACCTCCCTTGAGCATGCGCTCAGAGAAAGGGGAGGAATCAATGAAGTTAGGAGACGGTCCTCCGGACATCCAACGCATTTCGGAATCCGCCTTGAATGGCAACTTCCGGACGGGACCCAAGGGGTTTATGCCTTTCGTGTGGGTGCGCAGAAGAGGGGCGGTTTTGAGATTCAAAGGGAGGAATGCCGAGTCTTTAGCCAAGGAGTCTTGGAAAAGGAATCTTATATGGTGGAAAATGGCACGTTAAAGGATAGGAGCTTTCAAGTTGGACCTTCTGCCTCAAGCGACCGCCTTTATCTTGTAGCCGCATCCGGTCTTACCGCCTTCAGGCCACTATACGACGCATTGTCCCGCATGGGTTTCTACAACCTTAATCCCGATGAGATCAGGGAGCTCCAACCGCCAGATGCGGGCGAAGTGCTGAAACGGGATGGGAGTAATCTGGCAAGTGTCTTAAATGTGATGGAGAAGGAAAATAAGGAAGCGTTCGATAGGGTCGTTGCTTTTTTGTCAAAAGTGGTGCCAGGAATTCAAGACATCAATGTGAAGCATGTGGGGAAGAAAGAGACGTTGGAGTTTCGCCAGCTTGTGGGAAACAGTAAAGATGCATGGCGTTTCATGGCGGAAAACATGTCCGATGGCACCCTGCGGGCGCTCGGCGTTTTAACAGCCCTGTTTCAATCATCGGGCCAGGAAATAAAGAGAGTTCCATTCGTGGGGATTGAGGAACCGGAAGTGGCTGTCCACCCAGGCGCGGCGGGAGTGCTTAGAGACGGATTGGTCACCGCGTCGAAGATGACACAGATTGCAGTAACCAGTCACAGCCCGGACCTGCTGGACGATAAAGATATTCCGGACGAAAGCATTCTGGCTGTCATGAATAGGAACGGTGAGACGACGATCGCACCACTCGATGAAGCAGGGCGATCTGCGATAAAGGATCGCTTGTACACAGCCGGTGAGCTGTTAAGACTAAATCAGATAGAGCCGGACGAAGCGGCGGTGGCGAAGATTCCTTCGTGCCAACTTGAGCTTTTTACGGACTATAACCCATGACGGAAGTGAGAATCGCTGCAATCGTCGAGGGACACGGCGAATGCGAAGCCGTGCCCATTCTCATACGTAGAATCGCACAGACGATTGATCCTGCCTTTGTGCCAAAAATCTTGTCCCCCCTTCGGGTTCCGGCTTCAAGATTGCTGAAGGAAGGTGAGGTTGAGCGGTCTGTTGACCTTGCCGCCCGAAAGCTGCAAGGGAAAGGAGGGATTCTCATTATTGTTGATTGCGACTGGGAAAATGGTTGTCCGGCTGAGGATGGTCCGGTCTTGCTGAAAAGAGCTGCCGCTACACGTGGTGATCTGTCGATCGCAGTTATTCTTGCAAAAAGGGAATTTGAGGCGTGGTTTTTGGCAGCGGCGGAATCCTTAAGGGGCAAATTTGGCCTTCCAGGTGATCTTGAATCTCCAGCGTATCCTGAGAACATCCGGGGTGCCAAGGAATGGCTGACTGATAAAATGCGGCCCGGACGAGCTTACGCAGAAACAACGGATCAGCCGGCATTTGCTGCTATTTTTGACATGAATTCAGCGCGTCGTGCTGATTCTTTTAATAAGTGCTATCGAGATATCAGAAGTATCCTGGAGGAGTTACGTCATTCTGAAGATGTTTAGCGGGACATTGAAAAACATCACTCTCCTGCCACTCCAATAGAAAAAATATGGGGTCTTTTTATTACGAGTTTCGTCAACGATATTGTAAAGAGATACCGGGTCAATCCATTTGCACTTAAACTCGCTGTAATCCAAAGGGCTACTCCTTCCTGATTATGGCGATTAATTTATCCAGGTCTTCAGGAGTAGGCTTTTCGCTCCTTATGGTTCGGAAGAATATCGGCAGCGAGTTTAGTACCTTTTCATCAGACATAATATCTTCCGGTATGATCCCGGCATCAATATTCGCCTTGTCTTTCATTTCTTTCCATAAGGGAGATCCGATTTTGACATCCAGCAACTGAGCTATCTTTCTTAATTTTTCTTCGTCCTGTGGAGGTGCAAGTAAACCGCGTTCAACTTTACTCCAGTTACTGGCATCTATTTCTATTCGTTTGCAGAATTCTCTCAGGCTTATGCTCTTGGCAATCCTTCTTTTCTTTATGAATTCTCCAAACATCACTATCCCTCCCTTCCATTTGGTTTTTCGGGGATTGTGGTAAATTAATAACCATGTGGTAATTTTAATACCACAAATTAAGAAAGTCAACATAACTTTTTTCCACCTGACCCATAGGCCAGAATATGGAATTTAAACCCCGTGAGCGAAAGATTTTCAGAAAAAATAAGTTTGTGAATCTTTTCTTCTTGAAATTTTATTCTTTTTCTTCATAATAGAGAAAATAGATCATAATCGGATACAAATCACGCATCACCCCTGCCTGTGGTAGGCAGGAATCACGAAAAAAAGGGAGGGTGGGGAGATGAGACTCGAAAGATTTGAAGGTGTTTGGACGGCAATTGCGACTCCCTTTGATCGAAAAGGGGAGATCGATTTTGAGGGGCTTGAGAAGAACATCCGGTTTCAGATAGAAAACGGAGCTAATCTCATCCCTACTGGCACAACAGGTGAATCTCCGACTCTGGACTGGAGAGAGCATGACCGTGTCATCACGAAGGCGGCAAGGCTGGCAAAAGGCAAAGCCTTTGTCATGGCCGGGACAGGCTCAAACTCCACCAAAGAGGCCCTCCGGGGGACGAAGCATGCTATGGAAGTGGGGGCCCAGGGTGCTTTGCTTATGGACTGCTACTATAATGGGCCATCCTCCCTCGAACTGAGGACTCAGTATTATGAAGTGATTGCCAGGGCATTCCGCAAAGCTTTTATTATGCCCTATGTTATTCCCGGAAGAACAGGCACGAAACTCGAGGTTGAGGACCTAACTATCCTCCATCGGAAGTTTAAGAATGTGAGGTCGGTCAAAGAAGCAACCGGCGACCTTGAACGAATGGCCAAGACGAGGACCCTCTGCGGAGAAGACTTTGAGATTCTCTCGGGAGATGATGATAAAACCTTCGATATGATGATCCGCAAAGACATTCGAGCCACAGGTGTGGTCTCGGTGATGTCGAACATCGTGCCTGGACCCATTGGCGAGATGGTGAGGGCGATCCTGAAAGGAGATATGGAGAGGGCAAATTATTTAAAAGAGGTTCTGGATCCCCTCTTTAAAGTCGTGACCGTCAATACCATTGAATCCTACGAGGGCTTTGAGGTTCCGTGCAAGTTCAGGAATCCCGTAGCCATTAAAACGATGATGAAGGGACTTGGTATGCCATCTGGGCCTTGCCGGCAACCCCTTGGAAAGATGACGCCCAAGGGAGTGGAGATTGTACGAAGCGCCCTCAGGGCCGTTTATGAGAAGGATAAAGAGATCCTCAGACCCATTCAGGAATTCTATAGGGTGAACATCGAAGACCGCCTCACCAACGACAAGTATTGGAAGTAAGATAAGTGGATATGCTAAACAGAGGGGCCTGTCCCCGGAATGGGAACAGGCCCTTTTTGTTACCAGTTGGGAACGAAGAACAGGAAGGCTCTCATAAAAGACCTACAATGGTTTCCGAGAAATGACGTAGATCATTTAGATTGTGCTGGATCAGTTCGTAGAGGGTACCGTAATCCACTTTCCAGTACATGTGGACGAGGAGATTGCGAAAACGGGCCATTTTTTGTAAATTTTCTGATAAGTCTGTGGGAATGATCCCCGCATCTGCCAAATTGGCGAAACACTCAGCATATCCTTCCGGGACCTTTTTGAGATGTTTTGCTGAGACGTGGTAGCATAACCCCAAAGCGGCTTCAATGGCCACCAATAATCGATAGCAAGCAATATCCTGTGCGTCCTGATCTTTTAAGAAATCTTCCTTTGGCCTTACCTTGATCCCTTCAAGACGGTTTAAGGATTCTTCGATTTCCTGGCAGCGGGTGCGGATAAGCTCCTGGTTCAGGTTCATTTATGAAAAGCCTCCTTGATCCCTCTAAGGATCATGGGTTTTAGATCGAGATATCTTTGTATCGTTTGCTCCACAACTCGTATCCGTATTTCTTCGTTTCTCTCGAAGATTAAGTTCCCGCGGATCACCTCGTACAGAAATGACACCGGTGCAAAATTCAGGACGCGGATATCCACAGGCACCTGCAGCTCTTTGCTCAACATCTGGCCCAGGATGAGGCTGTAATTAGTAGATTCCTCTTCCGTGATTTCCAAGGTATAAACGCCCACATCGATATCATGGAATGCTAAACCCTCAGCAAAAGAACCATAGATATAAGCAAACATGACTTCGTCCCTATTTTGCAGAGCCACTGCAAGTTGTTCGATCAATGGTCTCTTTTTGTCTTCTCCTAAAATTAAGACCTTCTGTTTCATGCTATTCCACTTCCCATTTTATGCTTTTGGTGATGTCTAATCCAATGATGATTCACTTAGAACCTTTTATCATACAGAGAATAGAATGGCAACCGGAATTAATGATGAGACTGTGATTCAGACAGTAAGACTATAGACCTCAGACTGAAGAGTAGAAATAGCCAGAGGTGACACAAAGATAAAGGACTGGCAGATAGCAGTGGAACTGGGACTCTTGGTATATACGAAAAAATTTCAAAAGAGTGAAATATAGAATTAAATTCATCTATTAGAGGAGTCTGATGTCTAATGTCTGAAGTCCAGTGTCTGAATTGCAAAATGATGAGAAAGTGGAGGTGGAAGAAAAGGGCCTGTCCCCGAGATGGGGACAGGCCCTTTTTGTTACCAGTTGGGGATGAAGAAGAGGAACGCGAGCGAGGTGATGATGAAGTAGACGAAGAAGACCATAAGGAGCCAGCCCATGATATCCCTGAAGTGAAGCTTCGCCACAGCCAGCATGGCAATGGCCCAGAAGGGCTGGATCATATCGGTCATCATATCCGACCAGGCAAAGGTAACAACGGTCGTTCCCATGCCAATGCCCAATTGTTTGGCCGCCGGGATAATATAGGGAGCCTCCACAGCAAACTGACCACCGCCGGAAGGGATGAGGTAGTTCAGAAGTCCTCCATACCAGTAAAGGAAAAGGGGAAAGGTCTGGGGATTGGAGATGGCCACAAAGGCATTTGTGAAAGCAGTGGAGAGCAGAGTGTATTTGAAGAGGCCGAGGATTCCTGCATAAAAGGGAAACTGGATTACAATTCCCCAAACCGCTTTCCCTGCATCCTCTGTTGCTTTCAGAAATGACCAGGGTCTCCAGTGGAAGAGGACGCCCAGCATCAACATGGAGAAATTGACGACATCGAGGGTAAGGGCCAGCCCCTTATTGGAAAAATACCAGATGAGCCAGGTCAGACCGCCCAAAAAGAGGATGATATTGAATCCGGGCCACCAGTTCATCCAGTCTGAAGGGCTTGCCCATTTTTGGGGTTTTGGAGGAGCTTCGTAAAGCTTTAGTTGATTCATCAACTCGGGCTTGACGGTGAAGGTTTTTTCTGGTCTTGGATGCATCAAAGCCATCATGATCGTGACCACCACAACGATGATGAGTGTTAAAATGAGGTTAAAGGGATGTAAGATCGTCTGGGATATAGGGATGACTGCATCTAATAATTTCGCCTTGATGACAAAGTTATCCGGCGTTGCCACCAAGAGGGGTGATGATCCTGAGAAGCCGGAGTGCCAGGTGCAGCCGAGTCCCAAATAGGCGGCGGCGATGAGGAGACGATAATCGACTTTTGGATTTCTCTTCACAATGAAGAGAGCTAACATGGCGCTGGCGATCAAACTGGTTCCCCAATTGAACCATGCCACAATCATTGAAAAGAGAGACATCGTGACAATAGCCTGCCACGGTTTTTCCGGATTGGACCAACCCGAGATTCCATTCATCAGTTTTCGGACAGGAGGGGAGCATGCCAGAATATAACCGGTCATCATGATGAGACACATCTGCATGGCAAAGGCGATGAGTTCCCAGAAACCTTTTCCCCATGCCTGAATGGATTGATAGGCTCGGGAGCCGATACCCACCTCCGGTTTGAATCCCCAGATGAGGGCAAAGATATAAGCAACGAAGCTCAGAACGATAACGATGACAATAGCATCGGGGATCCAGCGTTCTGTCCAGCGGGTGAGGGCATCGCCCCAATCTTTTAGAAATTCAAATGTTCCTCGGACTTCTTCCTTCTTTTTCTCGTTCATAAACGTTCCCTCCTTTTTAAAAAAGGTTAGATGGGGGAAAAAGCCTTAATAGAAGAGATTTAAATCGGACCGGAGGCCTTATTGACGAAATCACCTCCTCTCGTCAAAGATTAAAAGAGATTATGGAGCGTAGAAGCGAAAATCTTTTAGAACCACCCAAACCTCCTTTTTCATATCGAAAAGGATCTCTTTTGTCAAGAAAAAATTGAAGAAAAAATTGAAGACGAGAAAGGTCTCCAAATCCTTTTTAACATTGACTTTTTTTCCAATTGTGTTACCATCGATCCAATTGCTTCCCCAGTTTCATAAAGGGGAAAAGGAGAGATAGAAGAGGTTTTTTCATTGCTTCGATCCTTTCTGGCCATTGAGCTTCCGGCAACGATCCTGAAAAGGATTGAGGAGGTTCAAAAAGATTTAAAATCCTCAAGAGCCGATGTCCGATGGGTGAGCCCTGAAAATATTCATCTCACCCTGAAATTTTTTGGAACGATTGAAGAATCGATTATCGAATCCATTATCAAATTGATTGAAGGACCTGTTCAGGGCACGCCCCCTTTTTTCCTCAAGATTCAGGGAATGGGCGCCTTCCCCAATTTGAAGAACCCGAGGGTGATCTGGATGGGGTTTCAAGAGGGGAAGGAGATTATCGTCGCGATTCAGAAACAGTTAGAAAGGGAGCTTGGGAAGATAGGGTTTCCGCCTGAAGACCGCCCCTTCCATCCCCACCTGACACTGGGAAGAATGAGATCGAACCGGGGAAAAGATGAGCTGGTCAGAGGGATGGAGAGGTATAGAGAAGAGGAATTTGGAAATTTTCAGGTCGAGAAGGTTGTTCTCTTTAAGAGTGATCTGAAACCGACAGGACCGATCTATACCGCATTGAGGGAAATCAGATTGGGAGAAGGATAAGGAATAGGGAGATGAGGAGATGGGGGGGCATTTAATTCAATTTGCCCCATCACCGGGTCAACTCCGGCTTTGCCGGAGGGCAGGAGGGTATGATTATGATGAAGGAGGATCCGAGCAAAAAGAAGGCAGTTGATCTGGCGGTCACACAGATTGAAAAACAGTTCGGCAAGGGCGCCATTATGAAGTTAGGTGCGGAGATGATGCTTGGAGAGATCCCCACTATCTCCACCGGGTCCCTCTCCCTCGATATTGCCCTTGGCGTGGGAGGATTGCCGAGAGGACGGGTGGTGGAGATTTTCGGCCCCGAGGCTTCGGGAAAGACGACCCTGGCCCTCCATGCCGTTGCCGAAGCCCAGAAGAGAGGCGGCACGGCAGTCTTCATCGATGCGGAGCACGCCCTGGACATCCGGTATGCGAAAAATCTGGGTGTGAAGACTGAGGACCTTTTCCTCTCGCAACCCGACACAGGAGAGCAGGCACTGGAGATCACAGACCAACTGGTCCGGAGCGGAGGAGTTGATGTGATCGTCATCGACTCTGTGGCAGCTCTGGTTCCGAAGGCCGAGATCGAAGGCGAGATGGGCGATGCCCATATGGGGCTTCAGGCCAGGCTGATGTCCCAGGCATTGAGAAAACTGAGCGCTACGATCAGCAAATCCCAGACGATCGTAATCTTCATCAATCAGATCCGGATGAAGATCGGAGTGTTTTTTGGAAATCCGGAGACGACCTCCGGAGGCCTTGCCCTCAAATTCTACTCCTCTGTCCGGCTGGACGTCCGCCGGATCGCCTCGATCAAACAGGGGCAGGATGTCATCGGAAACCGGACCAAAGTCCGCGTGGTGAAGAACAAAGTGGCGCCTCCCTTCAAAGAGGTGGAGTTCGACCTCATCTACGGGGAGGGCATTTCGAGAGAGGGAGATGTGCTCGACGTGGCTGTGGATAAGAATATCGTGGAGAAGAGCGGGACCTGGTACACCTATGGTGGACAGCGGATCGGCCAGGGAAGGGAGAATGCAAAACAATTTTTAAAGGAGAATTCGAAGATCCTGGAGCAAATGGAGAAGGAGCTTCTCGAGAGCGTTTCCCTCTCCAGAGCGGGATCGGAGAGATGATTGAGATTTCTGAAAAACCATAGAAATCTTTGATTACACCGATTAGAGCAGATTACACGGATGAAAAGATATTAAAAAATCATGCAGATCTGTGTAATCGTTTTTGAAATCTGAGTAATCGAGAGAGCGTGGGGTAGTTTTTCAGAGCTCTCTGAAAAGGAGGTTGAGATGGATATCAACCAGATCCTGGTAGAAGCGCTGGAGCATGAAGCCTCTGATGTTCATATCAAAGAAGGGGCCCCTCCCATTTTCAGGGTGAATGGCACGCTGAAGCCTTTTAATAAGGTGAAACCTTTCGATCATAATGATATGTCGAAGATGGCCTTTGGCCTGATGAATGACTGGCAAAAGGAGCGTTTCATCAAGAACCGGGAAGTCGACATGGGCTACGAAGTCTATGGCCTGGGCCGGTTTCGTGTCAATGTCTATCAGCAGAGGGGAAAGCTCTCAATCGCCCTTCGAATCGTTCCCTATCAGATTAAATCCCTGGAAGAACTATATCTGCCTACTGTGATCGCCAATGTGGCTCTTGAAAATAGAGGCCTCATCCTCGTCACCGGGACGACCGGCAGCGGCAAGTCCACAACCCTGGCCTCCATGATCGATATCATCAACAAGAACCGGAACAGCCACATCATCACGATCGAGGATCCCATCGAATTCATCCATGAGGACAAGAAGTCGATCATCGACCAGAGGGAGGTGGGCTCTGATACGAGCACCTTCTCCAGCGCCCTGCGCGTGGCTCTCCGGCAGGACCCGGATGTGATCCTGGTCGGCGAAATGAGGGACTTCGAGACGATCGAGACCGCCCTGACCGCAGCGGAGACAGGCCATCTCGTCATGTCCACCCTCCACACCCTCAATGCCACGGAGACGATCACCCGTATCATCTCCGTCTTTCCTCCCTACCACCAGAAGCAGGTCCGGCTTCAACTGGCGGCCGTGCTCAAAGGGGTCGTCTCTCAGAGGCTGGTTCCCAGGGTAGATGGAATGGGACGGGTTCCGGCAGTGGAGATCCTGATCTCCACTGCCAGAGTGAGGGAGTGCATCGTAGAAAAGGATAAGACGAGCGAACTCAACGATGCCATTTCCAAAGGGCAGACCGCCTACGGGATGCAGACCTTCGACCAATCGCTGATGCACCTGATGAAACTAAACCTCATCACCTTTGAGGAGGCCCTCAAGCACTGCACCAACCCAGATGACTTCGCCCTGAGAGTGAAAGGAATTCTCGCCACGAGCGATACCTCCTGGGATGACTATGAGTCGCTTGAAAAGGAGAGAGAGAAGGAGAAAGAGGCTGAGAAGAAGGTTAAATTAGAAGGCCCGCCCGGCTCGAAGATGGGAGGCATGGGTTTGAAAAAATGACCTCGGATGAGATTCGTAGGGCCTTTCTCAAATACTTTGAGGAGAGGAAGCATCGTGTCGTTTCAAGCTCCTCACTCGTTCCCAGAAATGATCCCACCCTGCTCTTCACCAATGCCGGAATGGTTCAGTTCAAAGGGGTCTTTTTAACCGAAGAGACCCGGGACTATTCCCGCGCCACCACCTCCCAGAAGTGTGTCCGTGCCGGAGGAAAACACAATGATCTCGAGAATGTGGGAAAGACCGCCCGTCACCACACCTTCTTCGAGATGTTGGGGAATTTCTCCTTCGGCGATTATTTTAAAGAGGGCGCCATTGAGATGGCCTGGGACCTCCTTATCCGCGAGTGGGGGCTGCCCGCCGAAAAGATGTGGATTACCATCTACCTCGATGACAATGAAGCCTTTCATCTCTGGCGGAAGATCGGCATTCCGGCGGAACGGATCGTCAGGCTGGGAGAGAAGGACAACTTCTGGGCCATGGGAGAGACCGGGCCCTGCGGACCCTGCTCTGAGATCGTGATCGACCAGGGAGAAGGGATGGGTTGCAGCCGGCCCGATTGTGCGGTGGGATGCGACTGCGACCGCTACCTGGAACTCTGGAACCTCGTCTTCATGCAGTTCAATCGCGATGCTAAGGGAAAGATGACCCCTCTGGTCAAACCCTGCATCGACACCGGAATGGGACTGGAACGGATCTCTGCCATCCTTCAGGGCATGAAGAGCAACTTTGAGACAGACCTCTTCATCCCGATCATCAAGGAGATCGGAGAGATCGGTCATCTTTCGTATGGAAGAGATCCGAAGACCGACATCTCCATCCGTGTGATTGCCGATCACAGCCGGGCGGCCACTTTCCTGATCAACGATGGTGTTCTTCCTTCGAATGAGGGCAGGGGATATGTGCTTCGCCGGATCATGCGAAGGGCGATGAGACATGGAAAGATGCTCGGGATCGATCACCCCTTCCTCTATCAAACCTCTTCGAAGGTGGTGGATCTGATGAAGGATGCCTATCCCGAACTGAGGGAGACAGAGGCGATCGTCTCCAGGGTGATCAGAAATGAGGAAGAGCGTTTTTCAGAGACCCTCGATTCGGGGTTAAAGATTCTGAGAGAAGAGCTGGATCAATTGAAGAAGGGGAAAGGAAAGGTCCTCTCCGGAGAGGCGGCCTTCCGTCTTTACGACACTTTTGGTTTTCCCCTCGACCTGACGGCCGAGATCCTCCAGGAGGAGGGAATGAGCCTTGATGAGGAAGGCTTCAAGGCACAGATGGAGGAGCAGAGACAGAAGAGCAAGCAGGCCTGGCAGGGCATGGGCGAGGGAAAGGCAAAAGAGATCTACCGACGACTCTTAAACGAGGGGATGAAAACCTTATTTGTGGGCTATGAGGAGACTCCGTGCGAATCGAGGATTCTGAAGCTGATCAAGGGGGACGAATCTGTCTCCTCTGCTAACGAAGGAGATGAAATCGAAATCATCACGGATAAGACACCCTTTTATGGAGAGACGGGTGGCCAGGTTGGAGACAGGGGCGTGATCTTTCAGGAAAACTTCTCCCTGGAGGTGGAGGATACGCTCAGACCCTTGGAGGATCTGATCGTCCACAAGGCGCGGGTGAAGAGAGGAATGGTGAAGGAAGGGATGGAGGCGACTTTCAAGGTCGATCCGGATCGAAGAAGGGCGATTGCCCTCAACCATACAGCCACTCACCTGCTTCAGGCCATGCTGAGAGAAGTTTTGGGGAGCCATGTCCATCAGGCAGGATCTCTTGTGGCCCCTGAGCGATTGAGGTTTGACTTCACCCATTTTGCTCCGATCGAAAGAGGGGATCTTGAACAGATTGAGGCGATGGTCAATCAGAAGGTCCGTCAGAATATGAGGGTCGAAACGAAGATTATGAATGTGGAAGAGGCCCTCCAGACCGGAGCCACGGCCCTTTTCGGAGAAAAGTATGGAGAGAAGGTGAGGGTGGTCAGGGTTTCGGATTTCAGCATCGAACTCTGCGGAGGAACCCATACCTCCCGGACGGGCGATATTGGAATCTTTAAAGTCCTGCATGAGAGCGGTGTGGCCGCAGGCGTGAGGAGAATCGAGGCCCTCACGGGAGAGGGCGCCTATCGGTTTATCCGGGAGGAGGAGCGTCAACTCGAGGAAATCGCCTCCTCTCTCAAATCAGCGCCCGGAGAGATTGGAGTTAGAGTGGAACGACTGCTTCAGAGACAGAAGGAACTGGAAAGGGAGGTCGAGTCTTTCCAGGCGAAGTGGTCGCACCAGGAGATCTCCGGCCTCCTCTCGCTTGTGAGGGAGGTGAAGGGCGTGAAGGTCTTATCGGTCAGGTTGGACGGGAAGGATCCGAAGCGATTGAGGGAGTATGTCGATCAGTTGAAGGAAAAGATCGGCTCCGGGATCATCCTTCTGGGAAGCCAGAGTGAGGTGAAGGTCACTCTGTTGATGGGCATCACCGAAGATCTCACCCGTCGGTTCAAAGCAAATGAATTGATCAAGAAGATCGCTCTTCATGTGGGAGGAACAGGAGGAGGTCGGCCCGATTTTGCTCAGGCCGGAGGAACTAATCCTGAAAGACTGGACGAGGCACTTAAGACCATTGACGATCTTATCTGATAATTTTAATGTGGGACATCATTCCCCCATCCTCCTCAGGAAGAAGGAAAGGGGGATTTTTTTGTTATGACCTCGTAGGGAACACATGGATGCATTCCTTATAGCTAATAGGTTTGTCATTCCTGCGAAAGCAGGAATCCAGGATTTGCTTCATCATCTGACTCCCGACTTTCGTAAGGACAATTCTGGATTCCCGCCTGCGCGGGAATGACAATGCGAGAGATTTTTCAAAGAATTAAGAATCCTGTTTTCAGGAATAAACGACCATGACCACCGTCAGAGCACGATTTGCACCCAGCCCCACAGGAGACCTCCACATCGGAGGGGCTCGGACCGCCCTCTTCAACTGGCTCCTGGCGCGGCATACCGGAGGCGCATTCATCCTCCGGATCGAGGATACGGATGTGGCGCGATCGACACAGGAGTCGATTCAGGTCATTCTCGATGCGATGACCTGGCTGGGACTGGATTGGGACGAGGGTCCCTTTTATCAAACAGAGAGACTTTCTCTCTATCGGGAGATGGCGGATCAACTTGTGACCAAGGGGAAGGCCTATCGGTGCTACTGTCTACCAGAGGAGCTGGAGGCCAAGCGGGAAGCCGCAATGAAGGCAGGGCTCAAGCCAAAATATGACCGAACCTGCCTTCAGCGAAAGACCTCCTTCCCAGATCAACCCTTTGCGATCCGGTTCTTTTCGCCTGATGAGGGGAAGACCGTGGTGGAAGACCTCATCCAGGGCCGGGTGGAATTTGACAATAGCGAACTGGATGACCTCATCATCCTGAGAAGCGACGGACTTCCCACCTACAACTTCTCCGTGGTGATCGATGATGTCACCATGAATATCACCCATGTCATCCGGGGTAACGACCATCTCAACAATACCCCTCGCCAGATTCAGATCTACCAGGCCTTAGGATGTCCCTTGCCAAAGTTCGGTCATGTCCCGATGATTTTAGGCCCGGACAAGAAAAAACTCTCCAAACGGCATGGAGCTCAGTCCGTGATGGAGTATCAGAAGATGGGTTACCTTCCCCAGGGTGTGGTGAATTATCTTGTCCGTCTGGGATGGTCCTATGGCGATCAGGAGGAGTTCACCCTGAAGGAGTTGATCGAAAAGTTCACCCTGGAGGCGGTGGGCAAATCGGCAGCAGCCATCAATCCGGGGAAGCTGGACTGGCTCAATTCCCAGTACATCAAGAGGATGGAAACGGATGAGCTGACCAAGAAGGTTTTGCCCTTCATTGAAGCAAAGGGGTATTCGGTCACAGACACCGACCTCCTGAAGAGAGCGGTTTTCTCTTTGAGGGAGAGATCGAAGACCCTGGTGGAGATGGCTGACCTTTCAGAATTTTATTTCTGCGAAGAGATCATTTATGATGAGGAGGCTGCCAAGAAATTTCTGAAAGGTGAGTCGATGGTCATCTTCGAAGAGGTCATCGGTTCTCTTTCGGAGGAGGCGATTCTAAAAAAAGAGAGCAACCACCTTCTGATCCAGCGGCTCTCTGAATCCCGGCACGAGCCTCTGGTCAAGATCGCCCAGCCCCTTCGTGTGGCATTGACGGGACGGGCGGTCAGCCCACCCATTGATGAAGTGATGGAGGCATTGGGCAGGGAAAGGGTGATACAACGACTCCAAAGAGCGATGCAATTTATAAAAAATACCTGTTGAATACCGCCCAGCTCTGCTGGGCGGATGAAAACAGGTTCGCGAAGCGATAAAACGTGGTATAAGTACTGCATGAGCTCGATAAAAAGAACAAGCCATGCGGTCTACGATTTGAAATATCATATGGTATGGGTTCCCAAATACCGTAAGATGATTTTG
>Ga0214473_10000399_pt1 | contig 60855 bp, 59 predicted proteins | sample RVTome_7_FD_203509 | JGI IMG/M metagenome (GOLD analysis project Ga0214473, IMG submission 203509) | Soil microbial communities from uranium-contaminated site in the Upper Colorado River Basin, Wyoming, United States - RVT98D197 | ecosystem: Environmental > Terrestrial > Soil > Contaminated >... | reverse complement strand
AAAAACAACTGCTGAATAGAATAGAAGTCAATCCCAAGGTCATGTTCGGGAAGCCGGTGATAAAGGGCACGAGATTGACCGTGGAGATCATATTGGAAAAACTGGCCTATGGGGAAACGGAAGAGGATCTTTTAAAAGAGTACCCCTTTTTGAAAAAAGAGGACATCAAGGCCGCGCTCTTGTATGCCGCAAAGAGCCTTTCGCTTGAGGAAGTTACGCAGATTTGAGGGTGTTTTTCCCCGGTTTTGTTCAATAAAAAAGGCTGAATTTACAGGCACTTGCAAGGCCGGATTGAAATTTTTTTTCATTACCCACCCCCTGCCCCTCCTACCCACCCCTGCACCCCTCCCAAGAGGGGACTACCCCCTGCACGCGACAGTAACCCCTCCTTGCCTCCCCTTGGTAAGGGGAGGATGCTGTTTAAGCATACAGGGCGGGGGGATGAAGTTGTCTATATGACATGTGGCACTATATTGAAGTCCCCACAGAGTATAAATGACAAGCTTTTCCACGCTATTGACATTTTTTACGGTGAGTAAATATAATAAATGTACGATTTAGAAAAGGAGAGTAGAATGGCACGAAATAATGATAGAAAAAAATTTGTAGAATTAGCAGAAAAAAGAGTGCGCAGAGCACTTAAAGATATAAAATTAGTTGGTAATTTATCGAATCGTAGTAATTACGTGTATACAGAACAAGATATTAAAAAAATCCATAGAGCCCTTCAAAATGCTTTAATCGAAATGAAAGCACGTTTTGACAGGCAAGGGGATGATAAAGAAGTTGAATTTACATTGGAAGAGTAAGGAATAAAAAGAAAAAAATGGACAATAAACAAATTAAAAATCTATGTCTCTCATTAATGCATGCAGACACAGAAGATGAAGTAATTTCTGTACTTAAAAGGGAGGGCTTTTGGGAAAACCCCAAAGTATGGCCTTATTACGGCAATAGAGAAACAAATTTCAACACTATAGGAAACCAGCAGAGTCGTCCCGATGCGGCACTCGTTGAAAAAATCGTGAATTGTGTCGATGCAAGGTTAATGGATGAGTGCCTTGTACGAGGGATAGACCCAGAAGGTCCTTCGGCACCCAAAACCATTCATGAGGCAGTTGCAAAATTTTTTGAAAACAATGAAAAGCCCATGTCCGCTAATGCCGGCCGAGTGCGAAACTGGACAAAAACTCAAAGGACATCAGTAGCCGAAGGCATTACAGTGGCCGCGACAGGTGCAACAGCAAAAGAAGGAAATCCATGTTTTACGATAGCAGATTGCGGCGAAGGGCAAACACCTCAGAGAATGCCGCATACGCTCCTCTCCCTCGACAAGTCCAATAAATTGCATATTCCTTTCGTCCAAGGCAAATTCAATATGGGAGGAACCGGCGTTCTCAAGTTCTGTGGCCGCCATAATCTTCAGCTCATTCTTAGTCGGCGAGACCCTAGAATAGAAAATAACAGTGATATTTCAAAAGACTTATGGGGTTTCACAATTGTAAGGAGAGAAGATCCCGATGGTAATCGAAGAAATTCTGTCTATACCTATCTCGCACCGTTGGGAGCAGATAAAATGCCGGGGCATGGTGGTGTTCTACGATTTGACACAGAGACAATGCCCATTTTCCCTAATGGGCAAAACGCTTATTCCAGAGAATCAAAATGGGGTACGCTTATCAAACTTTACGAATTCGCTACAACAGGCTTTACAAAATCGCATATTGTATTTTCAAGAGGGGGCCTGCTCAGTAGGCTTGACATACTTATCCCCGATGCCGCATTACCATTCAGACTTTATGAATGCAGAGAATATAAGGGACACGGTGGCAGTTTCGAGACGACTTTGGCCGGGCTGTGTGTCAGACTAGGTGATGATAGCGATGAAAATCTTGAATCGGGATTCCCTTCTTCCTCATCCATAAGGGTATCATCTGAGGAAATGATTGCTACTATATATGCATTCAAAAAAGGGGTTTCGGAGACATACCGTAAAAATGAGGGAATAATCTTTGTTGTTAACGGTCAAACGCACGGACGCTTCACGCAAGATTTCTTTAAGAGACGCGCCGTTGGTCTTTCGTACTTGGCGGATTCAATTCTTGTAGTAGTGGATTGCAGTAAAATTAGTGGTCGTGCCCGAGAAGACCTTTTTATGAACAGCCGTGATAGGCTTAGCGGGGGCGAATTAGAAGCTGGAATTGAACGCGCACTTGAGGACCTGCTAAAAACTCACGAAGGCTTGAGGGCGCTTAAAGAGCGTCGGCGGCGTGAGGAAATCGAAACTAGACTTGATGATTCAAAGCCTCTGGAGGATATTCTCAAATCCATATTGAAACAGTCGCCAGCATTATCTGCACTGTTTCTTCACGGTCAGCGCCTTGCAACACCCTTTAAGACCACTAATGTGATGTCAACAGATAAGCCTTTTGTAGGAAAACGCTTTCCGACTTATTTTAAATTTAAGGGCAAGGATTACGGGAGCGAATTGCACCGCAACTGTAGTATCAATATGAGGTGCCGCATTGCTTTTGAGACGGATGCAGTCAGCGATTATTTCAGTAGAGCTTCCGATACTGGAATTTTTTCATTATGGACTTATAAGGGAAATACAGGGCAACGGGTTCAAGATTACGCCTTAAATCTTCAAAATGGGATCGCTACTCTCAGTTTGGATATGCCAGCTGAGGCGAAAGTTGGAGACTCCTATATCTATGATGCAGAAGTAATAGATTCTTCTAGGCTTGAGCCGTTCAAGAATAGGTTTGTGATAGAAGTGATGAAGGAATCAAAAGTGGGACCTGGCAAAGGCAAAAGACAAGAACCCCCAAGCAATACGAAAGGTCAGGATCGGGAAGCTCCTCACGGAATCCAATTGCCTAATATTATAAGCGTCTACCAGGAAGATTGGGAAAAACATACTCCGCATTATGATAAATATTCTGCTCTTAGGATTATAAATGCGGGCCAAAACAATGGAGAAGAAAATCCCGAAGAACAGAGCGTTTATGATTTTTACGTCAATATGGATAATATTTATTTAAACTCAGAGCTAAAGATTACAAAAGAAGACCCAGAGATTACACGCGCCAGGTTTAAATATGGAATGGTACTTATGGGGCTTGCCCTCCTACAACAGGATAGTCAAGCAAAGAAAAAAGAAAGCGAAGACGGAAATACTCAGAGTGAGAACGGCTTGGATATGGGAATCGAAGGGAAAATTGAGGGATTCAGCAAAGCTGTCGCCCCGGTGCTTGTGCCAATGATTATCTCACTTGGCGCATTGGATCAGGACAGTAATGGTTTGATTGGAGGCTTCGGAGAGGATATGTAAGTCACAAAAAAATAATTTCTTAACTGTTCACACTTTTTTATGAAATAAAACAACTTCCTTAGCAGTATTTTTAGTATTATCCTGATAAGTTGCATACCATTTACGGCTAGGTACGGCTCTCCATATTCTTCCATCGAGAGAATCGAAGTGATCCCGAAATTTTATTTCACAGAAACCACATTGGCATAATATTTCGAGATACCTTGATAATTGCCATCCAGGATCTGAAAATCCAACCATCTGCACGAGCCATGTATTTTTTTTGCAAATCGAAGATAAAGACATAAAAGCTGCTTGTAGGTTAGTGAAGTAATCTTCAAGATTCTTCTGCTTCCGATCCCCTAATGTGTAATAGGACATTCCCCGGCCATCCATACTGTTTGCTACCCAAAAAGGTGCAGGTGTTTCCCAACGGCCTTGAACTTTCCACCTATGATATAACATATAAACCCCAGGGTAAGGTGGAGAAGTGACGATAAGATTGGGAGATTCTTTGCTGAGTAAAGGATCATTCTCAATTCCAATTACGGATCGATTCAAACATAAGGTTCTGTAAGACGTTTTTGAATCATAGAGGCGGTCTGCATCGCGAGCCTTTAACGTAAATTCTTTTGCTCCCCTGATCATTTCTGAAAAAGAATAAAGCAATCTTTTTCGAAATTCTCTCGAACTAGGAATTTCCTTGCGGCAATCCAGTGCCCACTGACCAGTATTTAGTAGAACGCAACGAGCAAATTGTCTCTGCGACTCGCTTGGCAATTTTTCAATGTATGTTATTGCAAGTTCTAATATTTTTCGGATCGGCCATGTTCTTTTCCTATTTAAATTTCGCTGATAACCATTCTCAATCCATTCATAAGGACGATTAGAAGAATTTCTGATATTCAGTTCTTTTTCCAAATTTTCTGACCACTCGGCCAAAATTGCAATATCCACATCCGACAAAGGGGTTGTTTTGACGCGCGCAATAAAAGTTGCCAGACTGCTAACATCAATTCCGATTGCCCGTCTTCCAAGTAGGCGGGCCTCCACAAGTGAAGTTCCTCCGCCCATATAGGGATCAAAAACTAAATCACCTGGTTTTGTAAGTAGATTTATCATCGTCCTCGCAAATAGATTCGAAAAGCGGGCGGGATAGCGATAAAAGGTATGAGTAATTCCTGATATTGCTGCGCGTGTATTTACTGCAGTAAAGATTTCAGAAATCAAATCCTCTTTTTCAAAAAATAAATTCATTTTGGTCTCGCTCTTTTCTTTTCTCTATCTTTTGCAATATAAGCGTCTAAAGCTTCTTTTACGATCTCATAATTCTTCTTCCCTTTTTGAACGGATATAAACTTAATCGCCTTTATGGTTTCCTCTGGCAATTTAGTAGAGAAAGGTTTCCATTTAATATTTTTCTTTTGCTTAATCATTTTTTCCTTTTTTATTTTAATCATTTTTAATAAGAAAGCAAGCTTTATTTTAAAAAATTAAAATTTTTTTGTAAGCCTGCCTAAGGTATACATTGTGTTAGACCATGCGGGGAGGTATATTCTTTAAAAACCCTTTCTTTTTGTTAAAAAAAGAGTCTCTCCTCTTCTCCCCCTCCCCTAAAAAAACCATATTAGGATCTTCCGAGTCGGAGCTGATTGGCCCGGAAAAGGCCGCAAGGGGTATTTTGATATATCGGAAGCTTTTAAGCGGAATTAATAACCTGTAAAAGTCAGGCTCAAAAGCAAAGAAAAAAAGGGGGGCATGCGCCCCCCCCTTCATATCAAAATCAAAAACCGTTATCTACCTGTCCAGACTCACCGTTTTGGTCATCTTGTGGATCTCTATCTTGTTGTCCGGCGTATTGATCTCGTAGTTGAGCGTGACGGTCACGTCCACGGTGCGCACGCCCTCGGGGAGCTGGATCTCGAACGTCTCGGCCTTAACTTCCAGAGGCTGGAGGCTCGTGTCCCTTACGTTCTGGGTCTTCCACTGTGCGCCGTACATCATCTTCTGGTCGCGGCAGGTCGTGGCCTGGGGATGATAGTTCTTCTCGGCCTTGTACACTTCTTTTCCGTCCTGCGTCTTGGCGGTCACTTCAAGGACCACCCTGTTGTGGGAGGGTCAGCCGTCGGGGGTCCTGTGGCCCGCCCGCGTGTGTATCTTCGTGTTCACATAGACCATGGGCCTGTAGTCCTTGGCCTTCCTCAGATACTCGAGGGCCAGGGTCTGGACATCGAGCATGATGGAGTCCTTGAGCATCTTGCCCGTGACTTCCTTGTCGTCAAAGTTGGGGGCGATGAGGTGGTCGGCCACCCCGTTCACCTTCTGCATGTGGCATTCCTGGCACTGCGCGGTGCCGCCCTTGGGAATGTAGTTGTGCTCGTAGTTGCCGTAGAGGTTGGCGCACTGGACGGGGTTATCGAACTCGAAATTGGGCCCCAGGCCGTGGCACTGCCCGCAGTGGACGGCGTGGTCCATCGTGGCGCTCTTTTTCACCGTCTTATAGACGCTGTCCGGGTGCGCGGCCACTTCCTTTGTGCTGTAGAGGACGCCCTTCTCGGGGAACCCGTCCGTGAGCTTGTGGATTATCGCCTTGTCGTTGTGGCAGACGATGCAGCCGATGTTGAGTTTGGCGACCTTGGCCTTGTCGCCGGCCACGAGGGCCTGTGCATATTCGGCCGCGACCGAATCCTCGGCCGAGGTAATGGCCTGCGGCAGATGGCACTTGAAGCATGGGAAGGTCTTCATGGTGGCGTTCTTCGGGTCATCGGGCGAGAAGGCAGTGGCCCCCTTCATGGCCAGAGGGGCCATCATGAGGCCGCCCGCCACTCCCATAAGAGACCTCGCGTGGTGCGATTTTTCCCATTGAGCGTAAATCTCCGCGTGACAGTCCTTGCAGCTCGATGAATCGTACATCTTCGCAAGCTCGTCTATTGACTTGGCCTTCTCCGCCCCGACAATCGAGGCCGGAAGGACCAATGCTGTAAATAGAAGAGCAATGCACAAATATCTCATAAATCCTCCTTTCCTGGGTGTTTCCCCCCGCATTGGTATGATGTTAAACTGTATAAAAGAACTTTCTCATTGTCAATTCAAAAATTGCAGTACGCACCCGTAAGTACGTAATTTGGGAGACTTTATTGGCCTCTTTTGCATCAAAAGCGGAAAATTAGAAGAGTAGTCTGGAATGAGAATAATGTGAGAATAGATTGCTACTTGTCCCCTGAGTGCGTCTCGGAAAAGGCCTTGAGGGAAAATATCCGAAAGGCGCTTGAGCTTGCCGGATTGGAAGCCGACCTGAATATCCACAGGCTCTCGGCCAGGGAGGGGCAGGAACTTCATTTAAAAGGCTCTCCCGCCATCTTCATAAACGGCTGCAACATGTTCCCCGTGCAGGAATCCATGGGGTTTTCCTGAAGGATGTTCATGGACGAGTCCGGGCGGCTCGCGAACGTGCCCACGGTAGAGATGCTGAGGAAGCTCTTCGAGGAGATAAAGAGAGAGGGCGGGCGTGGCCAGGCATAGTGAGCATAAACACGAGCACCGCCCCATTACAGGAAGAATCGACCGGGGGGAAAAGCCCCTTGCCCTGAGCCTTCTCATAACGGTTTCAATAATGGCCGGGGAAGTCGCGGCCGGTTTTCTCTCCAACAGCCTTGCCCTCCTCTCGGACGCCGGCCACATGTTCACGGACGCCTTCGCGCTGGGGCTAAGCCTGATAGCGGCGCGCATAGGGAGGCGCACTCCGGACTACAGGGCCACCTTCGGATACCAGCGGGTGGGCCTCCTTGCGGCCGTGATAAACGGGATGAGCCTCGTTGCCATCTCTTTCGTGATATTCCTTGAGGCCTATAGGAGGCTCTTTGCCCCTCCCGAAATAAACACGCCCATTATGCTGATAGCGGCCTCCGTGGGCCTTCTTGCCAACCTCTTCATGGCCTTCATCCTGCGGCGCGGCCACCACGACCTGAACATAAAAAGCGCCTGGCTCCATGTGCTGGGCGATACGCTCTCATCCGTGGGGGTCATAATCTCGGGTGTCATCATCGCGGCCACGGGCTGGACCTACGCCGACCCAATAGCGGGTTTTCTCATAGGCTCCATAATACTTGCCGGGGGCTGGAGAGTGGTGAGGGAGGCCACGCATGTCTTTCTGGAGCTTGTCCCCCGCGAGTACAACGTGGAAGAGATCGTAAAAGAGCTTTGCGATATGCCCGAGGTCCTCGGGGTCCACGACGTCCACCTCTGGTCCGTAACCCACGGGCAGGCGGCTTTCACGGCGCACGTGTGGGTGCATGACCAGCAGGTCAGCAAATCGCAGGAACTGAGCGAGAAGATAAAAAAATTGCTGGAAGCCAGAGGCATAAACCATGTCACGCTCGAGTTCCAGTGCGCGGAGTGCGAAGGGCAGGGGATATACTGCGAAACCCACCCGGGAACTGATTAAAATCATATAGTCGGAAAATTCCCCGATGATATAATCAAGACAAAAAAGGACCCTAAGGAGGCCTTATGGAGCTCGCTCCCCTGCTTACCGCCATACATGTAGTGACCATTCTCCTCTGGATAGGAGGAGTGGCCTTTGTGACCGTCATAATCTTCCCCCTCATTCAGAAGATGGAAAGCTCCTTCGAGCAGGTCCTCATGTTCCAGCGCATAGAGCACCGGTTCGCAAGGCACGTGCGCTGGTATCTGGCGATCTCGGGCGCGACGGGGTTCTGGCTCCTGTCCACGGAGCATTCGTTCGGTTATCTCCTTACCCGCGAGGGGTTGGGGAGTGCGATCATGCTCTTTGCCTGGGTCTTTTACCTGTCGGTCCTTACCTTCGAGAAGAGCGTCTTCGCGAAGCTTTTCGCCAAACCCGGCGAGTTCGACGCGAAGAAGGTCTTCCGGGGGCTCGGCATCTTCCATTGGGTAATACTCGGCCTGAGCCTCCTTGCCGTGTTCGTGGGTGTCTGGCAGGGGCACTCGGGGCATTTGAATTAATCAGGGAAGGAGCGGAAGGGGTGACGGGCTGTTGCCCCGCCCTACCTTCTATTCCCTTTTCCTTGACAGAAAAAAGAAATTTGGGATAAAATCCACTGAGATTGATTTTCATATTCAGAAGGCGGGGAGCCAGGTGAAGACTAACGCAAAGGGCATATTCGAGGAGTTCCTCGGGGAAAAGGGCCTCAAGATGACGAGGCAGAGGGCCCTCATCCTCTCTTCCTTCCTGAAGAAAGAAGGCCATATGAGCTCCGAGGAGCTTTACGAGATCGTGAAGGCCAAGGACCCCTCCGTGGGGCGCGCCACCGTTTACAGGATGCTCAAGCTCATGAAAGAGGCCGGGCTCGCCCACGAGGTGGACTTCGGCGAGGGCGTCTCCCGCTACGAACACAAGTACGGCCACGCGCACCACGACCACCTGATATGTCTCCGCTGCGGCAGGACCCGCGAGGTCGTGGACGAGGGCATAGAGGGCCTCCAGGAAAAACTCGCCTCAAAATACGGGTTTTCGCTCACCTCCCACAAGATGGACCTCTACGGCCTCTGCCCGGAGTGCCGGAAGAAGCAGAAGAAGTAAAAATTTTTTCGCTTGCTATTGAGAATGAAATTCAGTATCATATTCTGAAAGCGGTTTCTTCTCAAGCCGGATTGTTGAGGGAGGAGTTTATGTGCGTGGCGCTCATAGGCGGACTTAAGGGATTGCCTTAACTGCATCCGGGATGAAAGGAGATTTTAAGTGGAATCCGTTTTAATGGCGGGGGCTGCCGTCCTTGCCGCTTACCTTATATATCGCCTTGTCCGTAAGATGAAAAACAAGCCCTGCTGCCATTAGCCGGTAGGGGCCAGGTCCTCGCCCGGTGCTCATGAAAGCGCCCGCTTTGAGAGGAATATCACTGTTTTCAGGCGGGGCCGGATGCTATAATAGGCCGGCTCGAACTCTTTTCCCCGGAGGTGCTATGTGGGGCTTTTGAGAGCGACGAGGCTGTTAATGCCCGTCCTTATAATCCTTTTTTACATCGCCCCGGCACAGCCGGCAAGCATCTATGAGGGGCCAAACGGCGAAATCTATATCGGAGACCATCTCCCCCGGGAACTCGAAGAAAAAGGCTATACGCAACGCGGAAAGAAAAAGGCCTCCCTCCATCCGGCCGGAAACCATAAGGATTTCCTCTGGAAGGTGGAATCGAAAGGGAACAGGGTCTACGTGCTGGGCTCGGTGCACCTGGGCACGAAAGAACTATTCCCCTTGTCTACCGCCATTGAGGGCGCCTTCGAAGAGTGCGACTCCCTTGCCGTCGAGGCCAACGTGAGCCCCGGCAATGTCCTCCGCAACCGGGACCAGATCGGGAAGGCCCTTCTGGAAAGCATGCTCTATCCCGAAGGGGACACCATAGAGAAACATATCTCCAAAAAGACATACGGCCTCCTTGCGGCAAAGCTCTCGGAGATGGGCGCCTCCATAGACCAGTTCAGGGGCATGAGGCCCTGGTTCATATCCCTGCTCTTTGAGATCGGGGAACTCGCCGAGGAGGGCCTTTCGCCCGAGTTCGGCATAGATACGCATTTCCTGAGAAAAGCCGAGGGGAAAAAGGAAATACTCGAGCTTGAGGGGCTCGCTTTTCAGATGAGCATGTTCAAGAATTTCACCGACGGCGAAGAGGAGGCCCTCCTCCTCTATTCCATAAACGGCCGTGAGGACGATAATCTGCGCAATATACTGGCCGCATGGGCCGCCGGGGACGCCGAAGGCATGCAGGACCTGATCGAAAAGGACATTAAAAACAGCCCGGACATGCTTGCCCTGATGGAAAAATTCCTCTACGGGCGCAACCGCAAGATGGCCGCAAAAATAGAAGGATACCTGGCAGGCAAGGAGCAGGTCTTCGTAATAGCCGGGGCCGCCCACCTGGTCGGCAAAAAGGGGATAATCGAGCTCTTGAGGAAAAAGGGCTATGCGGTCGAGCAGGTGAGGACAAAAAAGCCCCCGGCGGCCGCTGCCGCCGCAGCCGGCACCTTAAAATAATTCTTTATTAAGGGGCTCTGCCCCTTAGAACCCCGCAAGGGGGCCAGCCCCCTTGACCCATCTTAAAGCAAAAGGGGATGCCCTCGGGCATCCCCTCTAATTTTTGACAACGGGGTCTGGGGAACTGGTTCCCCAGCGGGGGCTGGGGGCAGAGCCCCCATCTATTACCACTCCTCTCCTTCTCCCTCTTCTTCCTCCTCGGTCCCCAGGATGAACTGGCCGCTCTTTTCGAGGTTATCGACCATATTCTCGTCGAAGCCCTCGACCTGGAGAAGGTCGCTCCAGTCCTCGAACGGGCCGTTCTCCTCGCGGTACTCGAGTATTTGTCTGGCTTTTTCAGGCCCTATCGTGCGGACCCTTGAAAGCTCCTCTTCCGTCGCGGTATTGAGATCAATCTCTTCCGTTTTCCTTGGCATAGTGCGCCTCCTTTTCGGTTAAGTTTTGGCTGGACGGGAAAGTTCGGTTCCCCTCAAGGGAATTCTATCACCCGACCTTTGTACGTTAAAGGAAGGGGGTTCAGTCGCCTATGCCGATTGCGTGGTCGAATTCATGGGCCACTGTCTCGAAGCCGATCTGGCCGGGAGGAATTTCGCCCCAGTACCAGAGCCCCGTGCGCCAGATGTCGTTTCCGGCCCATTCGGCAAGCTCATCGGCATACACGATCGTATGCGGAGGGATATTGCCCGTCGGGAAAGCCGGGCCGCTCCCTTTATGATAGATGGCACTTTTATATGTGCAGGGAGAAAATGCGCCCGCACAGAGCCCGGTGTCCGATGACCTGCATGGAAAGGACCAGTGGTCCACACCTATGAATAAATGTTGCCGGGCTATGTTAAGCAGCTCTTCCGGGTCCCTCTCAGGGTGACTTGCTATCCATCTATTAATCTGCTCGTCCAGCCAGCGGCAGAGGATTTGGTGTATCTCCTCGGGGTCGGTTGCTATCCGGTCCGAGAGATAGAGTCCGTGAGAGTTGATGGAGTCGGGAAGAAAGAGCGTGAGCCCGCTCGGGGTATCGTGGAATCTGCCGGGCGGTAGATCGCTTCCTCCCCCGCCTCCTCCCCCGCAAGAAAGGAAAAGGCCGCATATAAGGAAAAAAATTAAAAAGCGGGGGCAGGCTTCTCTCATACCCAAAGGGTAGCAATGAAAGGGGCATTATGCAATCTGAGGTTGTGGATATTTCTCCCCCCCCTTAAGCTACGGGGTTGGGGGGTTATCTTGAATCGGGGCTGTAAGGGAGGTCCGGCCTGCGGGGGGTCACCCTCTCGAATGGCTTTGGAAGCGGCTCTTTTGCAGTCTCTTTGGGATAATAATCGCTCTTGAGCCTGTACCAGGGGCCCGCGCGGTCCGTGGAGAAATACCATTCCGAATTCGACCTGTAGTAGTAGAGCTCGCGATGGAAATAAAGGTTCCTTCCGGGGATGACGAGCACGGGCGGGAGGGGGCCGGTCTTTTTCTCAAGCTCGGGCGAGGGGTCCGGGACCCTTTCGGGCGGCCCTATCACTAAAGAGGCGGGGAGGGGTTCGAGATAGGCGCGCTCGTAGTAGACAGGCTCCGGCGCGGAATAGACGCATCCGGTGAGGAGGAGAAGAAATGCATAGAGAAAAACTCTTTTCACAATTAGATTGTAGCATCTAAAACGGGCCTGAAAACTTGAAAATGGGCCTCATGGGGCTTTATAATTAAAGTCTCCTTTGAGGGGGCGTGAGAAAGGGCCGTTAGCTCAGCTGGTAGAGCAGCTGACTCTTAATCAGCGGGTCGCAGGTTCGAATCCTGCACGGCTCACTTTAAATCAAGGGGTCAGCCCGCGGGCTGACCCCTTCCTTTTTGTTTTCCCGAATTTCATTTTGAAAAATAGTTCCTCATCATCCCAAGACATTTATTCAGGGGATTGGAACGGCTGATCGGGCCTCTCGTTTTATTTCCCTAAATCATAAAAAAGCCTGTTTCCCAGGCTTCGGAAACAGGCCGTTATTTCCAGGCAAACAGGCAGACCGGAAGTGTCTGTCGCATGGAAAACCAGCGCAGTTTCTTCGGCGGCCTGGCAGTCCGCATGGGACCCATGGCTTTGTGCCCCCAGATCGCTCCGGGTTTACCTTTTCGGAAACTCTGAGGCTAACCTTTCAAAGAACCTTTGCAGGCTTTTTTTACTATACGGGCCTTGCCTTTGTCAAGACAAAAATGAATGAAATTTATCTAATTAAATAAGTATTAAATTGAATTTTTATAGAAGATATCTCTTTATAGGCCAAGCGCCTCAGGGGATGAAAGAGCGATACGCCTCCGGAGAGACGGACAGCTCTTTTCTCTTATTCGAGCCCGAGATCTTTCAGCTTCTTCCAGAGGGTGACCCTGCTCACTCCCAGGTGCTTTGCGGCCAGCGTCTTATTGCCTTTGAACATAAGGAGCGCCAGGCGTATCTTGTCGCGGTCGGCCCGCTTCTCTCCCCCCTCGTTCTTTTTGACGTAAAGGACGTACTCGGGGAGGTCCGAGACCTCGATCGTATCGCCCTTGCAGGTAATGACGCTGTGGTCAAGGGCGTTTATGAGCTGTCTCACGTTGCCCGGCCAGTTATGGTTTTCGAGTATCTCGAGGGCGTCGGGGCTTATCCTGCGGATATCCTTATTGTTTACGACCGCTATCTTCTTAAGGTAATGGAACGCGAGGAGCGGTATGTCCTCCCTCCGCTCGCGCAGGGGAGGGGTATTTATAAGGATGGAATTCACCCTGTAGAAGAGGTCTTCCCTGAATTTCTCGCTCGATACGAGCCTGTTCATGTCATGGTTCGTGGCCGATACGAGCCTCACGTCCACATGGATGGGCTTATGCTCTCCCACACGCTCGATCACCTTTTCCTCGAGGACCTTGAGGAGTTTTGCCTGCATGATGAGCGGCATATCCCCTATTTCATCCAAAAAGATGCTCCCCTTATGCGCGGCCTCGAACCTTCCCACCCGGTCGCTTATGGCCCCGGTGAAGGAGCCCTTCTTATGGCCGAAGAGCTCGCTCTCGAGGAGGTGCTCGTTAAGGGAGGCGCAGTTCAGGCCGATAAAGGGGCCGTCCTTTCGCCGGCTCAGGCTGTGGATGGCCTTGGCCACAAGGTTCTTCCCCGTGCCGCTCTCCCCAAAAATGAGGACGGGCCCCTCGCTTTGGGCGGCGTTCCTGATCTGCTCGTAGAGGTTCTGCATGAGCGCGCTTTTCCCCAGAAGCCCCATGAACCAATACTCTTTCCTCAGCTCCTCCTTAAGCTCCTCAAGCTCCAGTTCCTTTAAATAGAGCGAGGTGATGTCCGTCATCGTCTCCACGGCGCCTACGATCTCGTCCGTATTGGGGTCCCTGAGGACGACTGCGTTCTTCAGGAGATAGACGGCCCTTCCGTCCCTGGCCCTTATCCTGCACCTCTTGTTGCATATGGACCCCGTCTTGAAAAGCTCGCAGCTTTTTTGCCTTCCGGACTGGGTGAGGACCACGCAGGTATCGGAATCGAGGAGGACGCAGGGCTTGCCGATGACCTCGCCTCTCGAATAGCCGGTTATCTCCTCGGCCCCCTTGTTGAAGAACAGGATATTTCCGTCGGAATCGACCACCATGAGCCCGTCTCTCATGGTCTCGACCACATTTATCAGGAATTTAGGGTCTTTTAATAATTTCTCTAACATTGCAAAAACATTGCAAATCACAACGGTGTAATTAACAAATGTTAACTGTTAACTAATTCCTCCTTAACATTGTATACATTTTAACAATTCAGAGTCAATAAGATTTTTTTCTTTTCGAAACAAGTTATTGAATTTTCAAGCTTTTTCTCAATTTCCCATTCTGGCACCGTCTTTGCTTTATTATGGCGGACAGGCGATAAAGTCATAAAAACCTAAAGTTAGGAATATTAAGAAAATGTTAAGCGTTCCGAGGTGGAGATGAAAAAGGTCCTGATAGCCGTAGACGATACGAAGGGCTCAAAAGCCGCCATATCGACCTTCTACAATGCCGTGCAGGCGCCCGAAGAGGTGCTCATACTCCATGTCCGGAGACTGGAGGGCAGGTCCCTCATGGCAGACATGCTGGGGGAGGCGGAACTGGCCACATTAAAAGACGCCCTCATCGGAACGGAATATAAAAAGAGATTGGATAAAAGGGCCGAAAAGATACTGGACCATTACAGGATGGAGCTGGAGGCGAGCGGGTTTAACCGGGTAAGGACGGTCGCGAGGGACGGAATCCCCGCCGAGGAGATAATGAAGGTCGCCGAAGAGGAGGGGGTTGACCTCATAATACTCGGCTCAACCGGGAAAAAAGGCATGGCAAGGCTCATAGGCGGAAGCGTCGGGACCGATGTACGGAAGCATTCAAAAATCCCGGTCCTCCGGGCAAAAAGGGCCGACCTGTGCGAAGAGCCCTATTCCTGGAGCGACGCCTCCGCCGCGATAACGGTCACAACGGCCGTCATCATCGGGCTCTTCATATTGGGCATGTTTCTTCAACACAGGAATTTCCTGTACTGAGAAGAGGAGAAGGGGGCAATGGAAAAAATACTTTTAGCGGTGGACGGGAGCAAGAATTCGAAGCACGCCCTCTCCGTTTTCAAGAACATGGTGAGCCCGCCCGAAGAGGTGGTCCTCCTCTATGTCGAGAGGCTCGAGGGCATGTCTCTCATGACCGATATGCTCGGAGATGCGGAACTCTCGACCCTGAAGGAGTCTCTCGCGGGCACGGACTATAAGAAGAAGCTGGACGGGAAGGCCGAAAAGGTCCTCGCCTATTGCAAAAAGAAATTGGAAGACAACCTCCTCACCAATGTAAAAACGGTTATAAGAGAGGGGAACCCCGAGGAGGAGATCATCAAGGCGGCCGAGAGCGAAAATGTCGAGCTCATAGTGCTGGGCTATATAGAGGCGGAGGGCCTGAACAGGTTCATCCTCGGCCATATCGCCCGGCAAGTGGAAAGAAGGGCGAAGGTGCCGGTCCTCGTCGCCAGAAAGCCGGGCATGGAAGAGGCCTCGATGTGGAGGCATGCCTATTATGCCGTCTCCATTGCCGCGGTGGTGGTGCTCATGGCCGTCGCACTGGATTTGATAGTGGAAAAAGTGTTTCCACCATTTTAAACAAAAAATAAAGGAGAAAAGGATGAAAAAGGTGCTGATCGCAGTGGATGAGGGAAAGACCTCCGAATCCATATGGTCGGTCTTCGACAATCTGGTCAGGCCCCCGGAGGAGGTAATCCTCCTGTATGTGGAAAGGCTCGAAGGCATGTCTTTAATGATAGACATGCTGGGAGAAGCCGAGCTCGCGACCTTGAGAGAATCGCTGGCCGGCACGGAATACAAGGAGAGGCTGGACCGCAGGGCCGAGAAGGTCCTCACATATTACAAGAAGAAATTCGAGCACGGGGGGCTTATAACCGTTAAGACCGTGCTCCGGGAAGGCGTCCCCTCGCAGGAGATAGCGAAGGTCGCCGAAGAGGAAGGCGCGGACCTCGTCATCGTCGGCTGGGACGGGAACAAGGGCCTGAACAGGCTCATCTGCGGCTGCCTGAGCAAGGACGTGGAAAGGGGCTCAACGGTGCCCGTGATAGTGGCCAGAGAGAACGGGGAAAAGGAGGCCCGCGATAGCGCGCCGGCCCCGATACTGAGGACAACATAAAGCATGTTCAATTGCGTGCAATATTCAAACAACTAATACAAGGAGGCGTAGATGAGTAAGAGAGTGCTCATTGCCGTGGGCGGCACCAGGGACTCGGAAGGGATCCTGGCCCTGCTCAACGAAGTGGTCGCGGCCCCGGAGGAGATAGTCCTCCTCCATGTGGAACAACTGGAGGGCAACCCTCTGATGACCGGCATGCTGGGCGATGCCGAGATGGAGACCCTGAAGGAATCCATCAAAGGCACCGAGCGAAAGGAAAAATTGGACAGGAACGCGGAAAAGGTCCTGGGCTTTTACAGACAGAAAATCGAAAAGGCCGGTTTCGGCGGGGTGAGGATCCTCGTAAGGGAAGGGGACCCCTCGGAGGAGATACTCAAGGCCGCAGACGAGGAGAAGGTGGACCTCATCATGGTGGGCTGCAGCGGCAAGACCCGCTTTCAGAGGTATATGACCGGGTGCGCCTCGGCCGAGGTCGAGAAGAAGGCCAAAGTCCCCGTCCTTATATCCAAGGGCAACGGCTGCGGCAAGCACGCGGAACTCTGGAAGGGGAGGGAAGCATATGCCAACGGGTAACCTCGTAAACGTCCTCTCGGCAATAACAATGGGCCTGGCGCTCGGGTTCATACTCCAGAGGGGCCGTTTCTGCCTCAACTCGGCTTTCCGGGACATAATTTTCCTCAAGGACCTCACGTTCTTCAGGGCATATCTGCTTTGCGTGGTTGTGGCGATAATAGGGACGAACCTGCTCGAGGACTTCGGCCTCCTCATGGCGTTTGACGCGGAGGCGGGCGCTTACGTGCCGGTGCAGCTCATGAGACAGAGCTTCATCCCTGCCGCCAACATTTTGGGCGGGTTCATCTTCGGCATAGGGATAGTGCTGGCCGGCGGATGCGCGAGCGGCATCGTTTACAGGCTCGGAGAGGGCCAGGTCTCCACGGTGACGGCCATAATCGGCTTCTTTTTCGGCGTGATCATGACCACCGAGGGGCTCCTGAGCCCGATCTTTCTTTATCTTAAGAGCCTGAAGGTGGAGGTCGCGGGAAAGACAAATCCCGCCCTCTGGGAACTCTTCGGGACGGGGCCGGCCGTGAAATGGGGCACTATCGCCGTCTTCTCCCTTGCGGTACTGGCGTTCGTCTTCAAGGGCAAGCCTAAATTCGGCATGAATTCCAAGTCCTTCTCCTGGGGCCTTACAGGGCTCCTGGTGGGGCTTTTGACCGTTGTCGCATGGTGGGTATCCTCGTTCTTCGGGGGCGTCCCGAGGGGGCTTGCCATCACAACGCCTCTCAGGGAGTTCTTCAACGCCGTGCTTTATAAAAGCTCGCACTCGCCGTTCCCCGAGTTCAGCTTCCTGGGGATATTCCAGGGGACCTGGGGCGTTTTCTTCATCTTCGCCGTGCCGCTCGGGGCATTCTTGAGCGCCATAATCTTGAAGGAGTTCAAATGGAAGATACCCCAGGCGAAGGAATTCCTCACCGTTTTCTTCGGAAGCATCCTTATGGGGATAGGCGCGGTCATCGCCGGCGGGTGCAACTTGGGCCACGGCGTCACGGGATTCTCCACGATGGCCGTCTCGAGCATGGTATCCATTACCGCCATACTACTTGGCAACTGGACAATGGTATACTTCAAGTTCATAAGGCCCATGAATGATTAATTAAATTTGATGGTTAATTAAAATTCTTAAAAAAGAAGGGAGGTGAGGAGCAGAGTGAGAATGAAATCTCTTATCGCACTGGTTATAGCCTTTGTATTCACCTTCTCCCTCGCGGGGGCGGTATTTGCCGCGGAGGTAAAGGGCACGGTCACCAAAATTGACGCGGCCAAAAAAGAGGTGACCGTTAAAGACGCGGCCGGGAAGGAGACAAAGGTCCAGGTGAAAGACGTTGCCGGGACCAAAGTCGGCGATATGGTCACGATAAAGGACGGCAAGGTGACGAAGGAAGCCAAGCCGGCAGCCAAGCCGAAACCGGCCCCCGCAACACCCGGATATTGATCTTCTGATGAGAAAGGGCGGAAGGGGTTTGACCTTCCGCCCTTTTCTTTTTGGATGGATTCTATATCGTCTTTCCTCTAAAATAGTGCTAATAACTGAAAAGGAGGATTTAAATGGCGGTAAAAAAAGGAGCCGGAAAAGGCCTTATGAAAGAGATGAAGCCGAGCCCGGAGCTGGCGAAGATAGTTGGCGACAAACCCCTCCCAAGGACAGAGGTCACCAAAAAACTCTGGGACTACATAAAGAAAAACAACCTCCAGGACGCAAAGAATAAAAGGAACATAAATGCCGACGAGAAGCTCCTGCCCATATTCGACGGCAAAAAGCAGGTCTCGATGTTCGATATGGCAAAGCTCGTGGGCAAGCACCTGAGCTGAAGCTTTTATATTAAATGGGGGCTCTGCCCTCTGAACTCCCGCAAGGGGGCCAGCCCCCTTTGAATTAATTTCCCCCCTACCTACCGGGTCCTTCAACCCGGTGCTTCTTTCCAAATACCCGAAATAAATGATAGAATCATGGACTTTCCAGATGAAGTGGATCCTTAAAAATATCGCCCGTGAAATAAACAGAGAAAATTTCCGCCTTATCTTCTTCTATATCAGGAATTACGGCCTGTTTTACATGGTTAAAATGGGCTTCCTTAAATTATTAAATGTCGGCTCCCTCCACCAAAAACCCGCTAAGCCCGAGATATTCTATCCCATGGAGGCGCGGGAAATGGCTTTCCCCCATGCTGAAAATCCCCTCGTCTCGATAATAATCCCCGTCCACAACGAATGGGCATATACTTTTCCATGCCTCTATTCAATCCTTAAAAACAGCGGGGACGTAGATTACGAGGTCATCCTTGCAGATGACGCCTCCACGGACGGGACGAGAGGCGCCTCCCGGATAGTGAAAAATTTAAAGGTGATGAGGAACGAGGAAAATCTGGGCTTCCTTAAAAATTGCAATAAAGCGGCGGGCACGGCCAGGGGAAAGTACATACTCTTTCTGAATAACGACACGAACGTGCAGAAGGACTGGCTAAGACATCTTGTGGAAACATGCGAGCGAGACGAAAGGGCGGGGATGGTTGGCGCCAAGCTCATCTACCTGGACGGGAAGCTGCAGGAGGCGGGCGGCATCGTCTGGAAGGACGGGTCCGCCTGGAATTACGGGAGGGGCCAGAACCCGATGATGCCCGAATATTCATACCTCAAGGAAGCCGATTACGTCTCCGGCGCGGGGATCATGATAAGGAAATCCCTCTGGGACGGGATCGGGGGCTTTGACGAAAGGTATTCGCCGGCTTATTCCGAAGACTCGGACCTGGCCTTCGAGGTCAGAAAAAGGGGCTATAAGGTCCTCTTCCAGCCCGCCTCGGTTATCGTCCACTTCGAAGGAAAATCGCACGGCACGGACGTGACAAGCGGGATAAAGCAATATCAGGTAATAAACCAGCAGAAATTTATCGCCAAATGGGGAGAAGTCCTCGAGAGGGAGCAACTGGAGCCCGGAGAAGACGTCTTCAGGGCGCGTGACAGGAGCAGGGGAAAGAAGACGATGCTCGTAATAGACCATTATGTGCCGGAGTTCGACCGGGACGCGGGGTCGAGGACTGTATTTCAGTATCTCAGGCTATTTGTCGAAATGGGCCTCAATGTGAAATTCATAGGCGATGATTTCCATAGGCGGGAGCCCTATGCCGGTATTCTTGAGCAGATGGGGATAGAAACGCTCCTTGGCCCATATTACAGGGAAAAATGGAGGGACTGGATAAAAAAGAACGCCCGCTGCCTGGATTATGTACTCTTGAGCAGGCCGGATGTGGCAATTAAATACCTGGACTTCATCAAAAAGCATACCCGGGCAAAAATCATCTACTACGGGCACGACCTGCACTATGTAAGGGAACTGAGGAGATACGAATCGGAGGGGGACAGGAAGGCGCTTAAGGCATCGAGGAAATGGAAGGAGTTGGAATTCAAGGTAGTGGGCGGCTCCGATGTCGTGCTCACATTGAGCGAAGTGGAAAAGGGCCTTATGGAGAAAGAATTCCCCTCAAAGGAGGTCGCGACTTTCCCGGTTTTTATCTGCGACTCCGTGCCGGGCGGGGGAACAGATTTTAAGGAAAGGGAAGGCCTCCTCTTCGTGGCCGGGTTCGCGCACACCCCGAATGTGGACGGGATACTCTGGTTCGCAAAAAATATTTTTCCGGCCGTCCTTGAAAAGATCCCGGAGATGAAGTTGTATATCGTCGGGGGAAACCCGCCCGAGGCCGTCTCAAGCCTTGCCTCGTCAAACATCATAATCAAAGGCTATCTGAGCGATCACGAACTCCTCGACTTGTACGGGAGGGTTAAGATCGTGGTCATACCACTCCGTTACGGGGCCGGCGTGAAAGGGAAAACAATAGAAGCCATGTATTACGGGACCCCGATAGTTTCGACAAGGATCGGGACCGAGGGGCTCGCAAATCTTGAAAGCATAATCCGGCCCAGGGACACCGGGGCGGAGTTCGCGGAGGAAATAATAAGGATTTACGGAGACGGGGAGAAGCTCGCCCGAATGGGCAGAAGCTACAAGGCTTATATAAAAGAATACTGCTCAAGGGAGCGGGCAATGAGTATAATGGAAAGGGTCCTTGCCTCAAATGCCAGGTAACAGAAAGATAAGCTTTGATTGCCGCCATTTCATTGGCGACAGGCCCTGCAAGCCCCATAAGGAGACGGGCGCCCTCTGCGGGTCCTGCCGCTCCTATGACCCCGTGCAAAAGCGCGTACTCATTATAAAGCTCGATGCCGTGGGAGACGTCTTGAGGACAACCTCGATACTGCCGGCCTTGAGGGAAAAATATCCCGGCTCCCGGATAACCTGGATAACAAAGGGGCCTTCACTCCCGCTTTTTTTCAATAACCCCTGCGTGGAGAGAGTTTTTGATCTCGCGGATGCGGGGCTTGTCCTCGGGACGGACGAATTCGACCTCGTTATCAACCTTGATGCATCCCCCCTGAGCTCGAGGCTCGCGGCGATGGCCAGGGGCGGGGAGAAGCTCGGTTATCTTTACAGTGAAAAGGGAAACGTCCACCCGGCTAATGCGGAAGCCCTCGAATGGTTTCTGCTGGGGATTTTCGATGACCTGAAGAAAGAGAACCGGAAGACCTATCAGGCGATAGCCCTCGAAATATGCGGCCTCCCTCCCGGTTCCGATAAGAGGCCCATTCTGGTCCTCGGGGAGGAGGAGGGCCGCTTGGCGCTCGACTTTGCGCGTAAGAGCGGCCTCAAAGGAAGCCCCGTATTCGGGTTCAATACGGGGGCCGGCGGGAGATGGGAGCACAAGAAATGGACCATGGAGGGCTATTTGAATCTGGCACGTTTGCTGAAAAAGGAATTCCCGGACTGCGCGATACTCCTTTACGGCGGGCCGGAAGAAAGAGAACGAAATGCCCGGTTAAAAGAGTCTTTCCCTGAATTCATTGATACGGGGACAGGCAATTCCTTGAGAGAATTCTCTTCGCTTATCGGCCTCTGCGACCTCCTCGTCACGGGCGATACCCTTGCGATGCATATCGCGATAGCCCTCAAAAAGAAGCTCGTAGTCCTCTTCGGGCCCACATCCGCCCCCGAGATAGAGCTTTACGGCAGCGGGGAAAAACTCGTCCCCGATGTGCCATGCGTCTCCTGTTACAGAGCATCCTGCGATGTGAGCCCAACCTGCATGGAGGGCATAAGGCCGGAGGAGGTCTATAGGGCGGTAAAAAGGCTTCTGGATTAAAATAGATGGAAATGATTGTCCTGAGGGGTTTATGGCTGAACTGGACTTGGAAAATATCAGGCTTTTTATGTTTCACCTGAAAAAATACGGCCCGGGGCATGTCTTGAAAATCCTTGCCCGGAAAATGTCCGCTGTTTTGAAATCCGAGACGCCCGGGAGGGCAAGGGGCAACGAGACGAAAAAAATCAATATAGAAGGCCATGAATTTACGATCCTCTCGAAGCCTCGCCTCTCAAAAGACCAGCTCCTCCGCTACTGGTGGTATTTTCATCCCCGCTTCAGGTTCTTCAAGACGCTCCCATCCGGCTCGAAACTTCTGGACATCGGGGCGGGGCCCGGGGGCATCTCATGCTGGAAAGAATGGAACTGGCCCCTGAGGGACGACCTAACCCTTTACGGAATCGATTTAAGGGAGAGTGAATTAGCCCCCAAATATTTCGATTTCAAAATATGCGACCTGAATGCCGGGCCCATACCGTATGAGGACTGCCTCTTCGACGCGGTCCTCATGTCCCATGTCCTGGAACACCTGAAGGACGAAGCCGGAATTCTGAAGGAAATCGGAAGGGTGCTTAAAAAGACCGGCCGGTTATATATTGAGATCCCCTCCGAGGAGACGCTCGGTTATCCGGGGAGGGCCGCTTTTCTAAAAGAAGGCATAAAGGTATCGAGCATTAACTTTTTCGACGACGGCACGCATTTGCGGACTTTTCCCCTGCCTGTGCTGGAAATCCTCCTTGAGGAAAAGTCGGGCTTTCGGGTGCTGGAGAGCGGCACTATTGAGAATAAATTCATAGAAGACGAGTTGTTCACATACGGCTATTTGCACGAGGACGAGGAAATGGCAACTTACGGGGTCTGGTCCAAACTGAGGTGGGCAAAATACCTCATCTGCGAGAAAGAATGAGGCTCATAGAAGCGAGGAGGGCGATAAAGAGTCTCTTTTTTAAATCCGCCGTGGGACGGATAATAAGGCCGGGCGGAACGGATTTAGGCTGCTGCACAGCATGCGGCAATTCCGGCCGGTTTTATAAAAAGGGGGAGAACCTCCGGGAAACTTTCATATGCGATATCTGCGGCTCAAATTCCAGAAACCGGCATCTCGCATTGGTGCTGTTCGATGCCCTCGGCCTCGCCGGTCCATGTTCGGTTAAAAAAATAGTCCGGGAATTTCCCCGTCTAAAGGTGTACGAAGCACAGTCGGACGGGGCCGTTAATAGACTCCTGGGGAGGCTTCCCGGATATATCTCTTCCGAATTTTTTGCCGATGTCCCCCCGGGTTCCATTTCTAAAAGCGGGGTCCTCTGCCAGGACCTTCAAAAGCTCACCTTCAAGGATGGTTCGTTCGATTTGGTTATTTCTCAGGACGTCCTTGAGCACGTGAGGGTTCCCGAGCTTGCCTGGAGAGAAATATACCGCGTATTAACGCCTTCCGGCTTTCATATTTTTACGATACCCTTTCACAGGGATAAGAAAACGGTCCGGCGGGTAGGGCTTGATGGGGACAAGGATACTTTCATTCTCCCAAAAATCTTTCACGGTGACGGGGTGAGGGACGGGCTCGTCTATACGGATTTCGGCAATGACCTCATTGATCACCTGAAAGGGCTCGGTTTTTCCACAACCGTATTCTGGAGCAATGAGCTTTCCGCCGAGGATGCGGAGCGTTACCGCATTTACTGGAATTGCGTCTTTGTTTCGAGAAAAGAATAGGATTTCTATTCAGGGAATAACCTGTCCTTCACCCATCTTAGCGGGGCGGTGAGCCTCCAGCTCAGGGAATTTAAAAGCCCGTCCCTTGTCCTTGCAAGCTCGCCTATCTCCTTGTCTTTTTCCTGAAGGAGCGCGCTTAAATGACTTTCCGCCTGAAGGTAATATTTTCCGGGAGGGAGTACCAGCCCCTCTAAAAAGGAACCCCTGTAGGACTCATTGCAGAATGCCAGCAGGCGGTCCTCCAAGAGGGCGATCTGCCCGTAATCGAAATCCGAAAGGCGGAGCGAGAGGAGGGGAAAGATCTCATCCAGCAATTCTCTCATCGGCTTTCTGAAACATTTCGGGCACAGGTCGAGGGCGTATGCAAGCCCTCTCACAACCACCCAGTGAAGGGGAACGGGTTCGATGCTCCTCCACTCGTCATCGAAATAGACGAGCCGGCCGTCTTTATCTCTTATGAGGTTAAAAGGGACGCAATCGATGAAATTGCCCGGGAGATATGCGCCGGGGGAAGTCCCATGGGAGATGGCATGTTCCGTTAAAAACTCCACCCAGGGCCTTGCCCATTCGGCTATTTCGGAAGGGCCGCCCCCGCGCGCCACTATACGGTAAAGCCCTGTAAGATAGAGATCGCCCTCGATATACGGTTCATCATGCACAATATGGAGGATGCGGGAATCGACCTGCTCCCGGTCAGATATTTTTTTCTTCCGGACGACAATGCCGTCCCTCTCCGCTTCAAAGCTCGCTTCCACGGCGAAGGCGCTCTTTCTTCCGGCCGAGTAAGTCTTTGCGAGCCAGGTTGCCGCGGGCCTTCCGTCCCCTTTCGAGGCGAATATGAGGAAGGAATTGGCGAGCTGGCCCACGAGGCCGTTCCGAGCCGCCACATGCCAGGCCAGGTTCTCGTTAAAAGAGCGGGGGGCCGTCCCGTTGTAATCACGGGCCTCAACACGGGCAAGGAGGTCCCCGATATTGAAATCCCGGCGGGCGAGGCCCCGTTCGCTTACTATTGCCCGGGGGAGCTTGTAATCGGGAAAGGGATAGAAAAACTCGAGCCGCCCGAAACCCGCCGCCCTCAAAAGCCAAGATATCTCGCCCCTCCCGAAGGTCACGGGCGAATCGCTTGCGTAGAGGTCGTTTATCCCCCAGAAGGGGAATGAGAGGTGGTCCTCAAGGGCGCCGTTCAAGTACTTGAGGCCGAGCTGGTTTTCCATGGCAAGTATCAGGACGCCGTCTTCGGTGAGATGGTTTGCGGCAATTTTAAGACATTTTCTAACCGGGTCTTTTCCGGGGAGGAACTTCCGTGCATATTCAAGGACGCCTATCAAGGTTACGAGGGAGAACTTTTCCCGAGAGTAGAAGCCCGCGATGTCGTCGCGGATTACGGCCACATTGGGGAGGTCCCGGCACCTCTCGGCGGCTATGGCGGCCCTCCTCCTTGCCCCCTCGAGCGCGAATACAAGGGCCCCCTCCTCCCCCAATTGCCTCGTTATCGCGCCGCAGCCCGCGCCCAGCTCAAGCACCCTCTCTTCCTCTCCGAAATTGAACGGCCGCAAGAGGTTATGCCTCGATTTGCTCAGATGATATTCCGAGGGCCAGTTGGAGATTTCTCCCGCGAGCTCGTCCGAGGCGGTGCTTATGTCTCGCGCCTCCCTGACGGCCCTGTAAATATCTTCTTCAATCTGGTCCCCGTCCGAGTAGCCGAAGGGAGCCCTGCCGGGCCTTTCCCATATACGGAGTTCCCGGTCGTAACGGTATCCATTTTCGAATAAAAAATCTAATCCGGTCTTCTCTTTGAGAGGCATTTTGCTACCCGCGGCTAAAAGGGATTAAATGCTGGGGGAATGAGGCGTTCTTAGAAAAATTATAGGGGAAAACGGAAGACATTTAAAGATTCGAACCGGAGCCCCATGTCCACGAGGCCGTAACAGAGGTTCTCGCTTTCAAAAAGCAGGTCTACGGCATCGTATCTCCTGTCCAGGGGGACCTCCCCCGCGCCGGTATCTTCCGCAACACCTAAAGAAATCAGGTAATGTCCCGCGTTCAGGCGCGGCTCCAGAGAGAACCGGACTATATGCACCTCCCCCGATTTCCGGGGGCCCAATGAATAGCCTTTGCCCCAGTCCCGGGAGTTATTGCCGTAAACGAGCACGCCGTCCGGGCTCTTGACCGCTATCCCATAAATAGGATGCTCGATGTCCTTAAGGAACATGACCTTTACATATACATCCAGCCCCTCCCCCTGATAGCACCGGACCGGGTCAGTCCGGCCTCCGCTTAGAACGAGATAATCGATTATCTCGGCCCGCCTGTCCCCCCAGCGGTATTCGTTCCTGTTATAGCTCTTCCTCTCCGAAAACCCGTTAAGGGGAGAAGCCTGCGTCAGGAATTTCAATAAATCGGGATTCTCGATAATTCTTTCAGTGGGGGCTCCGCCCCCAGCCCCCGCAAGGGGGCCAGCCCCCTTGACCCGATCCTCTGTTTTTTCCCTATGAGAGTCCTCCTCTATCCCAAAGAGCAGGTCGAGGTACTGGTTTGTGACCTCCTTGGGCTCGCCTTCCATATACTTCATCCCGTTACTAATGAGTACTGCCCTGTCGCAGTGCCGCACGACCTGCTCGGTGGAGTGGGTCACAAAGAGGATTGTCCTCCCTTCGTCCCGGAATTCCTTCAGTTTTCTGAAACAGCGTGCCTGGAACTTGGCGTCCCCTACTGCAAGGACCTCGTCCACAAGCAGGATATCCGGCTCGGAGTGGACGGCCACGGCGAAGCCCAGCCTTACGTACATGCCGGAGCTGTAATGCTTGACCGGGGTGTCCAGAAAATCCCCGATACCCGCGAAACTTACGATGGAGGCGAACTTCCGGTCCACTTCCTTTTTTCTCATCCCAAGAATGGCCCCGTTCACGTAAATGTTCTCCCTGCCCGTGAGCATTGGGTGGAAGCCCGCGCCCACCTCGAGGAGGGCGCCCACCTTGCCCGCCACCTCTATCCTCCCCGTGTCCGGCAGGAAGATGCCCGTGAGTAGTTTTAAAAGTGTAGTTTTTCCGGAGCCGTTTGGGCCTATTATGCCCACGGTCTCGCCCTTTTTGACCTCGAAGGAAATGTCCTTTAAGGCCCAGAATTCCCCTTTCCTCAAGCTCCCCGGGCTGCTCGAAACACCGATAAAATTCCTGGCGAGGTCGCCCATGCCATATAGCATCGTGTCCTTGAGGCCCTTCGCGTACTTCTTCGAGGCCCCTTCGATTTTTATAACGCTATCCCTCATATCCTTTCCGCTATTTTGCTTTCGGAGAGGAAGAAGAGCCTCCAGGAAAAGAGGAAAAAGAGGAGGGCAAAAAGAGAGGACCATAAGAAGGCTTGTGGATTTGAGAAGACTCCGGAAATGAGAATGTCTCTCGCCCCCGTTATCAAATGGCTGAGCGGGTTATATCTATTCATAAGCGCCATAAGGCCCGCCTCCGGGGGGGGATAGAGGACAGGCAGAAGAAAGAGAAAGAGAGTTGTGAAGGCGGGGAGGAAATGGATTATATCCCTGAAAACCCCGGCCAGTATTGAAAAAGGGAGGGCCAATGCGAGGGTGAGGAGGAGCACCGGGATAACCGCCAGGGGGAAAAAGACCGCTCCCCAGCCCGGTATTATCCCGTAAATAAGGAACAGGATAATTAAAAGGAAGAGGCGAATGATGAATTCGACCAGTGCCTGCCCCGCCGCCGCAAAGACGAGGGCAATTTTGGGCATATTGACCTTCACAATCATGGGCCCGCCATTGACGATGCTTGCGGCACCTGCCGAGAGCCCGGTTGAGAAGATGCCGTAAAGCGAAAGCCCGGAGAGCGCAAATACCGGGTAGGGGACGGATATCTCCCCTACCGAGAATATGCCGGACCTGTTCAGAAAAAGGAATATGCCCATCGTGGCGAGGGGATTTACGAGCGCCCAGAGAAAGCCGAAAAGGGACTGCCTGTACCGGGAGCTGAAATCCCTGAGGAAGAGCCTCCAGATGAGCTCCCTCCCGTTATAGAGGACAAGGGCCATCTCTTTCAGGCTCCCAAAAAGGCCCGATTTTATGATCTTATCGGGTTCATAGACGGTAATTGGAGGCATGTTCCAAGACAAATTATAGCAACATGAGGGTCGGAGAATAAGAGGGAAGATGGGAGTGGCGGAGCTCCGGCGCGGCAACACCCCGCCCCTGGCCAGCTTTACTTAAGCCTTATATTGAAAGAATTTGCCTTTTCAAATAGTTCGGGGGAACGGAGTTCCCCATAGGCGGAGCCCCTTTATAGACAGAAAATTCCGGGTGGGCTTGGGTTCATACACGTCTTCACATAGGGCGTGAAGGGGAAAAGAGCGGACTTTAATAGCCCGATTTCTCCTTTTTCATCTCTTTCTTCATGGGAGCTTTCCCCCCCTCCTGCCAATGGGGGGTCTGCCCGTAGTACCTGTAGACCTCGGTCATCCAGGACCTGTCGGCGATATTCGGCCAACTATCCTTGCTGAATGAGGGGGCCCTTGCGATCTTGGACTTGTCGACGTTCAGCACGAAGTGGTCCCCGGCCGCGCTCGGGGTAAGGGCGTTCCAGGGGATGGCGTAAAGCCTGTCGCTCGCGCCCACAAAAGCGGCATCGCCCTCGATTACGGCAAAGGCGATCCGGCCGGTCTTGGGGTCGAGGGTGATGTCGTGGATGGCGCCGACCTTTTCACCTTTCGGCGTCATCACATTAAGGTCCATCGCCTGGCTTGTCCTGATCGCATCCTGTTTCAGCATCATCTGCTCGCCCACGGCGAAGGCGCCGGAGGCGAGGGCCAGCGCCAGCATAAGAGTAAGCGCCGCGAAAAGTAATTTTCTCATTTGCAAACTCCGTTTTTTTGTTTTGCCCACCCGGTTTTTTACAAGGTATTCAAATCAGGACGCATTAGGGTTAAAGCGTTTGATTAGATTATCCCCGCGTAAAGTCTAAATAAACCCTATCGGAAAAGGTTTGTTGTGTCAATTAAAAGAGGCAGGGCTTATTTACCGGGCGGAAATGCCTGAAAGGCCGGTAAGGACGAGGGCGTCCCGGTCTTCCATTAGGCTTCTCGGTATGATGACCGTGACCCCGTAGTTCTCTTTGGCGAGGAGGAGTTCGTCGGAGATATCGGAGAAGGCCTCGGGTGCGAAGACGGGCGCGTCGATACTGATCCTGTTTTCGCCCAGGTATCTCAATATGCCGTTTATATGGGCCAGGCCGATCGTGAGGATGGCCCTTTTTGCCCTTATGCCGCCCGCCTCATAAAAGGAGCCAACGGCCTGGGGTATCCTCTGGAGCATGGCCGCGGTGCGCTTCTCCTGGAGGTAGTCGAGTTCGGCCTTGCTGAAGGCATAGAGAACGGGGTTGCTCTCGCAGCCCACCAGCCTGTATATGCCCTCGTTTACGGCATTATAGATGTCCCTGTCCTCGACCTGCTCGAAGAAGACCGGATAGTGCTCCCTTAAAAGGGTTTCGGCATTGAAATGACCCCCCGAGAGAAGGAGGTCCTCGATATCCTTTAATCCCAAAGAGGGCGTATTCATGGCGGTTTTTATGATTCTGGGCTTCTCCAATTGATTTGTGAGCGCCGGCCCCGAAGATTTGAAGAAGCCTTCGGGAAGTATGAGCCGGACCTCCTCTTCACGGACAAGCCATTCCCCTATCTTGTAAAGCTCCGCCTGGGTCCTTACGGTAGCCTTCCCGTTCTCCCGGGTGAGCGTATCCCGGTGGCTCATGCCGATGATGTAAAGCTGGTTCGGGCTCTCCTCGTTTATCCGGTAGATTATATCCCCGTACTCACGCGGGAATACGGCATTCGCCGGACCGATTTCGAACACGGCGGCCGTCTCGGCCAGGCTGCCCGGGGTGGCCATGGAATACAGGATAAGAAGGACACTTGCGAGGATAAATCCTAATTTCCCTTTAAATAGACCTACTTGCAACATACCAGGGCTATTATAAAAGAAAGCTTATAAATAAATCTATTAATTTTTTAAAAAGAATCCATTTAGAAAATTAATGCGCCTAATCTCCCTCGAACTCCGTAAGGGCGAACATCTTATATTTTTTCGCCTTTATCCTCTTCTCCCCGCCCACATCCGGGAGGTTCACGATGAAGGCCATCTCGTATACCTTCCCACCCAGCTTATCGAGGAGTGCGGCGGCGGCAAGGGCGGTCCCGCCGGTGGCCAGGAGGTCGTCTATCAAGAGCACCCTCTGGCCTTTTATGATGGCGTCCTTGTGGATCTCGATCATGTCCGTGCCGTATTCGAGATCGTATTCCTGAGAGACTTTCTCGCCGGGGAGTTTCCCCTTTTTTCTTATCGGGACGAAACCCTTCCCGAGCGTATAGGCGAGGGCGCCCCCCAGGATAAACCCCCTCGACTCTATCCCCACGATGATTTCAAAGTTCTTTGCCTCCCCCACGTAGCGCTGGGTAAGGTTGTCTATTACCAGCCTGAAGCCCACCGGGTCCTTAATGAGCGTTGTGATGTCCCGGAACATGATCCCTTTTTTCGGGTAATCCGGGATGGTGCGAATCCTCGATTTAATGGGCATGCGTGCCTCCCCCTTTTATATTAAATTTTACAGGCGCAATCGTTATAGCTGATTTTGGGTATGGCGCGTAATATGAGCTTCTTTACATTCTCGGCATTTTGGGACATTATCTTCACAATCATGTCCCAGGTGACGGGCTCTTCGCCCTCCTTCCAGCAATCGTAATCCGTGCTCATGGCAATGGCCTGGTAGCAGATGCCGGCCTCGCGCGCGAGTATCACCTCCGGCACGGTGGACATATTGATGACGTCCGCCCCCCAGGCGCGGAACATGTGGGATTCGGCCTTTGTGGAAAACCGGGGGCCCTCGATGGTTATGACGGTGCCGGTCTTATGGTGTCTCAGCTTCAGCTCTTTAGCCGACCGAGCGAGGAGTCCTCTCAATTTTTCGCAGAAGGGCTCGCTCATCGGCGTATGTATTACTTTCTCATCATGGAAGGTCAGGGCCCTGTGCTTTGTGTGGTCTATGAACTGGTCGGGGAATACCAGGTCCCCGGGCCTTATCTCTTCCCTCAAGGAGCCCACGGCCGTGGTGGCAAGGATGTGCGTGCAGCCCTCTTTTTTAAGGGCGTAAATATTGGCCCTGAAATTCACCCCCGTGGGATATATGGAGTGGTCCTTGCCGTGCCGGGCAAGGATGGCGATCTTTACGCCATCTATGTTGCCGGTCGTGAGATTGGAAGAGGGCTTTCCGTAAGGCGTTCTCACGTTCTTTTCTTTTGCGTTCTTCATGAGGCCGGGGTCGTCGAGCCCGGAACCCCCTATGATGCCTATCTTAAGCGCCATGGCTTTCTCCTAAAATGAATATTTCATAAGGGGCAGAGCCCTCTGTCAAAGTGATTTAAAAATAAAGAAAACCTGCCCGGCAAGTCAAGGTTAATTGACAATGTAGTCTCTTCGATGATAAAATGACTACATCATGGGCAAGGCCGTGGGCATTAGAGAGCTGAAGGCGCACTTGAGCAAATATGTCAAAGAGGTCAAGGCCGGGGACGAGATACTTGTGTCGGAAAGAGGCAAGATCGTAGCGAGGCTCCTGCCCGCCCAGGCCCCTTCCGAGAAAGCCGCGGTCCGGAACCTCCTCCTCAAGCTCTCGATGGAAGGCAAAATCATCCTCCCGGGGGCCCGCAGGAAAGCAGGGCGGCCCGCCAGGAGGAAAAAAGTAAGCGGGGCCCCCTTCTCGGACGCGGTCATTGAAGGACGCCGGTGATCCTTTACTGGGACACATCGGCCCTGATAAAACGATATGTAGAAGAAGAAGGGACCCGCGCTGTCGACAGGCTGTGGTCGGCATCCACTGACAGGGCGACTTCCGTGGTGGCCTTTGCCGAGACGGCAGCCGCCTTTACCCGGAAATTCCGGGAGGGCGTCCTCACGGAGAAAGAATATGCAGCGGCCCTGAAGACGTTTAAAACCGACCTGGACTCCTTCATTCTCATCCCCATTACGGCGGCGCTGAATGCAGAAATTGAACGGTTGGTCAGGCGATATCCCCTGCGGGGGTTCGATGCCATTCACCTCTCTTCGGCTTTGATATTCAAGGGTTCCAAGACGATCCATGTACAGTTCGCCTGTTTTGACCATGTCCTGAACGAGGCGGCCCTGAAAGAAGGGCTTGCCATCGCCATTCAGGAAGAATGGGAAAAATAACCCGCCACTGACGGCCCCTTTTTTGTGCTTGTTCAATTCCAAGATTTTTTTCAAAAGAGCATGACGCAGGTCACCTTTTTGATGTCCCCTTTACTTGTAAGCAGCGCCTCTTGAAAGAATTAGGTCAGCGGTTAGTAAAGCAGTCCTCAAGCTCTCTGCCTGATGTTTTTGGGAGCCTTGTCATAGACCTTTTCAGCGGGTTTTGCGAGGACTATTTCACAGGCTTCTCTTTTCGCCATTTAATGGTCTGGCCCTTTTCCGAAGCCTTTAAGCCCTCATTGATCGCGGTGGCCCAGTCGGGCCGGGAAAGGATTTTCAGTGTCTCCCTGTGCCGCTCTTTTTGTCTTAGCTTTGCGCGGGCTCGACGTGCAATTTCAGGCCCAACGCACGCAGCACCTTCAGCACGGTGGCGAATTCCGGATTGCCTTCCGGAGAAAGAGCCTTGTAAAGACTCTCCCGCCCCAGGCCTGCCTCGCGGGCGATCTCTGTCATGCCTCTGGCGCGGGCTATATCACCTAAAGCAGCGGAGATCAGGGCAGGGTCTCCGTCCTCCAGAACAGCCTCAAGGTAGGCAGCCATGTCCTCTTCGGTCTTGAGGTGTTCCACCACATCCCAGGTGCGGGTCTTTATCTTTCCGCGTTTCATAATAGCCTCCTTATAAGTGACGCGCCAACTCCCGCGCGGTTCGAATATCCTTATCCTGTGTGCGCTTGTCTCCACCCGCAAGCAGGATCACCACTTCACGGCCCCGCTGAATAAAATACACGCGATATCCGGGGCCGTAGTCAATGCGCAACTCCGAAATACCCTCCCCGATCGGTTTAACATCGCCGGGGTTGCCCAATGATAGACGGCGGATACGCGCATTGATGCGGGCACGGGCCTGTCTGTCGAGTAGAGCATCAAACCATTCTGAGTATTCGTCAGTCTGGCGCACCTCTATCACTCATATATCGTATCCTAAAGGATACGAAAAGGCAAGAAGAAATTTTACCCTTCACAAATATCATGCAAAACCGGATTTTTCTAAAAAAATTCCCCTCCTCTCGCCTAAATGCACCGGAATGTATTAAAATATCCAGTTGCCCGCCGGAGTTTCCGGTTTACCCACCCCATCCCCTCCGGGGAGGGGAAAGGAAAATAGATGCAGAAAAGAAACGATTTGAGAAATATCGCCATTATCGCCCACGTGGACCACGGGAAGACCACGCTCGTGGACGCCATGCTCCACCAGTCGGGCATATTCCGCGCGAACCAGCAAATTGAGGAGCGCGTGATGGACTCCATAGACCTGGAGCGCGAAAAGGGCATCACGATCATGGCGAAGAACACCGCGGTCAAGTACGGCCAGACAACAATTAATATTGTCGACACCCCCGGGCACGCCGATTTCGGCGGCGAGGTGGAGCGCACGCTAAAGATGGTGGACGGCGTCCTCCTCCTCGTGGACGCCTCCGAGGGGCCCCTCCCGCAGACGCGGTTCGTCCTCAAGAAGGCCCTTGAATTGAAGCTCGCGCCGATACTCGTCATAAACAAGATAGACCGCCCGGACGCCCGCATACAGGAGGTTCTGAACGAGGTCTATGACCTCTTCATAGACCTGGACGCCGAGGAGGACCAGCTCGATTTCCCCATCGTCTACACAAACGCAAAAGCCGGCACGGCCTCTCTTGACCTGAACGCGGGCTCGAAGACGCTGAAACCGCTTTTTGATTTGATAATCAACCGGATACCGGCCCCCGATTCGGATGAAGAGGCCCCGCTCCAGTTGCTCGTGACAAACATTGATTATGACGATTACAAGGGCAGGCTCGCCGTGGGAAGGATTTTCGCGGGCGCAATAAAACACGCGGACCCGATTGCGATAGTGGACAAGGACGGAGAGCCCACGCCCGCCAAGGTCACGGCCATTTACGGCTTCGAGGGGCTCGGAAAAGTGCAGGTGGATTCCGCGAAGGCAGGGGATATCGTCTGCCTTGCCGGTGTCGAGGGCGTGAATATCGGGGACACGATAACGGACCCCGAAAGGCCCTTGGCCCTGCCGCGTATAGCCGTGGAGGAGCCCACGCTCTCCATGGTGTTTTCCATCAACTCTTCCCCGTTTGCCGGGAAAGAGGGCAAGTTCGTGACCTCTCGCCACATCCGCGAGCGCCTCGAAAAGGAACTCCTCTATAACGTGAGCATAAAGGTGGATTTCAGCGGTACGGACTCTTTCGTCGTGATGGGGAGGGGCGAGCTCCAGCTTGCCATCCTTATCGAGATGATGAGGCGCGAGGGATACGAGCTATCGGTCTCGATGCCGGAGATAATCACCAAATCCATTAACGGCGCGCTTCACGAGCCGATGGAGCACCTCGTCATAGACGTGCCCGATGAGTTCGTGGGTGTCGTCACCCAGCAGGTGGGGATGCGGAAGGGCAAGATGCTCAAGATGCAAAATAACCAGTCCAAGGGAGGCCACGGGCGCGTGCGGCTCGAATACAGGATACCCTCGCGCGGGCTCATAGGCTTTCGTTCCCAGTTCCTTGTGGACACGAGGGGGACGGGGCTGCTGAACCATATCTTCGACGGTTACGACCTCTGGACCGGGGCCCTCTCCAAGCGGCCCACGGGGGCATTGGTGGCGGACAGAAGAGGGGTGGCCACACCTTACGCCCTCTATCACCTTCAGCCGAGGGGCGTCATTTTCATAAAAGAGAATACCCCGGTCTACGAGGGCATGGTAATCGGGGAGAATTCAAGGGAAGCCGACATTGACGTGAACGTCACGAAGGAGAAGAAGCTCACGAACATGCGGGCCTCCGGCTCGGACGAGGCCCTGAGGCTCATCCCCCCCAAAATCCTTTCGCTGGAGCAGGCCATAGAGTTCATAAAAGAGGACGAGCTGATAGAGGTCACTCCCGCTTCGATAAGGCTCAGGAAGAAAGTCCTCGAGGCCCAGAAGAGGCCCAAGAGGAGAGAGGAGCCTTCCTAAGCCCCTTTCGGGCAGCCGGAGCCCTCACCCGCCCCGGCGCTCATCTCGGGGTCCCTCTCGGGATGGTTGCAGATGCCCTCGTCCCCGGAAAGGTTTTTGTCCCGGTAAATATCCGCCTCAGAGAAAAAGTACTTGCACCACTTGCACTCCATGAAGTTCCTCCTTAAAAGATTATATGCAGAAAAAGGGGAAAAAGCGAAGGGGGCCTTTGATAAAGCCCCTTCGGATTATTTAAAATAAGAAAATGGTGGCCAGTGAGAGAGTCGAACTCCCGACACGAGGATTTTCAGTCCTCTGCTCTACCGACTGAGCTAACTGGCCTTTTAAAGAAGGAATCATTTATTTAATACAGATTTGGGCTCCACTGTCAAGCACAGAGGGCCCAAAGCCCTGACGGGGAGGAGAAAGGGGAGTTGAAATATCTTGTCGGCGCGATCTCGGGGCTCCTTCTCGTGCTGTCCTTCCCGCCCATAGACCTTTACCCCCTGGCCTGGGCGGCCCTGGTCCCGTTTATCCTCGTTATACACAGGCTCCCGCCAAAAGAGGCCTTTAAGGCGGGGTTTTTCATGGGGATCGTGTACTTCTTCGGGACCACTTATTGGATTTATCATTCCATGCACGAATATGGGGGAATGGGGCTCGTCCTCTCTGTCTTGATAGTTCTGGCGCTTGCGGCCTATCTTGCGCTCTATCCCGCGGTATTTGCGTGCATCTTTTCGGCAAGGATGAAAAGGTCCCGCATGCCGGCCGTCCTCCTGGCCCCTGCCCTCTGGGTGAGCCTCGAGTATCTTCGCTCGTATCTCTTTACGGGGTTCCCGTGGTCGACCCTGGGCTACAGCCAGTGGAAATTCCTCTCTTTCATTCAGGTGGCCGATATCACCGGGGTTTACGGTCTCTCTTTTCTCGTCCTTGGCGTGAACGCCGCCATAGCGGACTTTTTCATCCTCAAACGCCGCGTGCGGGAGATGCCCCTTTTTCCGACCTCCTACACCGTCCTTGGCCTTATGCTCTTTATGCTCGGCGTTATATTCGTATTTTCATACGGCTTTATCAGGCTTAACGAGAAGGCCCCGGGGGTCCCCCTCAAGGCGAGCGTGGTGCAGGGCAATATCGACCAGGGCAAAAAGTGGGACGCCCGGTACCAAAAAGAGGTATTCGATATACACCGGAAGCTCACGGCGGGGGCCCTTGTGGAAAGCCCCGAGCTTGTGGTCTGGCCCGAAAGCTCCCTCCCCTGGCCCCTCGACGAGAGGGATATAAGGGTGGACCTCCTGCGGGATTTCGAGGCCGCCTCGCGCACGCCTTTCATAATCGGGGCGATACGGGAAAAAGGAAAAGATACGGGTGCTTACGCAAACAGCGCGGCGCTTCTGGAGGCGGGAAATATCCCTTATATCTATGATAAAATACATCTGGTGCCCTTCGGGGAATACATCCCCATGGAAAGGGTGCTTTTCTTTGTCGATAAGCTCTCGGACGCCATAGGCCGGTACGAGCCGGGCAGCGAATACCGCAGGGGGGTAATAAAGCAGGGGGAATTTGCCGCCCTCATCTGTTATGAGATAGTATTCCCCGGGCTTGTAAGAAAATTCTTCAGGGACGGCGGGGATTTTATCGTCACGATCACAAACGACGCCTGGTTCAGCGGGACCTCGGGCCCCTATCAGCACTGGAGCATGGCGGCCCTGAGGGCGGTAGAGAACAGGAAGCCCGTAATAAGAGCGGCAAACACGGGCATTTCGGGGTTCTTCTCAAGCAAAGGGGAGGTAATAAAACAAACCGACCTCTTCGAGCGGAAGACCCTCACGGCGGAGATAATCACGGACCCCCGGACGACAATTTACAGCCGCTTCGGCGACCTTTTCGCCTATATATGCATTCTTATTAGTTTATTTACGATAATATTTTCGCATGATAAAAAGGGATTATAAGGGGCTCCGCCCCTGATAAAAAATTCGGAGGAGAAAATGCACGAAGACATTAAAAACGAGACCAGGGAGATCAAAGACAAGATAGAGAGCTTAAGAGGTTATCTTTGATGCAACCCTCCTTAAGACACGCGTCAACGAGATAGAAGAAGAACTCGGAAAAGAGAGTTCCTGGGAGCCGGCAAGGCTCAGGGAGCTGCAGAGAGAAAAGGCCCGCCTCGAAGACACTCTCCTGCCTTTCAAGGAATTGGAGGACAAGCTCAGGCATATCGAAGAATCCTCGGAGCTTCTGGACGAGGAGGGGGGCGAGGTCTTTCAGGAAGAGGTCCGTTCAGGCATATCCTGGCTTAAGGGCCGCATTGGCGAGCTTGAGCTGAGGCACCTCCTCTCGGGCGAGATGGACAGGAATAACGCCATCCTCATGATACACCCCGGGGCGGGCGGCACGGAGAGCCAGGACTGGGCCCAGATACTTATGAGAACATATCTCCGCTGGGCCGAGCGCAAGGGGTTTGAAACCAAGGTACTGGACCTCCAGCCCGGTGACGAGGCCGGCATAAAAAGCGTGACGATTTCTGTGACAGGCCCCTATGCCTACGGCTATCTCCGGACCGAGGCCGGCGTGCACAGGCTTGTGCGCATATCTCCCTTCGACGCGGCAAAAAGGCGGCATACCTCCTTTAGCGCCGTCATGGCCTTCCCGGAGGTCGAAGGAGATATAGATATCGATATAAGGGAAGAAGATATAAAAATGGACACCTTCAGGGCCTCGGGCGCAGGAGGCCAGCACGTGAACAAAACTTCCTCGGCCGTGAGGCTCACCCATATCCCTACGGGAATAGTCGTCTCCTGCCAGAACGAGCGCTCCCAGCACAGGAACCGGGAAGTCGCAATGAGCGTACTCAAGGCAAGGCTCTTTGAGCTGGAGCTCCGCGAGCGGGAGAAGAAACTCGAAGAGATATCCGGGGAAAAACGCGATATCGCCTGGGGGAGCCAGATACGCTCCTACGTCCTCCAGCCCTATCGTCTCGTGAAAGACCATCGCACGGACATCGAGATAGGCAACGTGGATGCCGTCTTGGACGGCGGCCTTGACCCCTTCATCGAGGCGGCCCTCAGAAAAAAAGCCCTCGAAAAACAGAAGGCCTCTGTTTCTAAAAGTATTAATTTAAAGAAAAATAGTAGTAGTAGAGAGTAATGTGAGGATGTCAGGAAAGGCAATTTTCAACTGGTTTTCAAAGACTTGTCACCTTTATAACCGGCATGGAAAAAATGCCGGTTTGAGGTTTTTTTGTCAGTTCGAAAATCGAAAATTCTTATGAACAGGTTGCCAAACGTTTCTTGCCATAGAAACAAAGATAAGGCTATAATACCTCACTTTCGAGGGGGACTTACTAACAGATTGTTAGTAAAAAGTTAATAAAAATGTGTACTTATTCGTCTGGCTGGGGGCGTTGCCCCCAGCCCAACAATTAAAAATATGCAGCATATCTGGGAAAAGGCGCAGGAGATAATCAAAGGGAAGGTCGGGGAGCAGTTCTACGAGCTGTGGTTCAGGCCCGTTGAGCTGAGCGGGATAAAGGACGGCCATGCCGTGCTCGATATCCCGAACAGGTTCTTCAAGGACTGGATAGAGGAGAACCATCCCGGGCTTGTGGCGGAGGCTTTGAGGCTTACGGCCAATTCCGAGCTAAAAATTAAATATAGGATTGTGGAGAGGCAGGACCCGACTACAAAGAAGATGGACAACCTTCTCGAGACGAGGAGGAACCGGCTCGCCTCGAAAGGTATCTATTTAAACCCCAAGTACACCTTCCAGCATTTCGTCGAGGGCGAGGGGAATAAATTGGCGAGGGCCGCGGCCGGCAGGGTGGCCGAGGCCCCGGGGAAGTCCTTCAACCCGCTTTTCGTTTACGGCGGTGTGGGGTTCGGGAAGACGCATTTGATAAGCGCCATCGGAAACCATGTGGTTGACCATGTAAGGAATTTCAACGTGCTCTATGTCTCCTCCGAGCAGTTCACGAACGAGGTGGTGCATGCGGTGCGCCACGGGAAGACGGATGAGCTGAAATCCAGGTACAGGAGCCTGGACCTTCTCCTCATGGACGACGTGCAGTTCCTCGAAAACAAGGCCGCTACCCAGGAGGAGCTTTTCCATACGCTCAATACCCTTTATGAGTCCCAGAAGCAGATAGTGCTCTCCTCGGACAGGCCCCCCAAGGAGATAAAAAACCTGACGGACAGGCTCAGGAGCCGCTTCGGCATGGGCCTTACGGTGGAAATAGAGCCCGCGGACTTCGAGACGAAAAAGGCCATAATACAGCAGAAGGCCGCGTTCGAGAGGATAGTCCTCCCGGACGAGGTACAGGACTTTCTGGCACGTAGGATAAAAACCAATATAAGAGAATTGGAAGGATGCCTGATAAGGCTTGCCGCCCATTCCTCCCTCACCGGGAGCCCGATAGACCTCTCCATGGCAAAGACCGTCCTTAAGGATATAATATCCGATGACGAAAAACCCCTTACCGCCGAGGGCATCATGAAAAGCGTGGCCGAGCACTATGGGATGAAGGTGCAGGACTTGAAGGCTAAAAAGCGCTCGAGGGATATCGCCATACCCCGGCAGGTGGCCATGTACGTCGCGCGGGAGCTCACGGGGGCGTCGCTCAGCGAGATAGGGAAGGTGATGGGCGGAAAGGACCACGCCACCGTTATATACGCCTGCAAGCAGGTATCCGAGAAGCGTGCCAGGGACGAGGCTTTTAATCGCATGATGGATTCGCTCGTAAATAAGTTAAAGCCCTGAGAGGAGGGGAATTTTAATATGAAGATAACGATCGGCAGAGAGGAGTGTGTACGGAAGCTTTCGGATATCCAGTCCGTGGTGGAGAAAAAGAGCACCATGCCCATACTCAGCCATTTTCTGCTTGCGGCGGGAAAGGACGGCTCCACCATAACCGCGACGGACCTGGAAACCGCCATACGGGAGCCCATCGAAGCCGCCGTCTCCAAAGAGGGGAAGCTCTGCATCCCCGCGCGAAAACTCTTCGAGATCGTGCGCGAGATGGAGGGCGATATCGTCATCGAATCCGAGGACAGCCAGTGGATAAGGGTCAAGTCCGGGGCCTCGAGCTTCAGGCTCGCATGCCTCCCTCCGGAAGACTACCCGGCCTGGCCCGACCTGGGCACATCCGAGCAGATAGAGATCGAGGCCGCCAAACTCTCCGAAATGATAGAAAAGACCGTCTACTCCGCCGGCGAAGCCGACACCCGCTATACCCTGAACGGCATACTCTTTCATCTGAACCCGAATGCCAAAGACGCCCTCACCATAGTGGGCACGGACGGGCACAGGATGGCCGTCATCTCCACAGGCCTCGAAAACGCCCCGAAAGAGGAGAAGAAACTCATCGTCCAGCGGAAAGCGGCCTCGGAACTCAGGAAATTCCTCCCCGAGAGCGATAAGGTCAAACTCTCCCTCGGCAAGAACCACATCCTCTTTAGCGTCGGGAATGTCGAGTTCCTTACGAGGCTCATCGAGGGCACGTACCCCAATTACGGGCAGGTCATCCCGGCAAATAACGACAAGAAACTCGTCCTCGAAAGAGAAGGCCTCTCGCGCGCGCTCCGCAGAGTATCCATCATGAGCAGGGAACGGAGCAATGCCATCCGGGCGGACGCAAATGACGGCACATTGACACTCAGCTCCTCTAACCCCGATATCGGCGAGGCGAGGGACGAAATAAAAGCGGATTACTCGGGCGATGCCCTCTCCATGGGCTTTAACGCCAAATACCTTTTAGACGCCCTCCAGGCCATGGAGAGCGATAAGGTAATAATGGAACTCCTGGACCCGCTCTCTCCAACGCTCCTCCGGCCCGAGAGCGACGAGAGCTATAGATGCGTCATCATGCCCATGAGGATATGATTTTGTAAATACGCCTCCACCTTTCATAAATTCTCCCCTCCCTTGACGGGAGGGGATGAAGGGGAGGGTGAAAAGGGCTAATCACCCCCACCCTCGCCCTCCCCCTTGACGGGGGAGGGGACAAAAGGGAAAAAACCGCCATCCGAATCGCACTAAAACCTCGCAATTTCTAAGGGAAAAAGGTTAAAATATATGGATTCGAAATTAAGTGTAAAATAGCCTTGATCAAATCTTTTTGGTTGATTTTTTCGGGAAAAAACAACAAATTCTTGGTCTTTAAAGGACAAAAATGAGCGATAGGGAAAAGGACAAAAAAGAAAAAGATGCGGCCAATGGATTGCCATTTAACGGAGTCCCCAACGGGGAAGCGAACGGGGATGAATATAGCGCGGACTCCATAAAGATATTAAAGGGGCTTTCGGCGGTGCGGAAGCGGCCCGCGATGTATATAGGCTCCACGGGGCCCGAGGGGCTTCACCACCTGCTTTATGAGGTTGTGGACAATAGTGTGGACGAAGCGCTTGCGGGTTTTTGCACGCATATCGAGATAGTGCTCCATCACGACGGGAGCGCGTCGGTTGAGGATGACGGGAGGGGTATACCGACCGAGCCTCATCCGGGGGACCCGGAGGGGAGGACCGCGGCCGAGATAGTTTTAACGGAACTGCATGCGGGGGGGAAATTCGATGCCCAGGCTTATAAAGTTTCGGGCGGGTTGCATGGGGTGGGGGTGTCGGTTGTGAACGCCCTTTCGGAGTGGCTCGAGCTTGAGGTAAGGAGGGACTGGCTCGTTTACCAGCAGAGGTATGAGCGGGGGGTGCCTGTTGCGCCTTTGAAGCAGGTGGGGAAGACGAAGAGGCGCGGGACGAAGGTCACGTTCAAGCCGGACCCGGAGATATTCGAGACACTGGAGTGGACCTTCGACATACTTTCGCAGAGGCTCCGCGAGCTTGCCTTTTTGAACGCGGGGCTCAAGATTGCCTTTACGGACGAGCGCACGGAAAAAAAGCAGGATTTCCTTTATAAGGGCGGGATCGTCTCATTTGTGGAGCACCTGAACAAGAACAAGACGCTGGTCCATCCCAAGCCCGTTCACATAGAGCGCGAGGCCGAGGGGATGGTGGTCGACATAGCGCTCCAATACAATGACGGGTACGCGGAGACGCTTTATTCATTCGCCAATAACATAAATACTCGTGAGGGCGGGACGCATCTTGTTGGCTTTAAGAGCGCGCTCACCCGGACGGCCAATAATTACGCCCAATCGGCCGGGACGCTGAAGGGCAGGGCCCCTTTAACCGGTGATGACGTGCGCGAGGGGCTTACGGCGGTTATAAGCATCAAGCTTCCGGACCCGCAGTTCGAGGGGCAGACGAAGATGAAGCTCGGCAACTCCGAGGTGAAGGGGTTTCTCGAGTCGATTGTGAATGACGAGCTGGGGGCCTATTTCGAGGAAAACCCCGGCGTGGCCAAAAAGATAATAGACAAGGCGCTTCAGGCCTCGAGGGCGAGGGAGGCGGCGAGGAAGGCCCGGGAGCTGACGAGGAGAAAGAGTTTCATCGAGGATACGACTCTCCCGGGGAAGCTTGCCGACTGCTCGGAGAAGGACCCGGCGCTTTCCGAACTCTACATAGTGGAAGGTGATTCGGCGGGCGGGTCGGCCAAGCAGGCGCGCGACAGGCGCACGATGGCCATCCTTCCGCTCCGGGGGAAGATATTGAATGTGGAGAAGGCGCGTTTCGACAAGATGCTGACCTCCGAGGAGATAAAGGTCCTCATACAGGCCCTCGGGACCGGGATAGACAAGGACTTCGACATCTCGAAGGCGCGCTATCACAAGATAGTGCTCATGACCGATGCCGACGTGGACGGGGCGCACATAAGGACGCTTCTCCTTACGTTCTTTTTCCGGCAGATGGGCGCGCTCATAGAGCAGGGCTACCTTTACATAGCCCAGCCGCCGCTATATAAGGTGAAGAGGGGGAAGAAGGAAAAGTACATCCAGACGGACGATGAGCTGCGGGAGATGCTCCTTGAACTCGCGGCCGATGAGCTGACGATCCACGTTAACGGGAAAAGCCTCTCCGGGAAGGCCCTTATACCGCACTTAAGGAGGCTCGAGCAGTTCGAGCGCCTTATCGAATGGTTCTCGCACAGAAGGAACGACCCGCGGCTCCTGAAATTCGTGCTGCGAGAAGGAATTGACGCGGGCCTCTTAAAAGATAAAAAGGCCCTTGAGGGTTTCCTTGCGGGCATAAGGAAAGAAATACCCGAGGCCTCGATAGGGAAGATCGAGCACGACGAGGAGCACGAGTCGTATTTCGTGGAGGTGAGGAGGCATCATCTGAAACTCACGCTGTCTGATGAATTCCTCGGCTCGCCGGACTTCCGGGAGCTTAAGAGGCTGTATAACGACTTGAAGGTGCTGGGGATGCCGCCTTATAAGGTCTCGTTGAAGGACGGAGCGCAGGAGTTTCCCTCCGACCGGGCCCTCATGGACTTCGTCCAGCAGACGGCGAGAAAGGGCCTGTCCATACAGCGCTATAAGGGGCTCGGGGAGATGAACCCCACCCAGCTCTGGGAGACGACTATGGACCCCGAGAAGCGCACCCTCTTGCAGGTGGCGATAGAGGACACCGTGAACTCCGACCAGATATTCACGATCCTCATGGGCGACCAGGTGGAGCCCCGCAAGGAGTTCATCTACAAACACGCGCTTGAGGCGAGGAATATAGATATTTAATAATTTTAATAAATTTATTAAATATTCTTATTTGACAAAAGTTTTAATTCCTGTTTTATAATCCGCAGGCTTAATTTTAAAGCTCTTTATGAGATAATTAAAACAAGTACCGGAATTTAAATACCATTCTAATTGGGAGGAGATCAAAATGGCGAGTTCTATATTTGAGGAGGGTTTATCATTTAAATATATCCTCCTCTCGACAAAAGTAGTCCAGGTGCTATATTCTTTTGAAAAGAAACATATTCTAACGGAAGATCAAAGTCGTATCCTTCAAAAATCTAAAGAACTGGTTTCAAAAATTATGGAAGGCTCGGCGCTTGTAGAGGGAAAAGAAATTGGATTAGCACCATCACAAGAGGGCTTGTCAGCATATGGTTATGCTCTTTCCACAATAGAAAAGGTACAACCATCACTTGAAAACACAACAGAGTTTCTTAATACTTTATTGGAACAGATTCAGAACTTAAGAGAAAATAATTTGGCAAACGTAAATATTCGATTATTAATAAATTTTTTCCTGAATTTAGCAAAGGCATTTAAAGACGATTTAGAAAAGGAAAAATATAAAAATAAAACAGCAGGATATCCTGTTTTAAAGAGTTTTTTGAATGCCTCCTCATTCGCCTGAATTAATTGAGACATATGCGCTCGAAATAATCGCACGAGCACAAGCTATTCAGGGAAAATGTAAAGTTCTCCTTTCTAGGGATTTTGCCTCTGAATCTCCAAAAACAGTAGGTCACGCTTTGGTCAAAATGTGTGATTACCTCGAAAAAGCAACAAAAAAATTTTTACTTCTATTGATTGGACTGGTTCTGATGAAGAAAAAGAAATTTATATTTTACAGTTGAGAGAAACAGACAGAAGAATTAAATGGCTAGGGTCACATTTAGAATATATTGATGGTGCACAGACGAGAAAGCTCCCATGGAGTATTGTAATTGCTCTTGAAAGATTTATTCAGATGCTTTTACCTGAAATAAAAATAATGCTTAGACCTCTATGGGAATATAATTACACTATTGATCCGACAGATTTGAGAAGAGAATATTTAGATTGCCTTGCTGATTATGAGGATATTGTAAAAGATCCAATTGAAGACATTTTTAAAGAATTTTCTCAGCCTTGTTATATAGTATCGTTTCCATCTCTAGAACGGAAAAATATTTTACTTCATTGCTTGCTTGGGCATGAAATTGGGCATCTTGTATCCAGAGAATATATAAAGGAATCTGATTTTCTAGATAGGGCAACAAAGAGGATTAAAGAGATAAGTATTCAAAAAGTACATGAATTATTACGTGAACTCCAGTATGAAAAAGATTTAAAAAAAGAAATACCTTTAATAGTAGCTACAATAGAAAAAAAAGAAATCCAGAATCAATTGGAGCGTGCTGGGAATGCGTGGAGAAGGGGAGTAGAAGAAATATTGTCTGATATTATTGGCGCTTTATTATTTGGACCAGCAGTTCTATTTTCTTCTTTAGAATTTGCTATTCAAAATGAAATGGATCACTTACCTTCAACTAAAAATAATTTTTATCCGCCGTGGAGATTACGTTTACGCGAGGTACAAAAAATAATTGAGGAAAATAAATTTTTTCCATTACCCGAAAGACTATTTGAATTAAAAATTGAAGAAAGTATAAAAAAGCAAATTGAGATTATTAGAAGAATCACAGTTATAACTTCGGATTTGGAAATTATTAATTCAGATCCTATATTGTCAATCGTGTATTCTGAAATTTTACAGGATATTGAATCAATCAAGTTTAAATTAAAAGAAGGCGCGCATATAAAAAATTTATTGGCAACACCAGAAACTATTTATAAAAGATTACCACATTTAATTAATAGGCTGGATATTGGGGTCCCGCCAAATGCTTCTGAAACTTCATTAAATGAAAGAGAGCCGGTTAATATGGTTGAGATTATCAATGCGGCATGGTTTCATAAAATTTCTTGGGAGGATACTATTTTTGAAGGAAAAGAGTTCAATACTAAAATCTTAGTAAAAAGAGATACTATGAATCGATTGACTCTTAAAGGTATTGAATATTCTGATATAGAAAAGGAATATAGGAAAAAGAATCATATTTCTCCTTACAAAGTAGAATGAAATGAGTGTTTTATCAGAAAAGAAAATTCTTGATTATATTAATAAAGAAGAATTAAAGGAACGTCTTATAATTACGCCTTTATTTAATCCATGTGAATCAATTGGTGCATCATCAGTTGATGTTAGATTAGGAAATGAATTTATTATAATGAGAAAACAGACTTTTCCCTTATTAGATATTTCTAAGGAGGAGTTACAAAGGAGGATCGAAAGATATCAAGAAAAGGTCAGATTAAATTATAAGGATCAATTTGTATTACATCCTCGCCAATTGATTATTGGAAGCACATTGGAATATATCAGGTTACCAAATAAATTAATGTGCTACGTGATTGGTAAATCAAGCTGGGGTCGTATGGGCCTTATAATTGCGACTGCTACAAAAGTTGATCCTGGATTTAAGGGGTGCATTACTTTGGAGATTATAAATGAAGGCGAAGTACCAATAGTTTTATATCCAGGAATACCTATCGCTCAATTAGTTTTTCATGAAACTCTTGAACATGCCTCTTATGAGGGAATTTATCAATGCCCAACAGGACCTCAATTCCCTAAATTTACAGATAAAGATCAGTTCTGGAAATTCTGGTTACCAGGGTAACTTTAAAAAGGGCCAATTCCAATAAAGACAGCTCAGATCCTCTCCTTGACACTCCCCCGCCCCGATGAGACACTTTAGGGAAAGGAGGGTTTTATGCTTTTTAGAAGAAAAAAAATGACGCTGCTTGCGGCGCTGGCGCTTGCTTCAAAGAGCAAGGCCGCCCGGGCGGCACTCGCTACGGTGGGCTCCATATTTATTATCCAGGCCCTGAGGAACAGGAAATACAGGGCCAAAAAGCTGATAAGCAGGGTCACGGGAAGATAAGTTTTTTCCACCCAGGCTCCATTTCCCTTAAATAAAAAAGATGGGGGGATTGCGCGCGAAATCCCCCCTTAGAGGCACTTAAAACGAATAACCGAGAGAGGTGAGCACCCTGTAGCTCGAGACGAGCTGTACCCCGTTTACGTCTTCCCAGGCGGGGAACTGATATTTCAGGGCCAGCACCCCCTTTCTAACCGGTATTATCTCTATCCCCGGCGAGAGCCACACACTGTCCCCGCCCGTGTTTCGCGGGTCGTCCATGAGGCTCCCGGGGCTTGTGTATTCGCCTTTCCTGTCGTCGGATCTTTCCGTGTGCAGATATAAAACGTCCCCGGTCAGGTTAAAGAAACGCGAGAGGGCGTATTTGGCCGCGAGATTTGCCGCAAGGGAGTCGCCGAACTCGTACCCCTTGGAATTTTCGGTCGTGATCTGATACGTGAGGTTCGCCTGAAGGAGAAGGCTCTCCCCCATCCTCGTATATATAATGGAGAGTATCGGGTCCCAGGAGCCGGTCCCGGGCTGCATATGCGCATGGACGAGCCTTCCGCTCGGTGTCCTTTCCGTGTAAGAGCCGGTGGGGAGCTTGAGCCCGGCCCCCGCGGAGAGCGCCCTCGAGGGCCGGATATCTCTATCCGCATATATCCTGTAGAGGCCCATTAATGTAATGTCTCCCAACCCGTTCACGTCCTCCATCGCGCGCTCCATCCATTCCTCCATGCCCATTCCCATATCCATGAGCATGGACATATCCATCGTGTTCTTTACATATGGGATCGAGGCGAAGACCTTAAGGCGCGGGGTGAAGCCGTATCCCGCGGTGAGGGTGTATTTTATCATCTCCATCTCGGTGGGTATGGAGGTGTACACGCCCTCGTTCTGCACATCCTCCAAAGAGCGCTCGCTTGTGCCCTCCTTCAATTCATCCATTTTGGTGAAGCTGTAGGAGAGCTGAAGCGAGAGTTTCCCCTCCCCCGGCGAGGCCGCCCCCAAGAGGCTCTCCTGCACGCCGCTTGAGAGCTGACAGCACAGGCCCGCGGCAAAGGCAAATCCCGGAACAAATAAAACAACAATCAATAAAGCGAAAAAAAACCCTCTCTTCATGTTACCTCCCGTTTAATTTAAAGAGATTTGCTTTTTAGGACGGGAGGCTTTCAGGAGGGCGCTCCTCTTCGGCGGAAAGGAGGAGGAGATAATTCATATCATTTTCGATAACTGCAAGGAATGAGGATGGAAGGAGGACCTTTTCATATGCTCCCTCCATGATAACAGGGGAATCCATCGAAGCGGGCGCGAAGGGCGGGCCCGCATGGCAGAGGTCGAGGCTGAAAATCGAAGCCGCTTCTCCGGAATCCCCTGAAGGGAGATTGATCCCTATCGGCGAAAAAAGAGAGGAAGAAATGAAAATAAGAAGAATCAGCGCCTTTATCTTCACGAGCCATTCTAAATGCCGGACAAGGGCAGGGTCAACTTCAAATTCTAAGTTTAGGATTATGACAGAAGCCGGGGGGGCAATGCCCCTTATCTAAATCTCGCTCTTCGTTATCCTCCGCGCGATGAGCTTGCGGGCCTCGTCCGCAAGAAAGAGGAAGAGGCCGAACGGGGCCAGGAGGAGAAAGATTTTTGCGGGCAGGGGATATGTGGCAAAAAACCTGTGGCCAAAAGGCGTATAAACGAGTATGAGCATTATTAAGACTTCGAGGGCCAGGCCGAGGAAGAGGAGCTTGTTCGTAAAAAAGCCTATTTTGAAAGTGGATTCCTCGAAGCTCCGGCAGGCAAAGACGGCCCCCATCTGGCCTATTATTATCCCGCAAAGGCAGGCCGTGGTCGCCTGCATGTAAACGGAAAGGGCCGGGGCCGCCTGGCCCCATTCCCATCCGGCGCCCTTCATAATGTAAAAATATCCGAAAAGCCCGGCCGCGGCCTCAATGGGGCCAAGGAAAAGAAAGACCCTGAGGAGGAGCGGGGCGTTTATGAGCCGCTCCTTGGGGCTTCTCGGCGGCTTCTTGATTATGGCCGGCGTGGGCTTTTCCGCCCCGAGAGCAAGGGCAGGGAACATGTCAGTGCCCAAGTCAATTGCAAGTATCTGCATTATCGTGAGCGGAAGCGGGATGAAGAAGAGCGCGTAAAGGAGATAGGGCACAAGCTCCGGCCCATTGGAGGCAAGCACATAGCTTGTGAACTTGCGGATGTTCTCGAATACCGCCTTGCCTTCCTCGATGGCCTTTACGATAGTGGCGAAATTATCGTCGAGGAGGACCATGTCGGCGGCCTCTTTTGCCACATCAGTGCCCGCTACGCCCATCGCTATCCCGATATCGGCCCGCTTAAGTGCCGGGGCATCGTTTACGCCATCACCCGTCACGGCCACTCGCTCCCCCCGGTCTTTTAACACGTCCACAATACGCAATTTGTGCTCCGGGGTCATCCTGGCAAGTATCGCTTCTTTTTGGGAGAGCACCTGATAAAGCTCCTCGTCGCTCATAGCGATCATGTCATGGCTCTCCACCGCGCGCGTTTCGTCCCCCGCAAGCCCTATCTCCCGCCCGATCGCCAGGGCCGTGCGGGAGCTGTCCCCCGTTATCATCACGAGCCTTATGCCGGACTCCCTGCATTTTTCTATCGCCTCTTTTACCTCCGGTCGGGGCGGGTCTTCGAGCCCGGCAAGCCCCAAAAAGACCATATCGCGCTCGGCCCCTTCCGGGCTTCCAATCTCTTCGCCCTCTTTAAGTTCCCTGTAAGCGAACGCGAGCACCCGGAGGCCCTGGTCCATAAAAGAGTTATAAGCCTCTTCGGCCCCCTTCAGGCATTCGTTGAAATCTTTAAGCCCTCCATCGGCGCAATATGTCGAAACCGCGAAGATGCTCTCGGGGGCCCCTTTTGCGAGCACATATCGCTTTCCGCCAAGCTCGTTTATCGTGCTCATCCTCTTTCTTCCGGGGTCGAAAGGGAACTCTTTAATCCGCTCTCCTTCCGGCCTGAGTCCCGCTTTAAGGGCACTCTCGTAAAGGGCGGTCTCGGTGGGCTCGCCTTTAAGCTTCCCTTCGACCTCTTTGGTGTTATTGCAATAAAGGGCAACGGAGAGGAGAGAGACGGGTCCGGATTTTCTCATCTCGAGTGGGCCGGACTCGAAGGTCTTTTTAACGGCCATTCTGTTTTCCGTAAGCGTCCCCGTTTTGTCCGTGCAGATGACCGTCACGGAGCCAAGGGTCTCAACGGAAGCGAGGCTCTTCATCAGGGCCTTTTTCTTCGCGATCCTCTGGCTTCCAATGGCGAGCGATAGAGTCACCGTTGGCAATAGCCCCTCCGGCACAAGGGCCACAATGATGCCTATCGCGAAGATGAAGTTCTGCCAGAAGGTCCTCCCGACAAAATGGCCGATAATGAAGAAGAGGACACCGATGGCAAGGGCCAAAGCCGCTATAATCCTCGTTACCTTTCTTATCTCCCTCTGAAGCGGAGTAAGCCCGGCCGTTACGGTGCCCGTAAGATGGGCGATGCGCCCGAACTCCGTCCTCATCCCGGTCGCAAAGACCGCGGCCCTCCCCTCCCCGCTTACAACAGCAGTCCCCGCGAACACAATATTCGCGCTCTCCAGGATATCTTCCCCATCCGGCTCGGCCGTGCGCGTCACGGGCTCCGACTCGCCCGTGAGCGGGGCGTTGTTCACCTTAATGCCCGCGGCCTCGATAAGCCTTGCGTCCGCCGGCACCTTGTCCCCCTCTTCGAGCAAAATGATATCCCCCGGCACAAGCTCCCGCGCATCCAGCTCATGCACCTTCCCGTCCCTTACGCATTTCACCTTGAAGGGCAGAAGATCCTTCATCGCCTCCATCGCCCTTTCCGCCCGATACTCCTGAATAAAAGTGAAGACGGCATTTATTACGATCACGGCTACTATGGCAAGCCCAAGGCTCAGCATCCCCTCCCCGGGCTTTAGATATTCCGAAAGGAACGCAAGAAAGGCCGCAACCCATAAAAGCACCGCAAGGAAATGCGTGAACTGCGAGAGGAACCTGAGCGCAAGCGGCCTCTTTCTCCCGGCCTCTATCTCGTTATAGCCCGCCTCCGCAAGCCTCCTCCGCGCCTCGCGCTCCGCGAGGCCAGCATCGCTTGTCACCAGGCTCCGCAGGACTTCGTCCCTGGATAAGCCGGGTATTTTCATAAGGGGCTCCGCCCCTTGATTATTGGGTGGGGGCGCCGCCCCCAGCCCCCGCAAAGGGCCGAGGGCCCTTTGAACCCTCGTTTTAAAAAACGCTGGGGGCCGGGGGAACTGGTTCCCCCGTGGGGGTCAAGGGGGCAAAGCCCCCTTTTAAAAGTCAAAGGGCGGAGCCCCTTACGTAATACGCGGGTTCAGGATGATCAAGTTGCATGGTGTTCTCCTTAGGACGTTTTCGACGGGGTTTCCTTTGAAGAAGGAGTAGAGGAAGCCTCTTTTACTTGCGCCCATGATGATCAAGTCCGAGCGTTTTGTAGCGGCCTCTATTGTGATGCCCGGCCCTGCGGCCCCGCTGAAGAGTTTCTTTTCATGTTTTACGCCGTAGGTGTTCATGATCTTAATGAAGCGTTTTATGTCATCGGGCAAGAATTTTTCCCATTCCACGGAGCGGGGGGCGAGCCCGCCCGAGAAAAACTTTGCTATGGGTTTTTCGGCGTGGAATATGAAGGCGCGGGAATCGAATGCCTTGGCCATCGTGGCGCAAAAATAGGCCCTCTCGGCAAGGTGGGCTATATTGGCTTTTACGGGGACAAGGATTTCTTTGGGTCTGATGCGCCCGAAATGGACTATTCGCGTGAGGGCCACGGAAGAGGAGAGTTCGAGGGAGAGCCTTCGGGCCACGGTGCCTATGAAGAATCGGCGCTCGATGTCCTTATGGCGGGTGGCGATGAAGGCGAGGTCTATTTTTTCTCTTCTTACGGCCTCTTTTATTTTCGAGACGGAGTCGCCCGCGCCGATGACGGTTTCGGTTTCGATATCGAGTGTTTCAGCGTGGGTGGCGAGCCCGTTCACGACCGTTTCGGCGTGGGCGATAAGGTCTTCGGGGGTATCCTTTTCGGCGATGTAGCAGAGATAGAGTTTGGCCTTCGCCTCGCGGGCGAACTCGATGGCGTACCGCGCCATGACCTCGCTGTTTAAGTGCTCGTTCACCGCCGCAAGGACGTTTTTGTACATGATTAAAGGATAGCAGAGGAATTTCAGGGGGCAAGACGGATAAGAACTTAGACTTCTTTATTCTTGCCCTATAACATGAAGCTTCATCAGCCTCGTCGTGCCCTGGACGCCGGGGATGCCGGAGGTGATGACCACGGTATCGCCCTTTCTGGCAAGCCCTTCGGAGAGGAGTTCCTTCTCGACCTCTTTGAACTGGAGTTCCATAGTCTTAAGCCGCCTTATTTTTCTTGATGTCACGCCCCAGAAGAGGGCCATCCGGCGCATAACCTTCTCGGATGGGCTCATTGCGATTATGGGCACCTCGGGGCGGAGCATCGAGAGGAGCCTTGCCGTGGAGCCAGACTGCGTGAAGGCGATTATGTATTTAGCCCTCACGTCGTGGGCCGCCTCTGCGGCGGCCTCCGCCACGGCCTCGGAGAATGTGCCCTTTTCTTCGTAGCGGGTTTTAATGGGCAATGAGCGTTCGGTCTCCTCTATTATGCGGTCCATCATGTCAAGGCTCTCCAATGGGTATTGCCCTATCGAGGTCTCCTGGGAGAGCATCACGGCATCCGACCCGTCGAGGACGGCGTTTGCCACGTCCGTGGTTTCGGCCCTTGTGGGGCGCGGCCTCTCGGTCATGCTCTCCAGCATCTCCGTTGCCACTATGACAAGCTTTCCCGCCCTGTTGGCCTTTTCTATAAGGGATTTTTGAACAAGGGGGACGTTTTCGGGAGGTATCTCCACGCCCAGGTCGCCCCTTGCCACCATAATGCCATCCGTTTCTTCAAGGATACTTTCGATATTTTTTATCCCTTGCGGCGTCTCTATTTTGGCAATCAGGGGAATCCCCTCCGCGCCTTCTTCCTTGAGGAAACGTTTGAGCGCGGCCACGTCCTCTTTGGTTCGCACAAAGGAAAGGGCGATATAGTCCACGCCCATGCGGATGCCAAGCCGGGCGTCCGCCGCGTCTTTTTTCGTGAAAGAGACCTGCAAGGGTTTAAGGCCCGGCAGGTTCACGCCTTTTTTCTCCTGCAAGAGGCCCCCGGCCGTTATCACCGCTTTTAGAAAGTCTCTTCCTTTCTTTGTTACCTCGGCCTGTATCAGGCCGTCCGCAAAAAGGATGCGCTCTCCCTCCTCCGTGCCTTCTATAAGATGCGGATACCTGATGAATACGGTCCCTTCGTCTCCCGGGCCGCTCCCTTCCTTAATTGTTATCTCCTGCCCCTTCTTAAGCTCTATCGCACCGCCCTTAATGGCTCCGACCCTTATTTTTATCCCCTGCAGGTCCTGCATGATTGCGATGGTCTTCCGGAGCTTTTTGGCCTCTTCGCGTATCGTCCTTATTGCGCCCTCGTGGAAGGCGTGCGTGCCGTGGGAAAAATTCAGGCGGGCCACGTTCATGCCGCCCGCGATCAGCCCGCGTATGACCTTTCTGTCAATTGATGCCGGCCCTATGGTGCAGATTATCTTCGCTTTTCTTGCCATGACGTAGAGGAAATGTTTTTTGATATTTTTTAAATAATTTATTTTGTTTAGAATATTTTTCCCGCCCAAGTTCAAAAAGCGGAATAATTTTTTCGAGCTCTTGAGTTTCTATTTTCCTACCGTTTAATTTCAAAATGGCAGGGGCAAGAGGTGCTGAAATAAATTCATATTCATTCTGATAATCGTCAATAATAGTAAATTTCAAGGTAAACTCCCGCTGAGTCGAATCTACGGCAATTCTCAGGATTTTTTTAAATAAATCGCTTTTGGCTTTAAAATACTTAATAAGAGATTCCTTTTTTATTTTATTTTTACGTGCTGTTTTTCTAGGTCTGATTTCAAACGAAATTTCTTTTGAATCAAATCGTTTAAGCTCTATTTCATAATCTTTTTCAACTCCAAAGGCCATAAGTTCAAAGGTTGGTCGTCCCCAGAACTGAATTTCGTCTGCAATGAGTAGAAGAAACTGAAAAGTATCTGGTTTGAAATGATATATTTCTGGGCAGGTATGAGAGGCAATAGCTCGCAAGATTTCTCGACGAATTATAAATTGCCTAGCCTCCTCTTCTCCTTCGAGCGCTGCCACTTCAGGATCCCAGTCGAAATTGGTTTCTAAAAAGTAGATCAGATTTTTTGCTAATACAATACAGCTAATTAAGCCATGATCAAAACGTTCAAATGAACGGGAAAATTTTAGATAGTACTTGGCCTGAACATGAGTATTAAACTTTTTTTCACCAATTTTTCTTATATCATTTCTTTCAGCTGAAATAATTTTTGAGCTCATGTATCTCAAAATGGCATCGTTTATAAATTGGTTCTGCTGGGGAAATGCAAAGGAAAATTCTTCCAGTCCTGTTTTTACAAAATATTGCATCATTTTTTTAAGGCTTTCATTTATATTTTCAACTTTGCTCAAAGGATAACCCAAATCGTGAGTCAGAGCAATTAAACACCAAATAGCATCTTCTTCTCCTTCAAATAGGACAGACCGGGTTTTTTGAGAAATTTTCAGTTTATTACTCTTCTTACTGCTTTCTTTTTCTAAATAGGACTGTATTTTCTCACCATCAAAAATTTCAATACAGAAATTATTTTTAAAACACTGTTTCAAAATGTATTGTCCAGTGAGCCAAACTCGAACTATATGATAAACATGATCCCTATAGTGTCTCTCTGCGCCGTATAATAATTTCTCGAATTCTATAAATGCTTTAAAATAATCCTTAAGATTGTATATTCCTAATGCTGCTTCGCTTATAATTCTATATGCTTTCTTTTTTGGTAATCGTCTCTTTTTGAATTCAGTTAAGTCGTGCCATTTAAGGAATTTAACAGCATCAACTAAGAGCCTTTCCCAAAAATCTAGCACATCTAAAGAATTTTCTTTAGATGGATGGAAAATCTCCTTTAATTCGCTTTTAGTAAATCTTGTTTTTATTAGATTCCTTGTCTCAATGGAAAGGAATTGTATATCAGAATAGTTCTTTGTCAGAAAAGAGATTAATTCTTTGTCATTCAGAATCTTATTAATCATGAAATTAGATTTCTAAGAGTAAGAAAATCTCGTAAATAAAATTCCTTTTTATAGCTTCCTCGGATAATATAACTCGGATGATAAAATGGAATTAAAAAAATACCTCCAAAGGATCTTTTTTTCAGAATATATTCACGCATCTGATTTATAGGGCCTAAAAAGAATTCTAACGCTTCTTTCCCTAGAGTTATAATTATTTCAGGGCTAATTTTATAAATTTCAGTTAGTAAATAATTCCTGCAATTCACTATTTCTTCTTTTTTGGGTAATCTATTCCTACCCATATTGTCTTTTGGATTACATTTAATTATATTTGTTACAAAATAATTGGAAATATTTGATTTGAGAAGTGCTTCTCTAAATAAAAGACCGGATCGATCTTTAGTGAAAGGAATACCAGTTATATCTGCTCCATTTCTCCCGGGTGCAAGACCAACGAACAAAATTTTAGCTGGAAGCTTACCGTCACCAGCAACTGCTTGAGTACGAGACCTGACTAAGTCGGCACATTTAGTGCAGTTTCGGATTTCCTCTTTTAGTGACTCCATTAGGAAGAAGAATAAATTAGAAGTTTTTGTTCCTCGTGAGTAATTTCTTTTTGCTTAGGGCATAATGGGTCAGGTCCCTGATAAATGTTTCCATATCTATAATAGCGTTGAGCAATACAGCGACCTTGGCAATGAATTGATTCTTTACAATCATGGCATCCTATAATTTGTCTGTAATCAAATTCTCTTAGATCAAATAAACCTGGGCTGTTATTCCAGATATCAACTAAGGTTTTTTCATGAATACTTTCTAAATAAAAATCATTCGCGTGTTTAAATGCGGGGCATGGCTTAACTTTTCCATCGAAGCTAACCAACAAAGTTGAAATCCCTGCCTTGCAACGAACAGGTTCTATCGTTTTATCAATCAATGAGCAAAAATTCATTGGGCATCCGGTTCTGATTTTTAAAACATCCTTATATTCTTGCTTGGACAGAATTACATCTAATAAAAGCTCCTTAAATTCAGCTTGATTTAAGTCAAGTAAATTACAATTTAGTTTGCCTCGGCCTTGACTTACAAACCTCAGAATAGCCAATTCATTTACTTCATATTTAGTGCAAAGGTCCGCAAGTAAAAGTAAGCTTTTATAATTTGGCCTGATTGGTACAAAATGAGTACCGACCCACAAGCCCTCATCCTTAGCTCTTCGCAGGCTTGAAATTACAGAATCGAAACTGCCGGTAGTTCTTGTTATAAACTCGTGTGTTTCGGGGCATGCCCCTTGTAAGTTAAAAATTATCCTATCTAAACCCAGACTGGAAAAATGAGCTAATTGCTTCTGTGTGATACCAGAATGCAAACCAGTAAAGCCGGAAGTGTATAGTCGTACTTCAAAATCGGGTTTAGCAATTGCTACTATCTTATTTATATCTGGATGCAGCAAAGGCTCTCCACCTGAAATCTCAAGAATCTTTGTTCCTAATGATTTTGCAGAATTAAGAATTTCTTTTATTTTCTTAAAAGAAAGGAAATAATTATTACCTGAATGGCAGCTTGAAGAGCAATGTAAACAATTCATAAAGCATTTACCAGTTATTTCGATACAAAGCTCTTCTAATGAGAAATTCATATTCAACCTAGATTTAATCTTAGTTGGTATTCAGAATCATCTGAACCCAAGGATTTAAAGGTTGCAAGTTTTATCCATTCTTTCAATTCGTGATTATGTACAAAAGTGTATTGACCATTTAAAAGATTGTGGGGAACTTTACCTTCAGCATATACTTGATTTCCGAATACAAAGAGCGATTTTTCTGCTAAAGGATTCGTCAGCCCAGGATGTTCTGCTTTTATCCTATCAAGGGATGTTTTCAATTGCGAAAGTTTTATTCCAGCCCTCTCTAACCTGATAATCGCCTTAAGTGCGATCAAATCTCTAAAGTCATATCTACAATGATTCCCTTTTGTCTTTTGAGGATGGATAAGGCCAATTTTTCGCCAGTAATGTAATTTTTTTCTGTTTAATTGTAAGAGTCTCTCAATATCTTGGCTGGTAAAAAATAAGGAATTTTTCATCTACCAAGCTTTTAACATTTCAAAAACAAAATTGTCAAGAAAAAAGATTTTTTTGACAAAATTGTCCAAAAATAAAATTCTAAAGAAATTTATTTAAAAAAACTTATACACACAATTATGATTGCTTCAGGGCGGAAAAAACGTTTACTTCACAACCACCCCGTACAGCGAATAAATAAAATGCCCCTCCACGGTGAAGGTGTCCTCTTCCCAGTTATCGGGGAGGGGCCAGAAGGGTTCTGCCTCACGGAGGGCCTTCATGGCCGCGTCGTCAAGCATCTGGTGCCCGGAGGTGCGCACAAGCTCCATATCCCCCAGCGTGCCGTCTTTATTTATCGCAAACCTGATATAGAGGTCCCCGAAAATGCCCTGTTCCGCGGCCGCCCTCGGGTATTTCCAGATGCCCTCTATCCTCTCCTTCAGCCGCTGCATATAGCTTATGTATCTCATCTCCTTCGTGCTGAAGGTGATGACGTCTTTGGGCGATGGCAGATGCGGGCTCCCCGGCTCCTTTTTTGCCGCAAGGTCCTCGATCACTCGTTTATCGAACAGCTTTTCCTTTAAGGGCGGAGCGGGTATCGGCTTTGAGGGGAGTCCCGGCACGGGGCCTTTCTTTTCTTCTCTATAAGGGAGGTCTTCCGCGCCGGGCGGCGCGGCCCTCGCGGTCTCCTCTCCGGCGGGCGGGAGCGGGGCCTCTATGGGCTTTGTCTTTTCCATCTTATATGAGGGCTCTTCATTGCCATCCGAGAAAGGGGCTGACTTCATTTTAAGCGGCAGGTCCTTTTTAATCGGCCTCTCCCTTACGGGAATTTTTGGAATTATTATTTTTTTCTCCGGCTCTAAAAATTCCCTCGGCGTGATGAGCCGCGTGGTTATACTCTTTTCCTCTAATTGCGGTTTTCTGGGCGCAAGCGACAGGAACAAAGCCGAGAAGAGGGCGAGGTGGAGGAGCGCCGAAGCTATTATGAACCTTTGAAGTCCGAACACTTGTTTTAAAACAGCCTGAATTTCTTCAGAGCCTTTATGAACGCCAGGAGGCTCCCCTTGCCGCTCTTTTTATCAAGCCAGAGCCTCATCGCCCCCACCTGGACCCCCCTGTTCCGGATCACCCCGAGGAGCGTTTCCATTCCTCTTTCGTCCTGGAGATACCTGCTCCATATCTCCTTCATTAGCCTGAACCTGATTGAAAACCTCTTGGCCCAGAGCCTCCGGTAATCCCCGGGCCTTTCTTTTATTATAGCCTCCGCGGCAAATTGCCCGGAACGGATCGCGTAATAGATCCCTTCGAAAGTGAACGGCATTACAAACCCCGCCGCATCGCCCACGAGGAGCACCTTCCCTTTGGCGAGCGGCCTCTCTTTCGATTCCGGCTCCCAGAGGGGTATCCTGTAGCCGCGGAAAGAGCCGTTTCCGGAGAGCCCTTTCGTGGAGAGGAATTCGAGGAAACCGGTCCGCGCCTCCCTCGGCTTCACGTTTCCTATCCCTACGTGCGCCCTCCCGCCAGAGGCGGGGAATACCCATGAATAGCCCCCTTTTGAGGACTCTCCGAAATAGAATTCGCAAAAATCCGAGCTCACGGGGAACTTGCCCGAAAGCGTAAAGACCGACTTGACGGGCCTGATGCCGAGCGCGCTCCGCACGCGAGAGTTCACGCCGTCGGCGGCGATAACGTACTCGGAGCGTATCTCGGCCTTTTCGCCGTCTATTTCGGCCTGGGAGACGATCTCTTTTCCTGCTGAGATGAATTTCATAAAAGCGCCTTTGATTATTGCCGCGTCCTCCACTTTCGCCATGTCCCTCAAGGCGCTGTCGAACTCCCCCCTTTCCACTATGCCGATAAATCCCTGGTCGAAGGGGACCTCATAAGGCTCGCTTTCAGGCGGGAATATCCTTAAGGAGGTGACCTTTGCCTTGCAAAGGCTCTCCGGAAGCCCTAATTCGGTGAAGGCGCCCGAAGGGATCCCGCCCCCGCAGGGTTTTACAAAATTGGAGTCCTTCTCAAGTAAAAGGGTTTCCACCCCGCGAGCCGCCAGCTCACGGGCCGCGCTCGCCCCCGCGGGCCCCCCGCCTACTATCAGAACTTTGCACTCTAAATAGCTCATCAGTCTTTATTTTAAGATTATATGGATTTATGAACAATGCTTTTTTAAAATGATGTTATCAATAAACGGGTACTATTTGTGCGGATTGCCACGAAAAAGGAGAGGCTTTTATAAACCGCTCTATAATAAATTGCCTATAGGCTCTTCATTAAATATTCCGTATCCTCAAGAAGAATTTTGGCGGCTTTATCGGATATATGCTTGCCTCTCTGCGCCTCAATCTCGCTAATAAGGGCATTTATCTGGTTTTCAGCGGCTTCCTTGTTGCCTTTTGAAATTGAGGTCTCAATTGCCTCGGCCTTTTTTAAGAGGCTGTTTAAGATCCCCTGATTATCTATCCAGCCTATTTTCCCGGATAGGGTAATATCCTGTTTCAGGCCCGAAGGGGTTGCGATCCTGGTTATTGTTGCCGCAGGTATGGTCGGATCGGAAGTATACGTGATCTCAAACTTGGAAGGAAGCCCTTTGTCAACTAGCCCTTCAAAATGAAACTTAATAAAACCCTCATTTTTGATGTCTTCACGTAAGACAGCTATATAAAATGTTACACCTGTTAATAGGTCGCCAATTGCTGCAATCAGATATTTACCATCCAGCGGCTCTAAAATTTCCAATACAATAGAGATGTCGTCTATGCCTTCATCTCCGTAGCCAGCGGTTCCAGGCGGAAAATCATTATAAGATTTATCCGTGTACGGATCATAGCCGAGTTTTCGTCCTTCAGGATCGGTGAGGACATAATGCACAGCAACGGCACCTGTATAATATCCTTCTGCTGATAAATCGTGAGAACTTATTTGGATTCCTGCAATCGCTATACTTGCATTAAAAAATATGGAGACAATGCATATTATTAAACAAATAGCTTTAACCGACTTATCTATATTTTTTAAAATCACTGGCAACCTCCTGTTTTGTTTTCATAAATCCGAATTGCATATACCTCATTATTATATTTATGAGATGATAAGCTCATCCTATCGGCATAGCCTGGATCGTAAATAGTGTAACTATTTTCGGAATTTCCGGTTACAACAACCCAATGCCATCCCCAATACCACGTCCCGTCTTTCCTCTGTTTCCAATTCTTCACCTTGACTATTATGGGCATACACTTATAAAGATAATTATCCAGTAATGATATTTCCAAAGGCATTTGGGCGTTGTCTTTATAAGCGCCATCAAATCTATAATACAGAAGTTCATTATTCGTCATAGCGGCGCTTTTCCATTGAAGGTCGCCAGCATCGGAATATCCTCCGCTTTGCGTCATAAACTTATTCCATTCCAGAGGCGACGCGGCGCTCCCGTATCTGCCCATTACCATAGAGAGGCTGGTCAGCGCGCATCCTTTCGCCTTAATAGAATAATACTCGTACCCCGGTTTCAGCCTGTAGTTCGGCTTTAGCTCGCCGCCTTTATATTGGCAGACTTCCTCTCCTATTATTTTTGACGGGTCGGTATTATCAAGTATTTGGCACTGACAGCTGGCTTTCCCTATCACATTCCCGGTCTTCTGGTCTAAAATTTTACACCAGTTATCATACGGGTCATTTGGATAACTGTACTGGCGATAGAGAGGCACATCCGGGCATATTGCGGTCGCTGTAAATGACTGCGGGCTACCCTCGGTGCATTCGCCGCAACTGGTTTCTGCCGTATACTCTCCGGGCAGGCTCCCGAGCGCAAGATATTTTTTGTAAATGATTTTTGCATCTTCCCGAGTGCTCATCTCACCAGCCCAACGCGGATTCGAACCTTCCGGGGAGCGTGTAATTTGCCAGTCAACCCCAACCTCCTCCTCTAAGGGCGATCCGTCTTTATTCTCCACCGATACTGTAAAAGGTTCCCTCAATGTTTTACAGACATATCCGGTTTGCCCGCTGCCTGATACGGATTTTAAGATTTTCCCACACCCCTCGTCCGTTTCCCCGTCGCAGTCGTTGTCTTTGCCGTCCCCGCAAATCTCCGTGCGCCGGGATAAATGGTATTGAATTCGAGTACTCCGGCCCCGTTAAGGCCCCATTCGGAGAAGAGACGAGCATCGGCTTCACGGCCACTACGAAGGTCCGTCTCCTCGACTTCGACCTCAAGTGGAACGAGAAGATGCCCGGGGGCGGCTTTGTCGTCGGCCCCGAGGCCTCGGTTACGCTCGATGTTGAGGCGGATTTGGTGGAGGAGTAGGTCGCCAGTTCAATGAGCAAGTGCAACACTTGGGGCTACACAGGAGTTACCCTAAGTGTTTATGGAGAGACGATATAAGCAACTGAGTCTGGAGGAAAGGGACAGGATAACGGAGCTGAAGGCAGGGG
>Ga0214473_10000398_pt1 | contig 61066 bp, 54 predicted proteins | sample RVTome_7_FD_203509 | JGI IMG/M metagenome (GOLD analysis project Ga0214473, IMG submission 203509) | Soil microbial communities from uranium-contaminated site in the Upper Colorado River Basin, Wyoming, United States - RVT98D197 | ecosystem: Environmental > Terrestrial > Soil > Contaminated >... | reverse complement strand
ACCTCTGCCCTGTCATCCGCCGGCTGGCGGACTGAACCAACTGAGCTAACGTCTCAATATTAAATGAACCTGTGACCTCTGCCCTGTCATCCGCCGGCTGGCGGACTGAACCAACTGAGCTAACGTCTCAATATTAAATGAACCTGTGACCTCTGCCCTGTCATCCGCCGGCTGGCGGACTGAACCAACTGAGCTAACGTCCCGGTAACGCGACAAAAATAATAATTATATTCATTCTTTTTGCTTACTGATTTCTGTTTTTAAATCCGCAATCTCATCCCGATAGAAATCGGGACCGCTTTCCGCAATTATTTAAATGAATATATTTCTTAAAGTTGTAACTTAGAATCGTATATTTAATATTAAATATTCCAGATATGGTATCACACGAAGTTGATTATAAAATTTTCGGCGACGACATTCAGTTCGTCGAGATTGAACTGGACCCTGGAGAAACTGTGATCGCTGAAGCAGGTACAATGGTCTATATGGAACAGGGTATAAATTTTGAAGTAAAAATGGGCGACGGTTCCACTCCCAACCAGGGTATCATGGGGAAATTACTCTCCGCCGGCTCGAGGATCATAACCGGGGAGTCTCTTTTCATCACACATTTTACCAACCAGGGCTTTGGTAAAAGCAGGGTTGCCTTCTCTGCACCTTATCCGGGGACAATTATCGCAATTGATTTAAACCAGGTAAAAAATAACCTCATAGTGCAAAAAGACGGCTTCCTCTGTGCCGCCCTTGGCACAAAGCTCACTGTTACTTTAAACAGGAGGATAGGTGCCGGACTGCTGGGTGGAGAAGGATTTATTCTTCAGAAACTTGAAGGAGATGGTAAGGCATTTATTCATGCAGGTGGTACTGTGATTGAAAGGCAGCTAAACAATGAAACTCTTCGTATCGACACCGGATGCATTGTTGCTTATGACCCTGTACTTGACTTCAGCATTGAGACTGCCGGCAGCCTGAAATCGATGGTTTTCGGAGGAGAAGGAATATTCCTGGCTACGATCAGGGGAACGGGAAAAGTGTGGCTGCAATCGATGCCGATACGAAAACTGATAAGGGCTCTGTCGCCAATGGGTAAGAATACAACTAAAGAGGCCGGTTCTATTCTGGGTAACTTTCTGGAGAGATAATTAATTCTTGTAAAGGCTCACTTCATCAGAAATATAGGGATATCCTAAAATGTAACCTTAATCACCCAGACATATTTTGAGGGAGGTGAATTTCTGACCTTTTCCGGAATAGTGATGCTAAATCCCTTATCACTTTTCACCCATTTGAGGGAAGTATTGGTCCCTAACATCTTCAGCTTTGCTCCTGTAGGTAATGAAAATGATGACATCGATATATATTCAGGCATCCTTTCATTTTCGTCAGCCATATAATAGAGATAAAGTGTATTATCTCCCTTCCTTGTTATACAAACCTTTTCTTCCTTAAAGGGTGCCAATGCACGTGTCCCATAAATTGCTTCACTGTTCACATCCATCCAGCTCCCTATCTCCTCCATTAGGCTGTAGGCAGCATCATGCCATTGTCCAAGAGGCCCGGGCGCAATATTTAAGAGCAGGTTTCCCCCTTTGGCAACAATATCAACAAGCAGCTGAACTGCATTTCTACCGCTCATATACCTGGCCTCAGGTAACCACGACCAGCTCCCGCCTGCAATAATGCACGATTCCCACGGGTAAGAAAGAGCCTTCTCAGGAACCCTGTTTTCAGGAGTAAGATAGTTTTGATTCTTTCCATGAACTGCACGGTCGACAACTATGAGTCCGGGCTGTTTTTCCCTGGCCTTATTCACCAGCTCATCCATTCTTATGTCCTGATTCTGGATCCTTGTAAACTTATAATCCGGAGATGTTATCTCTTTAGCGATCTCTTCTCCTGTCATTTTCCTGACCCAGCCACCATCGAGCCAGAGAATATCTATTTTCCCGTAATCTCCGCCCAGAAGCTCCATTAACTGACCCTGGGTAAACTGAATAAAATTCTCCCACCGTTCAGGATACCTGATTACATCGTAATTTACATTCCTGTCGGGCGTTGCAAAATTTGGCCACCAGTAATCCTCATTATGCCAGTCGGGTTTGGAAAAATAGGCTCCCGCCCATAATCCTTCAGCCCGGAATGCATTAAAAATCTCTCTGCTAATATTTGCCCTGGGGTTTGTATGGAAAGGTGTATTAGGGCTTGTTATCCTGTAATCGGTAAGCTTTGTGTCGAACATGCTGAATCCATCGTGGTGCTTTGTTGTGAAAACCACATACTTCATTCCGGCTCTCTTCGCAGCTGTTGCCCATTTTGCCGGATCAAACTCAACAGGATTGAAGGTTGTCTGGAGATTCTCATAATCTCTTTTGTACTCAACATAATCCGGATTACTCCTTCTGCACCACCCTTCATCCTCAGAACATATCGACCACGATTCTACTATCCCCCACTGGCTGTATGTCCCCCAGTGCATCAGCAGCCCGAATTTCAGGTCCTGCCATTGCTCCAGTTTTTCCAGCACCAGTGGATCGGTTTCCGGGACGTATCTCTCATCTTCCTGGGAATATACAATAGGTTCAAATACAACTAATAATAAAACCAGAATTAAAAAAAGTCTTTTCATAATCGCCTTTGGTTTTAATCTCTGTGGCACTCTGTGTCTTTAGGGCCATTTCAAGTCGCCCCTGTGGCTCTCTGTGTAAAAAAAATTAAGAACTTACACTGAGAACCACAGAGCCCCGATAGGTATCGGGGTCACAGAAAAACACAGAGAAATGTTTGTAACATTCTATTTCTGTAACTCCAGTTTTCCATCCAGAACAACAGCAAGTACTGTCATATACTCATCGAGAACAGCATCGGGAACATCGATAAAAAACAAGCCGGCGTTACTGCTCCAGTAGGGCTTCAGGTACTCTTTCCAGCTAAGCTTGGTTCCATTGCCGACTACATATATTCTGTTGATCTTGTTCTTTACCCCTTCAAGCATCACCTCTCCTTCGGGATTCCCATGAATAAAAAGGTAAAGCATTGTGCTGTCTTTCGACATTGTTGAAGGTCCGTAGAAATATCCTGAAGGAAGTCCTCCCTCTGTTCCGTATATCGCCTCAGCATGTTTCCGTGTCCACTTTCCAAGTTCCTTCAGAACAGTAACCTCCTCCTGTGGAACTGTACCATCAGCTTTTGGACCGATATCAAGAAGCATATTTCCCCCTTTTGAGAGGCACTCTGCAAATATTTTAATTATCTGCTCCGGAGATTTAAACTCTTTATCGTTCTGCTGATAACCCCATGAATCATTAATTGTCAAGCATAGCTCCCAGTATTTATCTTCAGGCCTGTTAACCGGTAATCCCTGTTCAGGGGTTGCATAATCACCATATCCCTGAAGCCGTGAGTTTATTACGGCAGAAGGGTTTCTTGCCATTATCATTTTCCTTATCTCCGGCGCCCTCCATTTTTCTGCTCTCTGCTCCCAGTCACCATCAAACCAGTACAGGTCGGGATTGAAATTTTTGCCAATCTCATCAATCTGACCATGATTAAATACTTCAAACCGTTTCCATCTCACAGAATCATCAACGTAGCGTTTTTCAATCTTCGTGAAATTAGGATAATCAATGTTCGACCAGTCAAGCAGCGAATAATAGATCCCAACCTTTAATCCTGCTTTCCTTAATGCTTTTACAAACGGAGCAACAAGGTCCCTCCCTGCCGGAGTTTTACCGACAACGCTTAACTCTCCCATCCTGGTATCCCATAAAGCCACTCCGTCGTGATGTTTTGAAGTAAGAACAGCGTATTTCGCTCCGCTTTCTTTAATGAGCGAGGCCCACTCCTCAGGCTTATATGCTGAAGCTGTAAATCTTTTCAGCTGTTTCATATAGTCATCATATGAAATATACCCGTTATAGAATGACCACGATTCGTCAATTCCATTAACTGCATAGATCCCCCAGTGAATAAAGATCCCAAGACGAGCATCTTTAAACCACTGCATTCTTTCAGCTTTTTCCTTTTCGGTGTCCTGTCCTGAGGAAGAAGTAACAGGTCCGGCAAAAAGGGCTATAAAAATCAATATTAGTATCTTATCCAACATATAAGCGCCTGATTTCATTTCAATTAATTCTAAAAGGAGTTGAGTGTATTGCTATCTGATTATGAAAAGTCGAACCCGGATATGTATACCGGTGCATCGTAAAACCTGTTTTTTTCATCTTCAGTAAGGTTAACAAACCTTGTATAGACGAGACCGGGTTTTGCATTCAGCATCCTGTTAAGCGCACCCAGTTTAACACCTGTCCGCATTTTATCGTATAGCTGACTCCGGTCATCGAGCCATGTCAGACCGGTATTAAAACCTTCGCCGGCACAGACAGATTCAAAAAGGGGTGCCAGGAGCTCTTCCCTGCCCTGCTTACAATAAATCGCATCGAAAACAAGGTATCTGAATTCATCCGGACTGAAGAGTCTTCTATAATAGGGCGCCCGTGGCAGAACCTTCATCATTACCCATCCCCAGACACCGGGAACATCGTATACTTTATAAACAGTAGGTATTGCGCTTACACCTGCAACAATCTCATCACCCTCTTTAAGTACATAATACCTGTCGCCGAAAAAGGAATAATCGGTACTGAAAAAGGAGTACTCCTTATAATAATCGAGGAGAAGAGATTCCATTCTTCCTTTTTCCCTATTGTTTAGTTTATTTACCCTGCGATCGGGTTTGGGAGAAAACCGGCTGAAAGCAACTGTAAGGAAAGATCTGATATATTCATATCCTGCCTGGTGTACAAGGTTCTTCGACCTCTCATTATTACTCTCCAGAAATGCATACATTACGTGTTTATCACCTTCAAATACGTTGTCAAGATCAAGAAGATGCGGCTTGCTGAAGATCTCAAGCGTTTTTTGTTTAAAGCTGTCATCCTTCTCGGGTCTGATAAGATCCTTCCTGCGCTTTCGCCAGTTTAAATCGGACTGATATGTTGTCTGAAATGCAAGATAACGCAGATATGAGGTAGGATATCGAAGATTACCTTGACCGGCAATACGGAAACAGGAGCCAACTGTTCCGGTTATCTGGTTCTTTTTGTAAAGAGAGACAAACCTTATCTGATCTTTATATGCTGCAATTCGCGGGGCAACATTTGAAAGCGAGAATCTCAATCCTCTTTCAGATCCCTGTACAGCATGATCGAGAATATCCAGTATCCCTTCATTGGCATGGTCTGAAACCCTGACCTCAAGACCCTGGTAGTTGAAAACACTCTTTTCGAACATAGGAAATAACCCCTTTTCTAATTTGTTTTAGTGTCGAGACTGCCGAATACCCTTTTGAGTATTGGTGATACCCTTGCTGAAACATCTTTTCTGATCTTTAACTCTTCAATCTCGACCTTCATAAACATCCCTGCCAGAGCTTTGCTGGTAAGGTAATCGTCAAGATCGGTGTTAACAGGCTTAAGGCTCGCCAGCCTTCCTGCTACTGAATTGGCAATGGTATTCCATTTACCGGTTAATGTTACCCAGGAATCTTTGGTGGAAATGCCGCCCACTATCTTCTTTTCAGTTGAAGTCTGAATCTTAGGCTTATATAAAGCATAAAGCTCATTGTAGGTGGTCGACTTCAGGTAGCTGGTTGCAGCATTATCGGCTCCGTTAAGAATATTAAAGGCATCTTTAATGGTCATCTGCTTTACACTATTTACAAATATAGGGGCAACATCCTTTGCTGCATCTTCCGCTGCCCTGTTTATCCTCATAACCACATCCTGCACAAGCTTATCTCCGCCGGGTATCTTTGATATGTTATCTATTATTACACTGGCTTCATCAGGAAGAAGTATTTTAATTGCTCCATCGCCATAGTAACCGTTTTCAGCCGCCAGTCTCCGGGCAGAATTTGTTGCACCGGTTATAAGCGCCTCTTTCAGTCCGCTGACAACCTCCTCTTCGGTAAGAGGCAGAGGGCTCGCTGTCTGAAGTACCTTCATGAATTCAGCACACCCTGAAAGGATCAAAACTATTAAAAGGAATGTTATAGCTCTTGATTTCATTATTATTGATTTAGAAATTTAGTGCAAGATATGAAAAATGGTGTTAAGGCACAACGGCACAACGGCACAATGGCACAACGGAAAATTGTTCCGGAAATTTTATGAAATGGTTGGCAGTAGGGCTGAAGAGATAAGGAGATCCTCGGGGTTGGTTATTTTTATGTTCTCCCGGTTACCCTCAATAAGGTTGATCTTTTCGCCACTTCTTTCCAGTACAGTTGCATCGTCTGAAAATTCAGGACTATATTCCTGCAAGTATGCTTTTTTAATAAGGTCCGCATTAAAGACCTGTGGAGTCTGTATCTGTTTTACATTGAGCCGGTTAAGCGGCTGACTCCCCTTGTCGTTTAATATTCTCAGTGAATCTGCCGGAGAAACTGATGGGATTGCATTTCCAAGCTTTTCAGCAGTTTCAAAACATCTCTTTATTGTATCAATGCTTACAAATGGCCTTACGCCATCGTGAATAGCTACAATACCCGGAACATTGACAAACTTCAGTCCGTTCTTTACTGAAAAGAAACGGTGTATCCCTCCTTTAACAAGGGTCTGTGGTATTGTAAAAGAATATTTTTCCTGAAGGTAAAGCCAGTGCCTGAGTTGGTTTTCAGGAAGAACAGTAATTATTTCTATTGAATCATTGAAAGATTTGAATCTTTCAATGGTATGCATCAGAACCGGCCGGCCGGCCAATTCCAGAAACTGTTTGGGTGTTTCAATTCCCATCCGTTTACCGCTTCCTCCTGCTACTATTAATGCGTATAACTCCATAATAGAAAGATTAATTAATCATTTACTATTCACAATACCTTCCTTCTTCACTCCAAACACAGTCGTTAACAAAACAGACAACGAAATTAAATGAAATACATAACAAGTATCGCTATGATCGAAAGAATATTAACAATTGTGAAGAAGAAGTTATATCCTTCACGTTTTTTGCTGAACTGACCGAGTTTGCGGGCAAAGATCCCAATTGTAGGGACAAAAAGTACTACCAGGAAGGCAAAAAATTCTATGCCGTAAAATACCTCCTCCAGTCCGCCTTTCACCAGAGCCGACAGATAGATAATTATCAGGAGGATCAACAGATATAAAAGGTAGCTGACTTTTAAAAGAAGTGTTGAGACCATCCTGCGTTTATGAAGCTGGTGTGGTTTCAGATAGGCATAAGCAAGAGCAAAGACAATAATGATGAAAACAATCCCAAGTATAAAGCTCAGGATATCCATGAAATTTGCCATATCTGAAATTATTAATTTATTAATCACAATTCTTTACTCGACCATACTAGTGAACTGGCTCCAAGTACTGCGGCATTCCTGGTATTTAATTCCGACAGAAGCAGTTTTACTTTGCCTTTGTAGATACTTAGAAGATTTTCCTCCATATATTCCAGGGCCGGATCAAAGATCAGATCTCCTGCAAGTGCCAGTCCGCCGAAGAGAAAAATTGCTTCAGGATTGGTATGAGCAACTAAATCAGCCAGTTTGAAACCAAGCATCCTCCCGGTATGAGTAAATGCCCTCTTTGCAATAGCATCTCCTTTTTTTGCTTCATTATGGATTATTTCAGCATCAAGGTTCTCGAAACTATATTTTCTCAGTTCACTGGGCTCCATACTGTCAGCCATTATCTTCAATAAGGTCCTTTTAAGTCCGGTTGCTGAGACATATGTTTCAAGACATCCCTTTTTCCCACACCCGCAATCGCGGTTAGAGAGACCCGGTCGAATTGTTGTGTGTCCCAGTTCTCCTGCAAAGCCACTATGTCCGTATAAAAGTTTACCATCAATAACAATTCCACTTCCAAGCCCGGTCCCAAGAGTAATTACCACGAAGTTTTTCATGTTTCTGGCACCTCCGTATATCATCTCTCCAACAGCTGCTGCATTGGCATCATTGGTAACAATAACTGGAAGCTTTGTGTGTCTCATAAAAATCTCTGCAAGAGGAACTATCCCTTTCCAGGGCAATCCTGCAGAATACTCAATAGTTCCCTTGTTAATGTTTCCCATAGGGGCCCCAATTCCATATCCAACAATCTCGATCCTATTTCCAGTCTTTTTGGCTGCAAGCATTATCTTTTCATATAATGCAGCAACGAAAACTTCAATCTCACAATAATCACAGGTCTTTAGCTTATCCTCTCCAAGTATATTTCCATCCCTGTCAACAAAACCAAAAATTGTGTTTGTACCACCTATGTCTATGCCTACAGCAACCTCTTTTTTCGCCATGATCTGATAAAATGTCTTTTTGTTTATGTAAATATAATGTTTACTAATATATTATATGAATATAAGTTTGTCAAAAAAAATAAATTGATTGGCAAATAAATCTTAACCACTTTGTCGCACTGGGTTATTCCGGAATATACTCATTGCCCACTTTTCTGGCCCGGGTTGGTTTATCGAGATTAATACCCAGGGCTATACCTGTCTCTACCAGAATATTCCAGCCTGCAGCCAGTTGAACATATTCAGCATATTGCCCTCCATCAGGTATTAGAATGGTCGGAAACATTGTCTTATGCGATGATACTGCAATTATATTCATACCTACTCCTTTAATGAGGCATTCCTTAAATTTTTCCTGTTCTGCAGGGAATGGTTCAATCCAGATCAGTACTTCACTTTTATCCATCACCTCTTCGATACCATGAACCGCAAAAGTACCTTCAAGAAATGCCGATTTTTTTCTGGTTATCTCATTGGTCTTTAGAGACAGCTCTTCAGCAACACCATTATTTCTCCCGGCAAAATATATGATACTTGAGTTTTGTATTATTTCAGTTATCTCTTTATTAATTTTTATTGTCAGAGCATTTTCTGTTTTTTCTGCCAGATCACCAAGCTGCTCCATCTTTTCACCATGTATAATCCGAAGCAGGGAATCATAAAAGAGGCCCTGTTCAATCACCGATTTGGTGGCGGCAACTGCATCTTCCTTCCCGCATTTCAATACATGTGTGGCTGATGCAATCTCTTCCAGTTTTGTATTTCTGTTTGCTGTCAGACCAAAAACTGCAGGATGCTTCTTGTTCTTCAGGGAAGTGGCCAGACGAACAACCTCCTTTGTCTGACCTGAATTAGATGCTGCGAAAACAGCATATTCATTCAGATCATACTCTTCAGCCTGGGTACAACCTTCAGTTATCACCCCAATTTTTAAATTCTTCTTAAGAGCCCAGGATATTGCTCTTTTGGCAGGAAAGATCCTGCTGCTCCCTTCACCTGTAAGGAACAATCCTTTACCGGACTTTACTCTATCGGCAAATTTTGTTGCCGCACCCGGTTCAAAGGATCTGATTATATCCGGAGTTTCCATCATCTCCCTTACGAGAGCATACCTGCTGTATCTTTCTTCTTTTATATTCATGACTAACAAATTTTACAAACCAGAAATTCTTTAAGATCATTCTGTACCTGTTGATCTTTCTGAAAACCTCCTCCCATGTGCTGCCAGTATACCTCAGCATATTCAACACCGCACATTTTACCGTAAAGCCTGTTTCCTTCAAGTACAAATCCGAAGAAATCATCCATCTTATGCATATGCCTCATGAGGTCCATCTGTGAGATGTGATATTCAAGCATTTTCCTCTTTGTTTCAATTACTGAAGTTACATCAACATAAAAATGTGGTGGTACTAATTGCGATCCCAGGGGATCTGATAATGCAAAGAGAGCTGAGTGATATAAAAGAGGATTAGCCTCTAATGGTTTTTCTTCAACAGGCACTGTATCGAGCGATGATACCATTGCCGCTGTTTCAACAATATTTGTGGTCGTCCGGTGGTCAGAGTGATAATCAGTAGGAAGGTGTGTAAACACAATACCTGCCCTGACTTTCCGGATCAGAGATATCGCTTTCAGTCTGAGCTCCCTGGTATCAAAAAGAAATCCATCTGTTCCTCCGAGCATATAGTAATCCGCATCAAGAACTGCTGCTGCCTTCTTTGCCTCCTCTATGCGCATCCTGGCTGTCTCTTCCATAGTCATATTACAGCCGCCAAGATCACCGGCTGTCATCGTGGCGATGACAATCTTATATCCTTTATCCTTAAGTAACTTCAGAACCCCTGCATTCCAGGCTTCAGCATCATCGGGGTGGGCATGAAAAGATAGCGCAACTTTATTATATTCTCTGACCATGTTTATTTGTATCAATTTCTTTTAGCAAATGTTTTTTCAAGTTTTACAAATTCCGGGAGCTCTCCTGCAAGAGGTTTCATATAATCGATAAACAGAGGAGACACATGATTCCCTTCTGTATTAAAAAAGTCAGCAGGCATAGGTTTTGCTGATACAGCAACCTCTTTTAACGGAACCTTCCCGAATTCAATTGTATATGGTTTGTTGGAAATTCTTTTAATACTTACCATTACTCCTGTCTCCTCTTTCTCTGCCAGATTCACTGCCTCCACTCCACACCGGTAAGCCTCTTCAAGATCGACAGTTGATGACCTTACGAAATCGCTCATTATCAGCGATTCGGTTATCTGAAACTCCCCCCTGTACCCAAATTCTTCGGTTATTATACGATGAAGACTCAGTCCAACACTCGCACCTCCCATTGCCCCAAATTCTGTATTGTTAAATTTGTCTTTTGTACTGGCTTCACTAACCGGAGTCCCGTCAGGATATTTTAATCCTTCACCACATACTATAGATACCCAGCCATAACTTTTAATGCAACGATCTATCTCTTTTAAGAACTTCTCCCTTACAAAATGAAATTCCGGGGCATATATAAGATGTGGTGCATCATCTTCATCTTTTGCGGCTAATGCTGTTGCGGCAGCCAGCCACCCGGCATCTCTCCCAATAGTCTGATAGACAACAAACCTGTCTACTTTCTGCATATCCCGGGCAAGAACGCCTGCCTGCATCACATTCAGGATATTTGATCTTGCCGCTGATGCAAATCCAGGGGTGTGGTCAGTGCCGAAAAGATCATTATCAACCGTCTTGGGAATTCCGATTCCGCAGAGTTCATATTTTTTATCCCTGCAATATGCCTCAACCCTGTGAATTGTATCCATAGTATCATTCCCTCCGATAAGGAAGAAATACCTGATATTATACTTTTTCAAGACATCCAGTATAATGGGAAGATCTTTCTCCTGTACCTTGTGGCGCGACGATCCCAGTGCAGAAGAGGGGGTATGCCGTAAACCTTCAATTATTCTTTCAGGTTGCCTGCCCAGATCGTACAACTGCTCCTGCATGAATCCTTCAATCCCATATTGCATCCCGTAAATTTCACCAATAATGGATGAAGATTTAGCTCTGTTAATGGCCCCTGCAAGGCTTGAATTGATTACAGATGTAGGCCCGCCTGATTGTCCGATTAGTGCATTACCTTTAAGCATATTATCCAATTGTTATACTCCGGAATATGCCGGTTGATTAAAATCGGGGTTTTCCGCGCCAACCGGGTTTCATGTTCAATATTCGTTTTACTTCAGAACTTAAAGAACCAAATTTACTAATATTTTTTGTGGTTCAAGAAAATAATTCACTTCCACCTGACATTTATTTGTCCTGATTATAAATAACAATCCTGCATATAACGCTGTTTGTCTGATATTTACGCTAACTATCAGAATAGACTTGCAGGTATGGTTTCATCTTTGAAAAAAGAATTATCCGGTCGATTTTTTTGAAGAAAAATCATTACATTTGAAATTATCGTCTTGTTAGTTAGCCATGCGCATTCATAAATTTATGTAAAGGGAAATTTTCATATGTAGAAAAAATAAATCAACTAAATATTGATAATCATGAGCACTCCCAAAAAAGATCATCCTCTTGTAAATACTACTGAACCAAATCTCCTTGAGGGAACATTTAATTATAACCTTCCTCCTCTTATCAAATTTGACGGGCCAATAATTGAATATATTGATGGTAAACCGGTCGAATTTGATCCTAAAGCTGCGGTAGCAAGGGACATTGTTATTACAGATACCACTTTCCGCGATGGACAACAGGCGCGTCCTCCATATTCTATTGAGCAGATGGTCAAAATTTATGATATGATGGCCAGGCTTGGCGGTCCAAACGGTGTCATAAGACAGACTGAGTTTTTCCTCTATACGAAAAACGACAGGGCGGCACTTGATCAATGCAGGGATCTTGGTCATAGATATCCGGAATGTACTGGCTGGATCCGCGCCAATAAAGGTGATTTCCGCCTGGTTAAGGAAGCAGGATTGAAGGAGACAGGAATGTTAACCAGCTGCTCAGATTTCCATATATTCCAGAAACTGAAATTCAACAGTCGCCAGGAATGTATGGACGCATATTGTGAAGTGGTCGAAGCAGCTTTTGAAGCTGGTATAAGGCCAAGGTGTCACCTCGAAGATCTGACCCGTGCAGATATTGATGGATTTGTTCTTCCCTTTGTTGACAGGCTTATGAAAATGAGTGAACAGATGCCTGAGGAACTTTCAGTAAAGATAAGACTTTGCGATACGATGGGTTTTGGCATCAGCTACCCGGGTGTTGAATTGCCGCGGAGTATTCCGAAATTGATATATAAACTGAATAAGGAATGTGGTGTGCCAAGCGATCGCCTTGAGTGGCACGGACATAACGATTTCCATAAAGTTCATATAAACGGAAGCACTGCCTGGCTATATGGGTGCAATGCTCTTAATGCCACTCTGTTCGGTGTCGGGGAGCGGACAGGGAACCCACCTCTTGAGGGAGCCATAATCGAATACATCTCCCTGAAAGGTGATTTATGCGGAATTGACACAACAATAATAACCGAAATGGCTAAATACATGGCCTCGATCGGGATGCAAATCCCTGACAATTTTCCTTTTGTCGGGAAACACTTTAATACAACCCGTGCAGGAATTCATGCCGGAGGGCTGAGGCAGGCCGAACAGATTTACAATATTTTCGACACCACAAAACTGCTTGGGAGGACTCCCAGGGTAGCTATTACAGATAAAAGCGGAGTTGATGGCATATCAATCTGGGTAAATGAGTATTTTGGTCTGACAGGAGACGACCGGATAAGCAAAATTAAAGTGCACAGAGTGGCCCAATGGGTAATGGATCAATATGAAGTTGAAGGGCGGCTCTCCACTATTACTGATGAAGAGCTTGAAGCAAGGGTAAAAGAATATATGCCGGATTTTTGTGCAAAATATAATGGATCATTGAAGAATATTGTGTAGGATTAATCTTGCGGTTGAATCTGTATATTATTAAATTATTAAATAGATGAAAATAGAAGAAGTTAATTCAAGGGTTAAGAAAGTTATTGCTGAAGTACTGGAAATGGATCCGGCTGAAATTGCTGATGATTCCAATTTCGTTACTGATCTGGGAGCTTCATCGCTTCAGAGTATCCGTCTCATAGCAGGCTTTGAGGAGGAATTCAATATTGAAATGGATGAAGATAAATCTCTCCAGGTACAAACTGTCTCCGGAGCAGTTACCTTTATTAACTCCTACTTATAGGACCATTCAATTGAAGTGAGGTTTGAATAACTTTCTTTTAGCAGGAGATTCCTCGCTTGCCCCTTCGCTTCGCTCTGGGCTTCGGCTCGGAATGACAAGGCATTGTTGTTGTTAAAGAGGAGGAATCTCAAGTTCATATAGGAGAATTATTTAAAATGCTTTATTATAATACTTACTAAAACCAAATCTATATTGTTATGCGAATTATCATTAAGAAAAATGCAGATGAAGTAGGCGATTGGGCTGCTACATATATTATTGACAAAATTAAAAAAGCGAATCCTACAATGGAAAAACCTTTTGTACTGGGATTGCCGACAGGTTCTTCACCTTTACCCGTTTATAAGGAGCTTATCCGAAGACATAAAGCCGGGGAGATTTCATTTAAAAATGTGATCACTTTCAATATGGATGAATATGTTGGTCTGCCTGAAAATCATACTGAGAGCTATCATTATTTCATGTTTCATAATCTCTTTAACCATATCGATATCCCGAGGGAAAATATCAATATTCTCAATGGAAATGCCAGGGATCTTGAAAAAGAATGTGTTGATTATGAGAAACGAATATTAAAAGCGGGAGGGATAGAGCTGTTCCTTGGAGGTATCGGTCCCGATGGCCATATAGCCTTTAATGAACCAGGATCATCACTTACCTCAAGAACAAGGATCAAAACCTTAAGCTACGATACTATCCTTGCAAATTCAAGATTTTTTGACGGCGATCTGAAAAAAGTCCCTACAAAAGCACTCACCGTGGGTGTCGGTACAGTCATGGACGCCAAAGAGGTACTGATTGTCATTACAGGCTATAATAAAGCCCGGGCAGTAAGAGAAGTGGTTGAGGGAGGCATAAGCCACATGTGGACCGTTTCCATGCTCCAAATGCATCAGAAAGCTATTTTTGTGTGTGACGAACCGGCTACTATGGAACTGCAGCTTGAAACAGTGAAGTATTTCACCAATATTGAAAATGTGGCCCACCAAAGCCTTCCCTAACAAATGTTAATCTATCGGCATGAAATACAGATTGTTTACAAAAGAAGAGATCGGGTTGCTGATTTCTCAGGGTTGCTTTTCAGATACCTGGAGTGACATTTCCGTTATAGAGAACTTTTCACCGACGAATATCCGGAATACCCGTTTTGAAGGCAAAATAAAACTGGGGCTCTTCAGTGGTAAAATTGATCAGGGAAATGGCATCTCAAAAAAGTGTGGTATTTATAACAGTGTTATCCGGCATTGTGAAATTGCCGATGATGTCTGTATCTCAGAAGTTAAAAACCTTGCAAATTATGTTATTGAAGAGAATGTATTAATTGAAAATGTTGGATCAATGACGGTATCGGAGGCACCTACCTTTGGAAACGGAATTGAAATTGAAGTATTAAATGAAGGAGGTGGAAGGGAACTACCCATTTTCGACAGGCTCTCGTCGCAAATAGCCTATTTAACAGTTTTGTACAGGCACGACAAAGCTTTCACAGATAAATTGCTTGATATGATCAGGAATTATTCTGATTCAAAACGGTCAGGTGTGGGAAGAGTAGAATCGGGGGCCAGGATTAAGGATACTCCCTCAATCCTTAATGTAACTGTTGGAGCTTATGCAACTATTTCCGGTGCATGTCTGCTTGAGGAAGGAACTATCAACAGCTGCAAAGAAGCACCTGTATTCATAGGCGAAGGAGTTATAGCAAGGAGGTTCATAATATTATCCGGATCAAAAGTTGACAGTGGAGCTATTATTGATAAAAGCTTTATCGGGCAAGGTGTGAAAATGGGGAAACAGTATTCATCCGAAAACGCCCTCTTTTTTGCCAACTCTGAAGCGTTTCATGGTGAAGGTTGCAGCATTTTTGCCGGCCCCTTCACGGTTACCCATCATAAATCAACCCTGATGATTGCAAGCCTCTTCTCTTTTTTCAATGCAGGCAGCGGTACAAATCAGAGCAACCATATGTACAAGCTTGGTCCTGTTCACCAGGGTATTCTGGACCGCGGATCAAAAACAGGCTCTTTTGCATACCTCCTTTTACCATGCTATGTAGGTGCATTTTCTGTTGTAATGGGTAAACATTTTGCAAATTTTGACACGTCAGATTTCCCATTCTCTTATATCACTGAAAATAAGGGTAAAAGTGAACTTACCCCGGCAATGAACATTTTCACTGTTGGAACACGCAGAGATACCCAGAAATGGCCAACCAGAGATAAAAGAAAAGACCCGGATAAACTTGATCTGATACATTTCGATCTTTTCAGTCCATATATAGTAGGCAGGATAATAAACGCAATAGACATTCTTAATGAACTCGCTGAAAAAACACCAAAAACGCAGGCTTTTGTCAATTACAAAGGCATAAATATCCACCGTCTGCTTTTTAAAACGACCCGGAAATATTATGAAATGGCTTTGAAAGTATATATTGGTCAGGAGATAGTCAAACAACTGAACACTCTTAGCAGCAACCCAACAATAATTGACATAAGAAATATATTTACAATAAAGGACAATACAGGAGAGGGCAGGTGGGTGGATATTTGTGGACTATTCTCCCCCTTGAGTAAAATTGACGAATTAATGGATTCTGTGAAATCGGGGAGAATTGCAACGATTCCTCAGCTGAATGAAAATCTAAGGGATATTTATGACAACTATGATAAATATTCATGGGCGTGGTGTAAAAAACTTGTGGACAAGCAAATTGGAATGGAATCTGACAATATTCCCATTGAAAGCCTGATCAGGATAATTGAAGAATGGAAGACGAATGCCGTCAAGCTTAATAATATGATTCTGAAAGACGCGGAAAAAGAGTTTGATGAGGGTAGTATGTTAGGATTTGGAATTGACGGAGACAAGATTACCATGGAGCAGGATTTTCAGGCTGTCCGTGGTACCTACGATGAAAACAGCTTTGTATCAGACCTGAGGAAGGAAACAAGAGATATTGAAGCAAAGGCAGACGGAATAATTGCTCTCCTTGGAAAAATAGAGTAGAATGTAACTTTTACTGATCCTGTTTTATTTTATTCAGTTCATACCATGCGAGAGCCGCTGCTCCCAAAACGGCGGCATTACTCTCAGGAACACCCGATGCCATTATCTTTACAGTACCCTTAAAAATAGGCTGGACATTTTCATCGACATATTTTCTTACCGGAGCGAACAGCATTTCTCCGGCCTGCGCAAGCCCTCCAAAAAGGAATACAGCCTCGGGACTTGAGAATCCAATAGCGTTTACAATGCCGTATGCCAGGAGCTCAGCTGTATAATCCAGTGCTTCGATTGCCACTGCATCATTTTTAGCTGCTGCATCTGCAATTATCCTGGAGGTCAGCTTCGAAGGCTCGATATTTCTCAGGGGACTCTCATCCCTCATCTCGCTCAGCATCTGAAGCACCGTACGAACCAATCCTGATGCTGAAGCATATGTCTCATAACAACCCTGGCGACCACATCCGCAGTCTCTTCCTCCGGGAACAACAATTGTATGCCCCAGCTCTCCTGCAAAACCTGTGTGCCCATATAAAACCTCCCCGTTAATGACAATACCGCTGCCCAATCCTGTTCCAAGAGTCAGGATAATAAAATTTTTCATGTTTTTTGCGCCACCGAATATCATCTCTCCCATCGCCGCAGCATTGGCATCGTTTGTAATAACAACAGGAACATCTATCTCTTTCTTCACGTAATCAGCCAGAGGAACAATCCCTTTCCAGGCAAGATTTGGGGCCAGCTCTATCGTGCCTTTATGATAATTGGCATTAGGAGCGCCAATACCGATACCAGAAAGTCTTACTTCGCCCTCTTTGTCCACAAGCTTATTAATTGCATAAGTCAGCGCTCTAACAAAATCCTGGATCCGGGGATAATCAGTTGTCTTAAAACTGCTTTCAGCCAGAATATTTCCCGATTTATCAACCAGTCCGTATACTGTATTGGTTCCACCGATGTCTATACCTGCAACAACTTCCTTCATATTTGCTTAGGTTTTAGTGATATAATAGTGTTTAATTAAATACCTTTAATTTCAACTTATCTCTTTGCCGGAGTTTTGGTCCTTAATTTCTCATCCTTTACATTTAGAACCTCCAGATTCCAGTTGTCAATCTCAGCATCCCATCCCGGTTTTAACTCAATTTCCACATGATAGTATGATACGGGTTCCGGTTGTCGTTTTTTCGAAAAGTCACCGGTTGTCCATTTTCCGTCGCCATTCAGATCATAAATTGCGCGTGCCCGGTATTTACCCTGCTCAAGAAGCGGAAAAACCGCATTTCCATCCTTGTTTAACACTCTTTGACCTACAAGCTTTTCAGAATTATTAAGCAATTGTACAATCAGATTCCCCGTAATATCCTGTAGACTAAATGTTATATTATTATAGGAATCGGCAGCTCTTATAGCAAATCTTATACCTGTTGAATCGCTGTTTTCACCGTAAATATTGCCAAATGATGCTGAATCTGCAATGAAAAGATATTTTTTTCCCGGATTCAGTTTCGATTGCATAAAATATCTGCAGGAATTTGTACTGTCTTTTGTGAAGCTGTATGTAACTTTTGCCCTGGTTGTATCTGCCAATTCATACAGCCAGATACGTTCTTCATCCGGCTTCCTTAGCGGCATCGCTGAATTAATCACGATCTGCTGACCAGGTTTTAATGCGCCGCTGCGTATATTGATGTCAAAATTGAATGCCGGAGTTTTGACCTTTGCTACCCTGGGGGCGCGCGGCTCGAGGAACCTCAGGGGGATTGTATCCTCTTTATAATCAAGTATTCCGAAAGTGTCGGTAAAAGGATACTTTAAAATTGTATTTATCTGTTGCTGCGAGTAAATGGTGCTGTCAGTAAGCCATACTTTGAGGGTATCACGGTATTTGCTGGTTTCGGTAATGTAGGATTCACTACTTGATCCGGGTATTGAAAATTCCAATTTCATACTGTCGGGAGGAAGGGAAAGGGTATATACCAACAGGTATTTCATATCCCTGGAGGAGCCGGAGAGATAGTGATCCTTCTTCAATCCTGTAAATAGTACAAGTCGATAATCCCCGGTTTTAACCGGTTGTACGGGTGCAGTTTCTGCCTCTTTTTTAACAGTTGTAGTGTCTTGTATCACAGGTAGATAATTCTTATCAGCGGAAACATTAACCGGTGAGTCCATAAAAGCAAACTCCTCCTCTGCCAGGTTATAGTTCTTGCTGTTGTCGGCATCTTTTAAAGCATAAAGTCTGTAGTTCCCCGCTCTTACATTATCAATACGAAAATAACCGGTCTGATCAACTCTTGATATATAATCCGGAAGATTCTTCACCACGGCAGAATCATCCAGGTTACTATACATGAGTACCATAGTCGTTTCCGGAACTTCCAGATCAAATGCATTTATCACGTTCCCCGTTACCGAGAGTGAATCAATTACAGGACCTGTTGAAAAAACAAACTGATAATTTTCCAGGATATTCCCCTCATTAAGATCTTTAATCGCATCCTGGAAATAAAAAGTGTATGTAGTACTGTCTTTCAGCTCATCTTCAAATTCAACATTCACACTTTTCCCCTTGATAAAAATCCTCGGTTTCTTTTTCATGGGCGGGGAGACCATAAATTTTTCAGTAATATTATCGAGAACAACATATTCGTCAAAGGTAATGGAGAGGAGTTTTCCCCTGAAGTTTTTAGCACCATTCTCAGGGACACATTTTAAAACAACCGGAGGCAGCTTGTCTCTTGGTCCTCCGGTTGGAGAACTGACTTTAGCACAGGCGCTGATCAGAATAATTATTCCTGCCGATATATATACTTTTGAGCCTTTCCTTCTGTGCATAAATTCATCCATTTCTTTTAAGAATTACAAACTTACATCATTTTTTTTGAAGAACTTTTGATTTTTTCCCCTTTGTGTTACTTTGTGTAATACTTTGTGATCCCCGCCCGAACGACGTTCAGTCGGGCGGGCTTTGTGGTTCAATGGTTTTGATTTTACCACAAAGGGACACTAAGGTAAGCACCAGGGTTAACGAAGGTCTTTTTGTATAGCCCCTGGAGCGGGATTGGTGAAAGTAAATAAGAACTAAGAAAATTGAAAGAAACAAACGTCAGTTTACATTGTAATGAATTACATTGTCGGGAGTAATGATAATAATTTCTACCTTTGGTTTTTTTGAAAACAATCTGATTATGCATTTACTAGTTATTCCATGGGATGTTAATCCGGAGATATTCCGTATTGGTTCATTTGCAATAAGGTGGTACGGTCTTCTATTTGCCTCCTCATTTCTCTTTGGGTACATTATTATGAACAGGATTTTCAGAAATGAAAACCTGAGTGAAGCAGTTCTTGACAAACTGACCATTTATATGGCTTTCGGAACCATTCTGGGCGCCAGACTCGGACATTGTCTTTTCTATGAACCCCAGTATTATTTTCAACATCCCCTGGAAATTTTAATGATTTGGCATGGTGGCCTCGCCAGCCATGGAGCTGCAATAGGTATACTTACAGCTGTATGGTTGTTTGCAAGGAAAGAAAAGAAGGATTATTTCTGGGTTCTCGACCGCATCGCAATAGTTGTGGCTCTTTCAGGTTTCTTTATCAGGATGGGGAACCTGATGAATTCCGAAATCTATGGGATTGAGACCACTGTTCCCTGGGGATTTGTCTTTTTAAGGAACCACGAAGTTGCACCGAAGCATCCGACCCAGATATATGAAGCATTGGCCTATCTTGCTATTTTCATTCTGCTTTACAGGTTATACTGGTCAAAGAAGGGAGAACATCTCCAGGGATTACTTATCAGCCTGTTATGTGTTCTTGTCTTTACAGCGCGCATCTTCATAGAATTTCTGAAAGAGGATCAGGTTGCTTTTGAAGCCTCGATGAAAATGAATATGGGACAGTGGCTAAGCATCCCCTTTATATTATTGGGAATAGCAGGAGTCTACTGGAGCGTTACAAGAAAAAAACGGGCCGTAATTAAGAGATAAAGTCTGCTTTTTTCAATAAGAATTAATTTTACCCCAGATTTACACAAGGTTGTCTTAAAAGTTTAATACCATTAACCGCAAAGGTCGCAAAGTGTTTGCGCAAAGATCGCAAAGAACTAATAAGCATGACTTTAGCTTTGCGTACTTTGCATTTACTTTGTGTTCTTTGCGGTTAAAAAGGACTTATTGGACAGCCTCGTGTAACCTCGTGTTAAAAAATAAATATTTTCAATTACTAATTTTAATATTTCGTAATTTAGATGTTTAATTGCCGGTACAGGGAAAAACATCTGAAAATGAAGATAGGGAGTCAAAATTACCAGAGCATCTGGATCAACGAATCTGATCCTGCTGTGGTTTGTATTATTGATCAGCAAAAACTTCCGTTTTTTTTCGAGACAAAAGAGCTCAGGTCAGTTGACGATATCTATAATGCTATTGAAGATATGACTTTAAGGGGCGCTCCCGCGATTGGTGCTGCAGGAGCATTTGGAATGTATCTTGCCACCCTTGAGATCAACTCTCAGACCAATATCAGGGAGCATCTCTCCAATGCAGCCAGGTACCTTATATCGTGCCGGCCTACTGCTGTAAATCTATCGTGGGCAGTAAATTATGTTACTGAAAAGCTGCATATGGATCTCTCAATAGAATCATTATCAGCCACTGCCCTGAAAACAGCTGTTGAAATTTGTGAAAAGGAAAAGAAAAACTGTCGTAAAATTGGGAAACACGGAGTAAAACTGATTGAAAACATATACAAAAAAAACGGGGGGAAACCGGTTAATATTCTTACCCATTGCAATGCCGGATGGCTGGCGTGCATTGATTACGGAACAGCAACAGCCCCGATCTACTTTGCACATGATAAAGGAATTCAGGTTCATGTGTGGGTCGATGAAACAAGACCACGAAACCAGGGATCGAAACTCACTGCCTGGGAACTTGGCCAACAAGGTATCCCTTATACTTTAATCACCGATAATTCAGGCGGACATCTTATGCAACAAAACCAGGTTGATATTGTTATTGTAGGTAGCGACCGTACAACGAGGAGTGGGGATGTTGCCAATAAGATAGGTACATACCTGAAGGCACTTGCCGCGTATGATAATAATGTTCCGTTTTATGCAGCATTACCGTCAACCTCAATTGATTTCGGTATCAGTAATGGTGTTGAAGAAATAGTTGTTGAAGAACGCGATCCTGAGGAGGTAACTACGATTTCCGGGATGGCAGAAGGAAAGATCCGGACGGTGCGACTCTGTCCCGAAGATACGGTTGCTGCCAATTTCGGATTTGATATTACGCCTGCCCGCCTGGTAACAGGTTTAATTACTGAAAAGGGAATTTGTAAGGCTACAGAAAAAGAGATCAGGGAGTTGTTTTCAGATAAATTCAACTAATATGGAGGGGGTCGTAAAATTTAATTGTCACTGGAATCAATCCGGGCCCGTTATCTCCGACGATCAGTTTGAGATAATTAATTACTGGAGGGAGGTTCTGTTCAATATGGATCTGATCGGAGCCTATGAGAACGGGGTTGGATTTGGAAACATTAGCATAAGGATTCATGGAACCAACCAGTTTTTTATTACAGGATCGGCAACAGGGGAGATCCCCGAACTTGAACCTGGTCATTATGTGAAGGTCAGTTCATTTAATATTGAGGATAATGCTGTTCAGTGTGTCGGTCCCCTGAAAGCCTCATCCGAATCTTTAACACATGCTGCTATATATCTGGCTGACCCGGGGGCAAATGCAGTTATCCATGTACATAATATTGAACTCTGGAGTAAGCTTATCCATAAAGTCCCTACTACCAATCCGGGAATGGATTATGGTACAGCAGGGCTCGCAAAGGACATTGCAAGACTTTTTGCTGATTCTGATGTCTATGAGAAGAGGATCATTATTATGGCCGGCGACAGGGCAGGGATTCTCACATTTGGAAACGATATGGATGAAGCGGCAAATGTATTAATGGATTATCTTAGGTAATAATAATGGTCAGGATTGGCATCATAGGTGGCTCGGGTCTTGAGAAGCCTGATATTCTTGTGTCTTCCGAAGAAATTGAGACAGAAACACACTACGGATCTCCCAGTTCGCCTCTTCTATCCGGGAAAATCGACAATATCGATGTTTTAATCCTGTCACGACATGGAAAGGATCATACAATTACTCCTTCAGCAGTAAATAACAGGGCAAATATTCTGGCACTGAAAGAAGCCGGGTGTACACATATCATATCCACAACAGCCTGCGGGAGTCTCAGGGAAGAGATCCGTCGGGGTGATCTGGTTGTTCCTGATCAGTTTATTGATTTCACCCGTCACAGGGCAATAACTTTTTATGATGAATTCGAACCTGGTAATATGGGGCATACTCCCATGGCAGACCCTTTCAACGAAGACCTAAGGAAAATTCTGATCTCTTGCGCCAGGCATCTTAACCTGCCTGTTCATGATAAAGGGACCGTCATCACAATCGAAGGGCCGCGTTTTTCAACGCGAGCTGAATCGAAGCTATTCAGGATATGGGGTGCCGATATTATCAATATGTCGGTTGCTCCGGAAGTAATTCTTGCTAACGAAATTGGTATTCCTTATGCTACAATAGCAATGAGTACCGATTACGATTCATGGAAGGATGACGAAATACCTGTTTCGTGGGAAGAGGTGATTGCTGTATTCAATAATAATGTCAATACCGTTCTTCGTCTCTTACAGGAAGTTATCCGGGGTATAAGGTGAGCATCATTTTATTCTTTTATTGAAACTATTGCAAAATTATAGGTAAATTACTAATATTGCAGTCCGTTTTTACGGAGGGGCCCATAGCTCAGCTGGTTAGTAGCACCTGACTCATAATCAGGGGGTCGCTGGTTCGAGCCCAGCTGGGCCCACCTTCGCCCTCCGAAGCTTTAGCGTAGGAGGGCTTTTTCTTTTTTATGGGTCTTGGCATCGCTAAACCTTCTGCGGGCTTCGGTGGGCGCAGCCCACTGAAGCCTGAATTATTATAGCGTATATATTTTTGTCTCTGAATAATTATTTTTATTTTTGATTATCTGTTTCATTGGTTACTCTAGCAAGATATCAGATGAAGCTTCTGTCATCGCTGTAACTATGTGGTTTGTATACATCTTAAAGTGTGATGATAATTCTTATTATACAGACTGTACATCAGATCTGGATGATCGAATAAACCGTCACTTAAAAAGAGAGAATACTTATACAAAAGACAGGTTGCCAGTTACACTTATTTATTATTCTGCTTTCCCGGATAAATACAAAGCCTACGAATTCGAGAAATACCTAAAATCAGGTTCGGGTAAAGCATTTGCAAAGAAAAGATTCCTGTAGCTATTACTATAATATTTTCTATATGCGCCAGGTTTGAGCCAGGTTTTGGGAGAAATTGGGGGGTTTTTATAGCTGCACATCCTTTCAGATTACAGGAAGTTTCTTATACCCTTATTTTACTATTCTGATTCTGGATCAGAAGACCACCCCTGCAGTCACGCTCCTCCTTAAAATTGCCCACCGGGCAATTTCTTAACGGTCGTCCGGGTTCGAGACCTGCTTTGCCCTCCGAAGCTTTGATAACAAGGATCCAGTGAAGTACGATTTTGCACTTTTGGGGTTATGTGCCATCGACAAATTTATTTAAAACGCTTTATAAAAAATTCTTATCCAGAAATTCCTGAAATTTGTCCTTGTACTGTTCTCCTATGGGTATGTATTTCTTACCGAAAACAATCCTGCTGCGATCAATTGTTTCAATCTTCTCAAGATTTACGATAAAGGAGCGATGAACTCTCATAAATTTGTCAGCTGGCAACTTTATTTCCAGAATTTTTAGTGAGGAAAGTGAAAGTATAGGCTTATCTGAATGCATGGTGTACACTTTTACATATTCTTTCAATCCCTCAATATAAAGGATATTCCGGAAATTAATACGTTTAATTTTATAGTCAGACTTCAGAAACAGGAATTCATTGTTCGAGAGAACATCATCTGCTGGTTTCGTAATTGATCTTATCATCCTTTCAGCTTTGTGAACTGAAGTAAGGAATTCCTCATATGTGAAAGGTTTAAGCAGATAATCAGCAATATCAAGTTTAAAACCTTCTATCGCGTATTTAGCAAAAGCTGTGGTAAAAATCACGACAGGGCCATTAACCATCGACCTCGTGAATTCAATTCCATTCAAACCAGGCATCTGGATGTCAGTAAAAACAATATCGATATGGTTTTTGCTTATATACTGTGCTGCTTCCAAAGGATTTTCGAATTGTCCGGCTAACATCAGATCCGGTGTCATCTGAATATAATCTACAATCAACTGAAGGGCCAGTGGTTCATCATCTATTGCAATAACAGTTATCATTTTATAACTGAATAATTAAGTTTACTTCAAATTTATTTTTGGTCCTGGTGATTTCCAGTTCATGCCTGTCGGGATAAAGTAAACTCAGGCGCTTTTTAAAATTCTCAAGGCCAATTCCGGTAGATGCAAAGATGGGCACATTATTACTTTCCGGCAAACCGTTTTCACATTTAAATAAAATGTTATTTTCTCCACACTCGAGACTAATATTTACATAAGACTCTTCCTGTACACTAATCCCATATTTGAACGCATTTTCAATTAATGAGACAAAAAGCAAATGTGGGATCATCAGATCCTTGTATTCAGTCGGGAAGTTAACGTTAAGTCTGGTTTTAGCGCCTATCCTCAGCTTCATTAAGTCTATATAATTGTTCATGAATTCAATCTCATCACTTAACAGCTTGTTGTCCTGTCCGGATTCATTTAGGACATATCTCATCATTTTCGATAGCTTTATTACCGCATTCTTTGAGTCTTCATTATTTCTGCCTATCAAAGAATAGATATTATTCAAGGTATTGAAAAAGAAATGCGGGCTGATCTGGCTTTTCAGGAGTGCAAGCTCTGCATTAAGCTTTGCCTTTCCCATCTCTTCCTGCACTTTTTCAATTTTTGACTGACGTTCAAGCACTCTGAGCCCCAGTGAAAGAAATACCATAAAAAGTGAAGATGAAGTGTACCCAATTAGCTGGGCATTAGGCACAGCTATTATGAACCTGGGTCTTCTCATTTGAATCGGTGGCTGTCTTAGTCGCCGTTCTTCACCGGGTTGCCTGATAATCTGATCTGAATTGCCATTTTTAGATATTATGTTAGAGATATGTCCGCTGGCAAAATCAGATATGAAATAAAAGAGGAAAACAAGAGCCAATACGGAAATATAATACCTGTACCTTTTTTTCTGAAAGAAAAGCATCGGTATAAGGACCAGGTAATTTGTGTAAAAAATTAAGGCACTTATTGCCGTGATGGTGTAATAGGTTAACAGGAAATTACTTCCCATCTGGAACTTTCTCGCTGCATAGATCGGCAAACCAAGAATAACAGCCCAAATCAGGAAGTGGAGAATAATCCTGGTGGTTTTTTCATTTGTCACTTTCCTCATAGTTTCTTTAACAGACAAATTTCATTATAAATTTAATTATTCAGCACTAATTACCGTTGAAAGTGATCTTTATTCAAGCTCATTGAGAGCGAAGGCTTTTCACCGGGTTTGCAAACGCAGCTTTAATTGCCTGGAAACTTATCGTTGCAAGTGCAATAATTATAGCAACAAACCCGCCTGCAGCAAATAACCACAAACTGATGATGATGCGACAAGCATAATTCTGCAGCCAGTTGTGCATGAAATACCAGGCTATGGGTGTAGCAATCGCAAAGGCAATTGCAATGAGCATGATAAATTCTTTTGAAAACAAATAAACAATTTTGTATGAGCTGGCACCTAGTACTTTACGAATACCAACTTCTTTTGTTCTCTGCACTGCCATGAATAAGGCTAAACCGTATAGCCCAAGACAGCTAAGGAATATGGCGATTGCTGCAAAAATTTCATACAACTGCGCTAACTGGCTTTCCTGTTTGTAAAAACTTGCTATTTTATCCTCAAGAAACTTGTATTCATAAACAAAGTTTGGTATTGTTTGCTCCCATATTGTTTTAACAGATTGCAGTGTAGAGGAAATGTTTTTCGTTTCAAGTTTTATTGCTGCCTGGCTATACATAGTTCCATTTGTAGTAATAAGCAATGGTGCAGGATAATGGCGAAAAGACCTGTCATTAAAATCTTTCAATACACCTACAACAGGACATTTTATCCGATCACCCCACATGCTTATTTCTTTATTCAATACTTCATCAGGGTTTTTAATTCCCAAACTTTTCATAAGCGACTCATTCACTAAAAATTCTCTTGTCATACCGGAAGGTTGCAAATTTCTTCCGGCTATCAGTTGTAATTTATAAGCCGGCACATATTCTTCGTCGGCGAATTTGGTAATAGCTTTAAAATCTTCTTCTTTTATTGCATGGTCAAACTTGAATGTGCTCCAGATATCATCAGCATCTTCAACCGGAGCATTGGAACTGAAGCTTACTGCCTGCACGCCGTTTACTGACAATAATTGTTGCTTTAGATGTTCCTCCCTTCTAAAAAAAACAGTATCTACACGGAAAGGAACATTTATAATTGCCTCTTTATCGAAGCCCAGCGGTTGATCCATAAAATAATTCATTTGCTTTACAATGATGAGAGTTCCGATGATAAGTACCTGTGCAATGATGAATTGAAACACTACCAGGCCTCTTCTTAATGAAATTCCCTTTGCAGTATTGGCTGTTAGTTTACTCTTCAAAGCATTAACAGGACTTAAACGTGATAAAACAACAGAGGGGTAAAAGCTGGCGAGGGCGGTTACGCCAATTGTAACGATTAAAAGAAATAAAATAATTGCAGGGTTGTCGAGTTTGTTGAATGAAAGCGGAAGTTCTAAAATTTGATTTATATAAGGCAATGCAAGAATTGTTATAACACTTGCACTTATTACAGCACTTATAACTATCAAAAATGTTTCTATGATGAACTGGATTTGCAATTGAGATCTATTACTTCCAAAAACTTTTCTTACGCTAACTTCTTTTGCTCGATTAACAGCTTGTGTAGTGGAAAGGTTGACAAAGTTGACGCAGGCAATTAACAGGATGAATGCTGCAATCAGCCACAAAACATTAAGCAGTTGGCGGCTTATTGTTTTGTTACTGTAATCACCCGTTTGTGTATCGTAATGAACCGCACTTAATGGTTGTATAATATGAGTATCCTTATTATCAGGAGATTCCATCTTTAGTGACCAGGCTCTTAATTGCTGATTAAAATTGTCAACAGAAATATTCGGCGGCAACAAAACATAGCAACCGAAATCAGAATTCGTTCTATCCTGCCAATCAGTGTTTTTTGACATATCTTCGGTAATGCCTGTTCCGAAAGCCACAACAAGTTTTAGTTGAAAGTCTGTATTGGCAGGTATGGTCGCAAGAATGCCTGAAACTTTCAATACGTCTGTGCTATGGCTGAAGAGAGAGCCGCCTGCTTTCAGGTTAATGGTTTTTCCCAGCGCTGTTTCCAAGTCACCAAAGTATTTTTCTGCAATCTCTTTTGTGAGCAATACGTTATTCGGATCTTTCAATGATTCATATGAACCTGCAAGCAGCGGGTAATCAAACATTTTAAAGAATGAAGGCCCTATAAAAAATACACCTTTGTCTTCTTTAAATGTTTTTATCGTTGTTCCGTTATAGGCTGGGATCAGCAAATTATCATTGTGGCTTGCCCAAACCGGAGCTACTTGTTCTATTTGGGCAAAAGTTGTTTTCAATCCTTCGGGCATAGGAAAAGGAACATCTTTTCCGGTATTTGCTGCATCTGCATTATGATATTCGGTTAACACACGATAGATGCGATCTTTCTTTGAGTGAAAATTGTCGAAGCTTGTTTGAAATTGTATTATGATAGAGATCATCATGCAAACGGAAATACCAACAGCCAGGCCGGCGATGTTGATAATAGTGTAATTCCTGTTTCGGATCAAACTTCTGAATGCAGTTTTGAAATAATTTTTAAACATACACAGGTTGTATTGAATTTTAAAAGCACAATTTAAATGACAGTCAATTCTGTGTTAGCGGAGCGTGTGTTTTTCATTTTATTTTTTTGTTTCGTGCCAAAATTAAACTGGCACGAAGGCGGAAACAAATAATATATAAGTACAGGGATCTTTTAATAACAGAGAGCAGATTTTTATATATGCACTCCTTTTCAGGGTCTTTAAGAAATACAGGCTCTCCAATTTGTGGTATTAATAAAGCAACTCCCGTAAATATATTATTTTGGGCTATCTTATTCAGAGGTTCATCCCATTGATGGTTTGCCAATCCAAATTTAGAATTATGAACCGGAAAGATTCGATGAGCCTTAAGTTGGACTACCGTATCAATAACCTTTTCAGGAGGAAAAGCCAGTGACCTTGACCACAACTCGCAGGAACAATCTGATCACTAAAAGCCGGAGCTAAATACCTATTATTTAGTCTTGTATATTAAGAATAATCTGACCGGCCAAATGTGGTCAAGAAGACCGGCTTTTTCAGTCATGGATTGGTTTCAATCCAGATTCCATATATTTCCAGGATTTTTAATCAGCAATAGGGACAGATATCTCCCTTTCTTTTTCTATGAAAGGTTTCGCATTTTTCTTTCCTCGCAATTTTATTGAGAAACCGCGCGTTTCTTCATTTCGGACAATTCTAATAAATTTTTGTCTTTTCTGAACAATACTATCGTTGACAAAGCCTTCCTGATAATTACTGCTGTAGTTTATGTCTCTTGAAATACTGATTGTATCACCACTAAAAATGAAGAAAACAAGAATTACTAATTTCGCAATAATCAATGGTATAATCGCTTTCTTCCATTTTTTCCAAATCATAATAACATATTTTAAAAATGAAGACAACGGTATCTTTATTCTGAGACTTTAGGCAGTATTCACCTGCATTTAAGATAATTTTAACTTTTATTGAGAATCGTTTTTATAATGTGAGATCCGGTCGCCCTGAACAAACGTGGGCAATTAATTTGCACTTTTAATAAATAACTTTACAACAAGTGTCTAACTCCGGTTCCTGGTGGTTATTTTGTTCCGGCTAACTATGGACAGGGCTACTGGCTTTTCCTGACAATTACTTACTGTTTTTTTCTGTAGCTGCTAACGATCTTCATTGTTCCGTCAGGGCTTGTACGGGTCAGCACAAGTACATTTTCTTTAAATTCATAAGTATAATCCACGTCAATATTTTGTTCCCCGATCTTGAGAGTTATTATCAATTTGGATTCAGCTATTTTCCAGGTCCCCTCATAAGAATCCATGGTGCCTGAACCCGACATATTACTTGTCTGTTTGAATTTTCCCTCTTCCATAAAAAAGAGATCGGTGGACATACCATTGGCTTTCATCTGATCCTCGGTCATTTTTTGAGTTCCCTCTCCTGTTACATATGTCATGTCATACATGGTCCAGGTTCCCTTAAAATCAACAACCTGTGCATTGGAAACAGAAACTGCCATAAAGCATAAGAAAATAAAAACTGTTGTTTTCATAATTAGCGGATTTAAAGTTTACTTAAAGTTACGAAAAGCTTGGAATTGGATAACAATCAATCTTCATATGAAAGTTTCTCTCCCCTTCTCCTCCTCTCCCTTTTCCAACTTCTTTCTTAGTTGTCTTTCTGGCGGTAGCTTATGAAGACTTGTCTGCCGTAGCATTGCGAAGGCAGATGTCGTATTCGTAACCAGGGATGAGACTTGCCATAGAGTAAAGATAGCTTACAATAATGTGCTTACATCTTAAACAAAAATAAACATAAGTGTTATTATAAACAATTCTATTTTGTAGTTCCCAACTTCCCAAGTTGCATAATTGATACTTTCCTATATATTGTATAGTATAAATTGCAATTAGAAACATGCCTGCTATATGGCTGTTTTAAAGTGCTTTAAGTAACATTCTGTGTTGCTAAACGTATACAATATTACAACACAGTTCGTATTTGTTTAGTCCGGTTTATTGATTCAGTTTATACCGGATTAATCATAACAATTTATTAACATACAACAATGAAAATACTGGAAGAATATTTTAGAATGAATGGTCTGCTATATACTTTATTGAAACGAAATGATAAGGTTGAACTCTAGAAAGGTGGGACCTATAAAGATGAGACAATCCTCTGGGAGGTTGATATTATATAAATGCAACGATAAATATGGTGAACCTGAAGTTAAGAATTCTGATCCCGAAAGTTCAAGTCTTCAAAATTTTATTTGTTTTAACTATTCAAGAAAATGATTCCACCATTTTTACCACTGATCTCATAAAGCAAATCCCAAACTTATATAAATACAATCAGGCCATCCAAAGCCGGTTCTGAATACAAACTGTCCATTTTTCTTTTGAAACCTGTAGCCAGCACTAATTACGGGTGTAATTCCGGTTTTCTTATCAGATTTATACCTCACAATATCAAATTGATAAGCAGCCCCAAGATCTATCTCTAAATGACCCGGGCCGTTTCCAAGAACAAAATTCGAGCTTAATAAAACCATTTTTTCTGACCCATTTAGATCACCGGAGCCCCCAATTCCTAACCTCAATCTTATTGAACTTGTGTCATTTACAGGATTTGTTAATTGCCTCTCATAATTGAAATTGTAAGCCACATTGGGAATCACTCCTACGGTTCCATAAAAAACATTCTTAAAGTACTTGTCAGGAGAACTTGAGTCTGAATTTGTCTGACAGACTACAGACGTCTGAATCATGAAAAAAGTAATGAATACAATTGAAAATAGTCTCATCTTCATTCTATTTGGATTTAAACTAGAGATAATTTGTGATATAAAATAGTCCTCTAGGTAAGATTGGAATTCCAAACATGATCCATGGTCCTGAATCGCGAAGGCAGTTGTCATATTCATATCCTGGGACTGTGCTTGCCATTGAGCAAAGATGATTTACGTTAATGCGCTTACATCTTAAACAAAAATAAACATAAGTGTTATTATAAACAATTCTATTTTGTTGCTCCCAAAGTTCCAAGTTGCATAATTTTTACTTTCCTATATAGTTAGGATATATTGCAACTTGAAATCTAAAATTAATAGAATGAGGAGTTAGCTTTAGAATACTATGACAAGTTAACCTCAGATCTATCGCAGGGGTAGAAGAGCTTGTTGAAGTAGTAGTTTAATATGGGTGATGTATCAACACCGACCCCTGATATTGATTTTAAGGCACATAGGATCGCAACAGATGACGACTTTTGGTGGAATTCTCCAGAAAAGGATGCTCCCTAACATAAGATTTTCAAATCTATAACTGTAATGACGCAGGATTATCTAGTTTCTAAGTAGTTCAAAAAATATTCTTGACTTTGTCATCTTTTTTTAATATCTTTCTAAAATCAGATTGAGGTTGCTTTGAAATAATAATTCTATTATAACTTCAGTGAAAATAGTATCGAATATTTAAGATGCTGTGAGGTACTTTTAATTACTAATTGATTATTAATCAGTAAAGAGGAGGAACTAATGAAACGCTTAATTTTAATATTTTTGGTGCTAGGGATAATCATTAGCACTTTTTCCTGCAAAAAAGACAAATCTTTGACTACAGATCTTAATCAGGATTCAACCTCTGATCAAATTATAAAAGGCAATTTTGACTTTGAGTGAGTCACAAGATATTATACGGTTTTCTTCCCAGGAAACTATTCTGGCACAACAAATATTCCCCTTGTGATTAATTTACACCCCTATTCATATAATGCTCAGATGGAAATGGAATATACCCAGATGAATTTAGTGGCCGACACGGCTGGATTTATAGTTGTATACCCGAATGGTAAGAATAATTGGAATAGCGGAGTTGGAGTCAATCCTAATTATCCGACTCCCATTATTGATGATGTTGGATTTATCAATGCCTTGATTGATACACTAAGTAATCATTACACAAACATCGATCTGGATAGAATTTATGCCTGTGGGTTTTCTAATGGAGGTTTTATGGCAAACAAACTTGCCTGCCAGCTGAGTAATCGTATTGCAGCTGTAGCATCTGTTGCAGGAGTTATAGCTTCCTCTGTTGCAAACACTTGCAATTCGTTACATACAATGCCCATGCTTCTTATCCATGGAACAGCAGACAATACAGTACCTCTGAATGGTGCCACGGGCTGGTATTCAGTAGACCAAACTTTAAATTTCTGGACTGACATAAATAATTGTGATCAAGCTTCTACAGTCCTATTACCGGACTTAATTCCAACTGACGGATGCACTGTCGAAAAAACTACTTATTCTAACAGTTCCGACGATTGTAAAGTAATCTTTTACAAGGTGATTAATGGAGGTCATAGCTGGCCTGGTGCAGTTGAGGATTATAATTGGGCAGGGAAAAAAAATATGGATATTAATGCTAGTGTCGAGATATGGAATTTCTTTAAAGACTATAAGCATAATCAATAGTCAGCTCAATTCCCAGGTAATTTTTTCAATGTAAAACTTCAAATAAGACCTATATCATTTGTCAAAAAAATGGCCCCCAAATACCCTCAGTCAAATTCAATCATCGGCGAGCCGTCGCGAGTAGCAGACAATTTTCGGCATTTGAAGTAGCGTTATTGAATGACAAAAGCAAGGCTTGCGAAGTAACCCGGAGGGCTTGGCCTTGCTGTGTCATGAAATATTGCATTGTTCAAAGCTACGTTTGCCGATCAAAATTGGATGCCGCAGGCTCGCATTTATCAATAGTGAGGGTTGCGATTTATGTTGCATCCCATAGACCCATGTATTCTGTAATGCAACATAAAGAGAGCATACCCGAACACCTATGGCCCTTGTTTGAACTGCTTAAATTCATGAAGTTCTATGAAGATAGTGAGCCCAAAATAAACATCAGGAAAAATAGTAAATAAATTAAACCTAAAACCACGCCCACAACGACAACAATATCTATTAAAAGACTTGCAATCTCAGACCTCTTTTCTTTAAATTTATCAGGATTTCTTTTTATTCTTATACGGTTTATACTTCGACGTACGATTACCATCAGTCCAAGTGCAAGACCTGTAAAAATCGAACCTGGCAACCCAAAAACTAAAAACCCACCGAGAACAAACAAACCAGCCAAACTAAAAACAAAACCAGGAATTCTAAATCTTGCTTTTCTTATTGTTGTGTTATTATCGTTAATTGTTGTGTTATTAAGAACAAAATCATATGGATTGGTCGATGTAATAATTTCATGAGTGCCATTGATGTACTTAATCTCAGAAACATCTGATTTTGAGATTGAAAAGACAGGACCATTATAATTGTTACATTCTTTATATTTTATCTCATATTGTCCTGTTTCTTTCACTTTTACCAAAAGAATTGAGCCCGACTTCAGTACAATTGTATCACATCCGGATGAATAAGTGATAAATAAATTATTAGATTGGATATTCACATCTATCTCCTTCATTAATTGAGTGGTTGTACTATTTCTCACTAATGGGGAAATTGCATTGTCTGTAGAAGCTATCAACCTCTTTAAGCATTCAATTGTATTCGAATCAAAAACACTCTCTATCCCAGGGACTACTAAACCATCCTGAGTATGGGAATTTTTGAAAACAACAAATTCTTTTTCCGGTTTCTTCCCTGATAGTCTGATAGGCTTTTTTCTTGTGTTTACTCTTAAATGAGAACTAAATGACCCATTCTTTATCCTTTTGGGATAAGCTGTAACTCTGTTTTTGTTTATTGAAAACTCTGGACATGATACAGCAGTTTTTTCAGAAGTATGGCAGGATAATGAGAAATAGGATAAGATCAGAAGGATTCCTGAAATTCTAAATATATTTCTCATTTGGAATCATTTTAAGTTTAACTCCTTAAGACTTTGCGTGTTATCAAATTTACACTTTGTTTAAATAAAATGCAACTTTTTCTTAAAAACCACCCACCAAAGTCCCTTAGTGGGGAATTGGTGAATGGTATCTGACCGGCTGAGTTTGGTATACAGAAACGGCTTTTGTAAAAACAGATTCCGATAATCTGCATTAACTACCAATTACATGCAATCTGAAAAAACATTATCTTAGACCAACTATTCTCTTACAAACCATCTAACAATAAGGTTCTATGAAAACTCCCGGATTTCTTTGTTTCAGAAAGAAAGTTCTTTCAAAATCTATTGCCCTGTTGTCATTCTTGTTTTTCAGTGCACATCTGAATGCCCAGAATCCTGTGAATTTTTCAGGTACCTGGTCATTAGACAATGCAAAAAGCAGTGAGTACTATAAGGATTACAAAATTATATGCACTATTAAACAGACTCCTGAATCATTTACAATTGAAGAAACTTTCCTTAATAAAAGTGGGGAAAAAGAGGGTTCATCGAATTTCTCTTACACGCTCGATGAGAAAGTGGACAGCAAGGAGGAATATGGGGGAATTACCAGGAAATTTACAAAATGGTCAGACGACAGGAAAGTCCTTACAACTACTTTCACCACAACCGTTGGGGAAAATGTGTATGGCAGCAATTCATCTTTCAAACTATCAGACAATGGTCTTGTTATGACAGTTACAACAACTGATGTAGACCCGTCAAAAAAAGACACACTAAAACAGGTACTCAATAAGAACCAATAATTATTGTTACCAGGAATCCTTTAAAAAATTATTATTCATGGAATTTATCGATTAGCTGCTAAAAAGTTTTGGTAATTACCTTATCAATGTACTTTAAAGTAATCGGCCAAATAGAGTTTACTCTTTATTGAGGGCTCAATATATTAACATTCATCATATTGACATGAGATATACAATGTGATTTTTTTGCTATGAGAACCGTTTGTTTGTTTTTTTTATACCTTTCTTGCTAAAATTTTAATTCTGTGATATTGATAGCCAAATACTTAAAATCCTTATTAATGAAAACACATCGCCACAATAATTTTCTGCTTGTGATAGCACTATTGTTGTTATGCATTAATGATATCACCCTGGCTCAGTTCATGCCTTTATCCAACGAAGAGACATCCTGTACAAGTATCATGGCTGGCCGGCTGGCTACCACCGATGGATCCGTAATAACCTGCCACAGCTGCGACGGCGATTACAGAACCTGGTTAAATATCATACCCCACAAAAAATATCCTGCAGGTGCTACAACAAAAATCCTCTGGGGCACGATGCATACAGAAACACCATCGGATCTGAGAAATATTATAGAAAAAGGGGAAATACCACAGGTTGCTGAAACATATTCTTACCTGAATGTCAGTTACCCCTGTCTGAATGAAAAACAGCTGGCAATGGGAGAGACAACTATCGGAGGGCGTCGTGAACTTGTCAACCAGAATGGACTGTTCCTGATTGAGGAATTGCAACGGATTGCCCTTGAAAGGTGTACTAATGCACGAGATGCAATAAAACTTATGGGTGAAATGGCAGTAAAATACGGATACGGTGATTATGGTGAATGCCTTACAGTGGCCGACAAAAAGGAGGTGTGGCAATTTGAAATATTTGGAGCCGGTGCAAAATACAATTCTGCCGTGTGGGCAGCTGCAAGGATTCCCGACGACCATATAGGAGTTTCTGCCAATACCCCAAGGATAAGCAGGCTTGATCTGAAGAAACCGGATTATTTTATGGCATCTGAAAATGTTATTTCCCTGGCGAATGAAATGGGATTTTATAATCCTGATGGCGGAGAACCATTTGTTTTCTGGAAAGCCTACAGTGGAAGACCAAAAGCCTTTTCAACAAGGGAGTATTATGTATTAAGCACAATGGCCCCTTCGCTGAAATTGTCAATGGATGTTAACGAGCTTCCTTTCTCTGTAAAACCTGATAATAAAGTTGATGTTCGTGATGTGATTAAATATTACAGGGAAACTTATGAAGGTACTGACTTTGATATTACTAAAAATCTTATCGTTAATAGCCCCCGAAGGAGGAACCAGAATACCGTTGATGATAACCCAGGAATGATTAAAAGCCCTGTGGCTGATCCTTGGATGAGCTACGAAATGATGACCATGCTAAATACCCTTAAGCCGGGAACTGTTCCGAACTATCGTCCGATTGCGGTACCATATTGTTCATATTCACAGGTAATTCAGTGTCGCGACTGGCTACCGGATGAAATCGGAGGAGTTGCATTCTTTTCATTTGACAATCCTGCTGAAAGTCCAAGGATCCCTATTTATGCCGGAGCCCTCTCTTTGCCCTCAAATTTTGAAATCTGCGGACAGAAAAGATACCGCGAAGACGCCGCTGTCTGGCAATTCAGAAGAACAAACCGGTTGGCCGAAATTAAATGGGGAGCTACCCGAAAATTTATCGAAGAAGGAGTTAAAAGATATGAAGATAAGGCTTTTACTGAACTTCCTATGATCGATAAAATGGCTCTGGAATTATATAATTCGGAAAAGGGAATAGAGCCTTCATCGGATAATAATGGAAACCCCAAACCTGCAAAATACCGGGAATTCATTACAAATTATTCTAATGATTTTGCAAGGTCAGCAATGAGCGAATGGTGGGAAATGGGTAATATTTTTTTTACAATGTTTTCAAAAGGTTTCTGAGGAACGAACATAAGGTACTATTTACTCCTCTGCGAATAAAAGAGATATCCCCATGAAAATGGATTGCTATTTCATCTAAGTGTCAGTTTTCTTCTATCTCCACAATAACCTCTATTTCTACAGCCATATTTAATGGTAATGAATACATACCAACTGCTGACCGGGCATGTTTCCCTTTGTCGCCAAAAATTTCCACCATCAAGTCGCTGTACCCGTTTATTACCCTGGACTGGTCTTTGAAATCCTCCGTACAATTTACCATACCCAGCACCTTTACAATCCGCTTTACTTTGTTCAATGAACCAAGTTCGTATTTTAAAACCGCCAGGTGATTGATGGCAGTTATACGTGCTGCTTCATATCCCTGCTCTATCGTCAGCTCTTTGCCTGCTTTGCCGGTTATATAAGTGTTGTCAGCTTTCTGGGGTCCTTTGCCTGCCAGGTAAAGCAGATTACCCACCCTTACAGCATTTACATAATTCGCAACCGGGTTTGATGGTGGCATTAATACAATTCCCGTTTTCTTAAGGTTTGTCTCTGCATCCTGTGCAATACCAGCAATTGACAAACCCAAGGTGAAAATGAAAAATAAGACAATCTTCTTCATGTTATTTTTAATTTAAATGTAAGTTAGTTTAATTCCGTAAGGGCCTTCACAAGCACATCGAGCTCTGCAGTGGATGTATAGACATTTGGTGTTATCCGGCACCCATGCACTCCGGCGCCATCGATTGGAGCAGTATAGATTTTGTATTTGTTAAACAATATTTCACCCATATCAGACGGTTTCATACCCCTGATTCCAACATTTGCTATGCCGCAGGAGCGGACTGGATCGGCCGGGGTATTTAACAGGACATTGGGAAGATCTCTTACTTTTGAGGTCCAGTAATTCTGTATAAACCTTAACCTGGCCTCTTTCCTTTCCGCGCCTATAATATTATAAAAATCAATAGCGTCTACTATAGCAAGATCAGTATGAACAGGATGAGTGCCGATGTGATTAAGCCTTGAAATATCATCCGGCTTTCTTTCACCCTCAGCAATCAGGGGCCATACAGATCCTATTTTCTCCTTCCTCACATATAATATTCCGGCTCCAAGCGGAACACTCAACCATTTATGTAGGCTGCTTCCGTAATAATCGCATTTAAGGTCCGGTATGGTGAATTTAAAATGGGCAAATGAATGTGCGCCATCGACCATTACCTGAACTCCTCTCTCGTGCGCCATTTCACATATTTCTTTTACAGGCAATATTTGTCCTGTAATATTGATCATGTGGCAGACCATTAGAAGTTTTGTCTTATCCGTAATAGCTGAAGAATACAGATTTACGATCTCATCATCTGTCTGAGGATGATTAGGCACAGAAACTATTTTATTTATAACACCATATCTTCTTGAAACCTGTTTGAACATCTCAAGCATTGCACCATAATCCTGTTCTGCCATTACAGCTTCATCCCCTGGTTTCCAATCTAGTCCCCCGATGATCATATCGAGCGATTCTGTAGTATTCCTGGTAATAATGAGTTCATCTGCAGAACAGCCTGCAATCGCAGCGAGTTTCGCAGCAATAGCCTTTTTATTTTCAAACTGAACCGTGCGCATGTAATATGAGCCCTGAAAATTTATCTCCCTCACATGGCCGATAAACTTTTCAAGTACCTGCTCAGGCAGAAAATTATAATACCCGTTTTCAAGGTTAATGAAATCGGGTTTAAGTTTATACCCTTTACGGATAGCGGCCCAGAAATCTTCATCCTCCGCTAATTCAGCAGAAGAGACAGCAGATACGCTTTTGAACAGTTCAGCAACACTTTCAATGCTCAGCATCCCGCCTAAACTGACCAAACCTGCATTCTTCAGAAAAGTTCTCTTATCCATAGCTTTTTTTTATAAAGATAATAATCCATTTAATCGAGGTATCACAAATTCCGATTTATGAATCCCCAGACTATCTGTTTGAGTGTAGCTGAGGTCTGATGAGATCCCGTAGAAACCTATCAGGCATATAATTATTGCTTTTCTCATAATGATATTTTAAACTTTTGATTCTCTCGTTTATATCAAAAATAAGAGTATTTCTGTCGTATTAAAATAGTCAGTTAAGAGTACTGTCAGTTTTTTTCTTGCTCTCAAAGTTACACCTTGTCTAAACTTAAGTCAACTTTATTTGTTATTTCAATATGCTATCTGCCAAAGACCAATACCTTGCCTGATAGATACTATATCATTTGTCATATCAGAAGGATAGGATTGACAGAATAAATAGCCTGTCATATTTTTAATACTTTAATTTGTACATTAACATTGAAATTTATACACAGGAACTTTTTTATTCTCATGAATTTTGAGTACCTGTTCTATCTGTCAATCTAAAATAGTTTTCCAATGAGAAGGTTTATTGCAGTCCTGGTTTTATTTATTTGTTTTCAGTATTCCTTCTCTGAAAAACCCAACTCAGTCATCACTTCTTATCCGTATGAAGCAGTAGACTATGCGTTGAAGTATGGTATTATTAAGATTGGCGAAGCTCATGTTGAATTAAGCTTTGATCAAAAATGCTCTGGTGCCCATATCCATGCATTCGCGAAAAGTAGCGGACTATTTAGATTTATTAAAGATATTTATTATAAATATGAATGTTGCATGGATACCGCAACCGGTTTACCTGTTTCAGATTCCAGGATTCTTATTGAAGGTGATTATATTGATATCAATACTGTCTATTATGATCATTTGTCCCGGAAGGATTCTTCTATTGTTTATAGTAAAAATACAGATACAGTAGTTGTTCCAAAAAACATTTATGATCTTTTATCCGGATTTTATTATTACCGGACAAATTATCTTGGAGATAATTTACCTCTGAACCATACCGTTAGCACCACAACATTTTTTATAGATACAATTTGGGATTTAAAAATCAGATATTGTGGGAAAGAGACGATCAATACAAATTATGGACCGATCGAGTGTCTTATAGTTAAACCAGTTACTGTGATAGGACATTTTTTTCGGACTTCCGATGCCATGACTATGTGGTTTGCAAATAACGGAAAGCATACACCGGTAAAATTTTCAATTGATTTTAAATTAGGTACTCTTCAGGGGATTATAACCGACTATAAAAGCCTCAATATGAATAATCTGTTCAAATAATGAAATTATCGCCTGCTTTCTGATATTTTCTGTCAAATAATGTACTGCCATTATCATACCCTGGCGCCAATGACTAATATATCATCTCTTTGAGGATTTGTCCCCATCCAGTTTTTAAGGGTCCACTCCAGAATTCCTTTCTGTTCAAACAAGGGTTGATCGTGGATCTCTAAAAGCAACTTTTTAAACTTTTTTCTGCTAAACCGGGTATTGCTGCTTCCACCAATCTGGTCAATAAAGCCATCTGTAGAAAGGTAAAAAGTATCGCCGATTTCAAGCTGAATTTCATGATTGGTAAATGATTTATCACCTGAAATGTGTACACCTACCGGCATCAGATCAGCTTTGATTTCTTTGAATTCCGGCTTTCCTTGAATATTGCTTATTATATATAATGGACTATAGGCACCTGAATATTGCATAATACTGTTCCTGGTATCAATAACACAAACAGCCATATCTATACCATCTCTCGATTCTTCTTTTTTCCCGGTTTGCCGGAGGGAGCGTTTGATCTCCTTCCGCAGTTCATTTAAAATCTGGTTTGCCTGTGTAACCTCTTTCCTTTGTACTATTTCGTTCAGATAACTTATTCCGAGCATACTCATAAAGGCCCCTGGAACTCCATGGCCCGTACAATCTGCAGACACTAAAATGATATTTTGCCTTATCTGCTTTATCCAGTAGAAATCACCGCTCACGATATCTTTTGGTTTGTAGAATACGAAATTCTCATTTATTAACTCAGTAATATATGTTTCCGGTGGCAGAATTGCTGCCTGTATTCTTTGGGCATAGTTTATGCTGCTGATTATTTCTTCCTTTTGATCGTTGGTAATTTCATATAACTGTGTTAGTTCTTCATTTGCCTTAATTATTTTGTCGTTCTGTTTTATTAGTTCTTTGCTTTGCTTTTCCAGCAATACGTTACGTTCATCAAGGGCTGCGGTGAGTATTTTTGAGCGCTTCAGGCTGTAATAATACATAATGATAAGTCCCAGGGCCAGTAATAAAATGATTGCCAATCCAAATATTTCAATACGCTGAATCTGCTTCTCATTCTCCAATATCTCAACCTTCTCCTTCTCTTTCTCAACTTCAAATTCCGTACGCAGATCAGCCATTTTCTGAATATTCTCAACGCTTTTGATACTGTCGTTAGCACTTATAAACAACGACTGATAATGGTAGGCACTGTCGTACTTACCGGAAACTTTATATAGCTGTGCAAGTCGATAGGCGGCTTCGCGTTCATACTCTTTAAACCCATTCTTTATGGCAGTGCTTAAACTTATTGTTGCAGAGGCTATGGCTTTTTTAATTTCTCCCTTATACTGAAGAATTCCTGCATATTCGATCATATACTCTGTAACTGCACGTTCATCGCCCTGTCGTGATAGTATTTCAATAGCCCGGAGAAGATAATCTTCAGCCTTTTCAAAATCGGAAAGTCTGGAATAAACCAACCCCGAATTTCCAAGGTAATAAGCATACCCGAGTGGGGAATCCATCTTTCTATATATTCCATTTGCTTCTGATAAGAAGCCCAGGGCTGTATCATATTGCCCCATACTGTAATTTACATAACCCAGATTTGACAAGGCGCCGGCCAGGTTAGTCGAATCCTTTTCTTTTCTGAAAATTTCTATGGCATTTTTAAGGTAAATTTTTGAATTATTATAGTTTGCTTGCTGGTTATATGTTTCGGATATATAAATATATGCAGCTGCCAGGCCTGTGTTGTTTTGATCAGCCTTGTAATAAGTGGCTGCTTTCATGAAACAATCCAGTGCTGAAGCAAGCTTACCGGAATTCAAATAAGCAAAGCCTTTCAAAACAGTAGGCCTTGCAGGAGGAATATTCAACTTTTCAGCAAGTTTAATGGCCTGCTCACTATATTTTAACTTGCTGTCAACATCAGCTGAATTAAGGGCTATTTTGCATAGAAGGTCGTATTTATCAACAGAATCCTTAACCAGGTTGTTGTTAAATCTATACAACAAACTATCCGTTGATTGCCCGTTAACCGGGATTAGGGAGTTTATTGCCATCAAAAAGGCAATACATAAAGTTGAAATAATACGATAATACATCGAGCTAATTGCCGGCATCGGGTGGCGGGATCCTTATGAAAGGATCGATGGTTATAGTAGTATCCTTATCCAAAGGCTTGTATTTAATGAAGTATTTATCCTTTATCTCTTCACCCGGGTTTGGTATATTATCTGGTAATCTAAGCATATATTTTTTGCCATTCTCAAGTTTTTTCGCACCATTTTTAAATATTATACTTGTATCCGATTTGGCTTTAATTTCTTCAATTTCTTTTATCCCATCTGTTACTACCCAATAAACTGTTCCTTTTTGTTCTCTTGTTTTTTTTACCACAGTTGTAAGATCATTGATATCAATATCACCGTTTGAATCGTACATGATGAGGCGATATTCAACTTTCCCATTTATGTCAACGTTAGAAGATACTAAATAGATCGTTACCTTTTTTTCCATAAGCTCTTGAGCATGGATAAATATCGTTACGCTGATAAACAGCATTACAAGAACAGAAATCTTTTTCATGAATAGTCTTGGTTTTAATGATAAAATGAAATCCAATTTACTACAATAGAAACCAGAAGTTAAGCATTTTAATCAATCTCACTACCAAAATTAAACAATGTTTAACCAAAAGTCAAGTTTATTTTTAGATTGAAGACTATCAGAAAATTATATAATCTTTTCCCCTGTTTTATCAGAATTTCCTAACTTGGCAGTATTATCATATGATAACTGCCAGTCTAGGTAAATATGAGACATGTAATTACTTGTTTGATTCTTTTAACCTTCTTACTTGCCGATTCCTGTGATCCGTTAAAAGATCCAGTGGATGAAAACCAGGAAAAAGACCTTGCCGGCCTTGAAGTATTCGACGAATCAATTATTCACACAGTCGAACTGACCGTTGCCGGAACCGACTGGCAGGCAATCATCGACGAAGCAGAAGCTTATGAGAATACAAATCCCGACCGCCCTTACTATCACGCACAGCTACGATTTGACGGAAAAACTCTCGAGAGCGATATAGGTATACGACTCAAGGGACATATTTCGATAGATCTGGCCGAAGGTCATAGCTTTCCTTTTAAGCTGGATTTCAATCGTTATGCAACCAGCCAGACTCTTGACGGACTAAGTAAACTGAACCTGAACTGCAATTTTAACGGCCCCTCTTTACCAATCATTCGTGACTTTATCAGCTATAACGCATGGATAGAGTTTGGGGTGGCCGCATCGCGGACATCCTTTGCACATGTTAGGGTCAATCAGGAAAATCTTGGTCTCTATGTACTCCTGGAACAAGTTGATGGTGATTTTCTCAAACGCCACTTCAGCGAGCCTTACGGGGACTTATACAAACCGGAACAGATAACAGGTATGCTGAATTACCGAGGACCAAAAATCTCCGATTATCCCGATGTCGGCCTTAAGTGGCCCGATGAAAGCGATCACATTTCTCTGCTCAATGCTCTAGAGGTATTGGATTCGGGCCAGCCTGGCGAAATCGGGCAGGTATTCGATATTGAAGGTGTGCTCACCTACCTGGCTGGCAATGTTGCCCTTGGCTCGGGAGACTATTATCCAACCACCGGACATAATTATTACCTTTACGAAGAGATTCCCGGACGATTCACTATGCTGCCCTGGGATATGAACGGAAGCCAGGAACCCATGAATCCTTCTTTATGCAGTCCGGGAGAAGGGTTCCTTTCGCGAAAGCTGCTGGAAGATCCTGATAACGAAACCAGGTACTTTGAAATACTTAACAGGTTCCTCACAACTGCTGGATCCATAACACAACTTACCGCCAGGCTCGATGCCGCCAGGAGCCTGGTTGGATCAGAATTACCGGCAGAACAATTCGAAGGATTGCTTCATGATATCAATCTGCGCGTTAACAGACTCAAATCAGAGATTGGGTCCACGACAAGCTGTTTCGGGCAGCCAAAACGGTAAAATAACATTTGTGCAAAAGGTTGGTGGAATGGTTTTAGTATGTTTGTTGGGTCGTTGCAAGCAACGACTTTGATTTTTTTAGTTATCACTCAAATTAAAATAGTATTACTGTGAGCAAATTTATTTTAGTCCTGGTTTAATTTATTTGTTTTCAGTATTCTGTTTCTGAAAACCCCGGTTTAGAAATCACTTCTTATCCAATTGAATCAGTAAACTATACGCTGAAGTACGGTATTTTTAAAATTGGCGATGCTCATGTTGAATTAAGCTATGATCAGAAATGCAAGGGTGCATATATACACGCAGAAGCGAAAAGCAGCGGATTATTTAAATTTATTAAGAATATTCATTTTTTCTTTCTACGCTTAGCTCCTTTTTTCAACTCATCAAAAATGGCATCAAGTTCCTTTACAGTCAGATTCTTTTCCCCAGCATATTGTGATGTCATGGCTAAAAACGAATTATTGAAATAATTTTCTATCAGGCTTTCCAACAGGCTTATTGAGTACGATTGTTTCGAAACCACCGGGTAATAAAGATGAACGATTCCATATACCTTATGCTCAACAAATCCTTTTCTTTCCAGTATCCTGATAACTGTTGATACAGTGTTTCTGGCTGGTTTAGGATCAGGAAACCTGTTCCGTACATCTTTAACCAGTCCCTCTTCAAGGTCCCAGAGAATAAGCATTACCCGTTCCTCTGCTCTTGTAAGGTACATTTCACTTAGCTCTTTCATTGATCTGCTTTTTTGGGAGGCTTAAATCCTGGATATTACCTGTATTTCTATTCTACATTAAACAAATGTATGACTATTTTATTAGTCGCACAAATATTTTATTGATTTTATGACTATGTTTTTAGTTTAGCCGTATTGTGCTGATATCCTGTTAAATATGGAAGGATTTAAATCTTCTACCTACAACAACAGGTAACCTCAATCATTGACAATCAATTCCCGTCGGTTTTAACCGACGGTTAGAAAGGCCGGTTAAAAACCAGGACTTTAGTCCTGCAGAAGATTTTGGGCTAAAGCCCTGTACTAGTGTGATCCCTTATCCTGTGGCTGAAGCCAACTGTAATTGCCTTAAGAGGAAATTATAAGAGTAATAGAGGGATTTTTGTTTCTCCTGACTATGGCAATGGAAAATCTCAATCATTGACAATCAATTAAGGTCGGTTAAAACCGACGGTAGGAAGTCTAAAATTTTACAGGACTTTAGTCCATCATTTTTTAAAGTCTGTATTCCTTAATTATTGACTTTTACTTCCAGTTCCGGGTACTGGGGACAGGATTTAGAAACCATGGTATTCTCAAAACTCATATTTCCAAGCCTGGGGCTCCAGGTCATCCGCACCATGTTCCAGACGTCTTTATCATTGTAGAGTGAAGAAGAGTTTTTAATATGAACTTTGCCCTCAACAACAGCCCAGTCGTAATTGTCGCCATACCGTATCCCGACACCGTTATTCAGAAACATGCAATTTTCGGCTGTTACAGTATGATTTGGTGAGCTGAACCCAAGTTCAAGACCCTGTCCGCAGTTAGTAAAAACACAATCCCTGAAAGTATGATTCTTTACTGCCAGATTCCCGCTCGATAATGCTGCCCCTTCATGAAAACAGGCTTCAAACCTGCAGTTGGTGACTATGATCTCCCCTCCCTCGGTGTTCCCTGAATCAAGACCGTCATCCTTGGCAAACATGAAGATGGTATTATCAATTTCGGCATCAGACGCACTGAGGTATAAAGCATCGTTATCTTTATCCTCAAAAATATCTGAATCATCAGGGAAATCTGTAAAGATGGAATTTCGCAAAGTGAGATCTGTATAATTGATCTGCCCTCCGGTTTGAGCTCGTTGAACAAGAATGTCATTGAGGATAAGAGTGGCATATTGCGGATAAAAGATCTGGCCAATATGATCGAGCATAAAACAGTGATCCAGATCCAGAGTGCTGTTTTCAGTATAAAACAAGGCCTGTCTGCCTGAATGTCCCCAGTGATAGCCTTGCGAATCGTGGTATCCGCTCTGACAGAATATAGTATATTGCGCATCAATTGTACCTCCGGAAACCTTTGTAATAAATCCGCCCCAGTACTTATCTTTCCGGCTGCATGTAACAAATACCGGATTTACTGCAGTGCCGGCAAAGACTATTGGACCGCTTGCATTAATATCGACTGCCTCGTCTATAAGTATTACCACGCCTTCATTGACTGTAAGGGATCCGGTGGATGAAATAGCCAGATCTCCTCGTATCTTCACAAGGCTATTGGCCGGAATATCGGTAGCTGTACTGATAGTTCCCTTTAATTCAATCCCGGCCGCCTCAATATTGGAAAGTGATACACTAAGCTGCTTACCACCTATAAGAAAGTCTGCCTTACCCGGGATTGTGGATGCGGCTATGTTAACCGAACCCACACCCCGCTTGATGCTGAAATTATCTCCCGTGGAAGATGCCTTCCCATTACAATAAACAGGCCTGGTAATTCCAGATTCTTTTACGTAAAAAATAAAAGGGACCATAATCGACTCAGTATACCGGTGAGGGTAATATATTTCAAGCTCTTCTGAAGTCAGCGATATGGTATCAAAGGGTAAGGGCACCCATGCTCTGATTCCCCATTCGGAGTCTTCCCTTTCCTCATTTTTGGTTATAAATAAAAAGGTGTCAGCCGCTTGTTTTGAACTTCTGTACTCCAGAATAAGCTGATAAAATCCATTTTCCTCAAACTCAATAAAATCGTTGTATGCAAAATCAATTACCTCATAGTTGAGCCTTGCGGAACGAATATTTTCATTGTCATTTACCAGTGCAAAAGGAAGGTAATAATCATGTATTGTTGCCAGCTCCGAAATATTGACAGATCCTTCCGGGTATTCAATAAATTTATTCTTTTCTTTTTTCTGGCAGCCGGATGCAAGAAGTATTAAAATAGTACAGAATAACAGGTTTATGAATTTCATTTCTGCCGGTTTTGCTGTATGTCGAGCTCCTGAAGGATCAAATTCCTTCTGTCTTTCAACATATCTCTTTTCTCTTCAAGATTATTAACAAAGAGAGAATAGTTAGTCGCATCAGCATCATACTTCGACTGTGCAATTATTGAATCGTTAGAATAAAACGGACTAATATATTGGAAAGTATTATCAAATATTCTATCAATAGTATTGAAACTGATTTTTTCTAAAACAGTCCGCACTGTTTTCAGATACTCCTGATAGAGAACGCTGTCGCTGGCAATTCTATATTCCAGATCGTCTTCGATTGAAAAGAGCAGTTTCAAACCAACATCAGCAACTATATCATCCATACCGGAATACTCCCTGTGGCCAAAAACAGTGCCTGTGGCCCAGGCCTTTCCTATTTCATGCGGCTTATTGGCGAAAATATCATCATAGTCCCACGGAAAAATCCCGAATACCTCTCTGTTATTTTGAATCTTTGTATAAAAGAAGACCTCATCTGTTGAGTCCCCGTTTTTTAAAAGCATATCAATACTCAACTTAATAAAATATTGTTCCATATCCATATAGACCGATAGAGTATCATATAACTGACGACCTGAATATATGGCAATATCGGAGTAAATTTTCTTAAAGCGTGAAAGGTATATCTGCGGATCATACTTGCTGCCAGGCCCGGAGGTATATGCTTTTACTGTATGGTTATAACCGCGCCGTAAAACAAATGAGGCATTCTTTTGCTCGATAAAATATTCAACGGGGTCTTCAATAAAATGATATAATCCTTGAGTATGGTTATTTAACTTAACCTCTGTGAAAAAGCTGTATACCGGCCATAAGTTAACCTCTTTAGACAAACCCACCGCAGTGCTGTTTTCGATGTAGGTATAATCGTATACCATTGCCAGTAACTTGAATTCTTCTAAGCCTCTCTCCTTTTGTTCATCAGGAATATAAAGGCTGATTATTTGATCCATATTCACACCGAATCCTTTGCGGCTGAAATTAAGTGTACTTTCTCCCCGGATTTCAAACCGGTCGAGGGAATATGTGTTGCCGGCATAATGTAATTCGGGAATTGGATTTGTGACCTCGTACCGCTCCCCGCGGCTTGAATTGATATACTGACGCTGTGATTCAGTAACCATGAAGTTAAAAACATCTTTTTCGGGATAAATATCATCATCATGTACCTTAATGCAGCCCGGAATTAATAGCAACATTATAAGCAATAAAAGCGGGTATGAAAGCAATTTGATATTCATTGAATCCCCAAATTAGCATAAGTTATTACATTGCAATGTTAAATATAATCTGAATGAAAATAAGTTAAAAGTTAAAATTGGGTGGAACAGTAGTAAATTAGGAAGTTTATTCCACAACTGTTTTTTTCATATCTTTCTGAACGAAATAGTAATTCGGAAGATGTGAGAAGCATCAAGCTGATGAAAAAGGAATTCTTTTTTTATATTATGATTGCTGGGATCTTCCTGGTAATAATAAGCCATTCTTTCCTTTCTGATGGTATGTTTATGGATGGTTTGATGTATGCAAATATTTCAAAAAATCTGGCCTCCGGTATTGGAACTTTCTGGCAACCTCATATGACCGACACATTTTTACCCGTTTATGTAAATCACCCTCCTTTAGCTTTTGGGCTTGAATCTGTTTTTTTTAGAATTCTTGGTGATAACAGATTTGTTGAACGGTTTTATTCTGTTCTTGCAATTGTACTGACAGCTCTTATCATTGTATTGATCTGGAAATCTCTCGGGAAAAAATCATCTACAGGCTGGTTGCCTCTATTTGTCTGGATAGCAATGCCTTCCGTTACCTGGGCCTCAGTAAATAACATGCTTGAAAATACAATGGGGATATTTATCTGTCTTTCCGTTTTATTCTACATAAAAAGCCAGACAAACAACAGGATGCTATATTTATTCCTTTGTGGATTTATGCTTTCATTCGGGTTCCTGACAAAGGGTTTTGTAACTTTCTTCCCGCTTACCTTCCCATTCTTCTTTTGGTTATTTTCAAAAAAAACTACATTTGGGCTTGTCGTCTATGACACTATTATTATTCTGGTTTCCGCAGTTCTTCCATTAATACTTTTGTACTCCTTAGTTGCGGAAGCAAGGGATGTCTTGCCAAAATATTTAGGAATCACATTTAATCTGGTTGCGAATGGGGTAACCAAAAGCTCACGTTTTTATATTGTGTATTATCTTTTAAAGGAATTGGCACCAAATATCGGAATGATCATGGTATTCCTGATATTCTGTCGGAGAAAGAAACTTTCTTTAAGCCAAATTCAAAGTAATCTCAATTTGGCGTTTATCTTTTTTTTACTTGGGTTATCAGGGGTATTGCCAATAATGATAACATGGGTGCAGAGCGGATATTACCTGTTTACAAGTTTGCCCTTCTTTGCTATTTCACTCAGCCTGATAGTACATCCGTTTGTTGAAAATTTTCTTGAGAGGATCAACTATAAATCATTAGGGTATATAATTTTTAAATCAATCGGGATAACCCTCTTATTATCGGGTGTTGTTCTTTCCATCTATTATTCAGGGCGTATTAGCCGGGAACAGAATAAAATAGAAGATATGAGAGTTATAGTAGCAGAATTGCCTGAAAACAGTACAATTAATATTTTACCTTATATGTTCCAGGACTGGAGTCTGCACGGATACTATGGGAGGTACAAGAATATAAGTCTCGATCCTGATTTGAATAACAAGCATGAATATTTGCTGATAAATAATTCATTATATTCCGATACAATCAATATTAAATTTGCAAGAATTGAATTAAAAACAAAAGAATTCGGACTGTTTAGAAGACGTTAAATTGAATAGGGCAGTAAATTACAATTCATTAATTAACAATTTATCTTTATGAGGATACTTATAACAGGAGTGGCCGGATTTATCGGATCTAACCTGGCCCAAAAATTACTTGAGTCGGGATTTGAAGTAATTGGCATTGACAATTTCAGTTATGGGTTTGAAAGAAACATCAGCCAGCTTAGAAAATCAGAAAAGTTTTGTTTTATCGAAGGAGACATCAGTAATAAATCCTGTTTTGATAATCAGAAATGTGATGTGATCGTTCATCTTGCCTCTCAAAAGATCCCCCGATATACAAATGCTTTCAGGACTTTGGAAGATAATTTTCAGAATCTTCGGTATGTTGTTAAGAAATGTATCTCCGATAAATCAAAGATAATTTTTGCTTCAACATCAGACGTTTATGGAAAAAATCCTGATGTCCAATTCTCTGAATCTTCAAATCTTGTTCTGGGTCCTACAACCATAAAAAGATGGGCATATGCAATTTCAAAAATCTACGGTGAACAATATATTATTGCATGCCATGAGGAATTTGGATTGGAATATACAATTGCACGGTTTTTTGGAGCATATGGTCCAAATCAGAATCTGACATGGTGGGGAGGGCCCCAATCTGTTTTCATAAACAAGGCACTGTTAAAAGAGGAAATGGAAATTCATGGCGATGGCTGCCAAACCAGAACGTTTACCTACATTGAAGATACTGTTAATGCCCTGGTCCGTTTTATTTCCGATTCTAAATCTGATAACCAGATTTTCAATGTCGGGTCTACAAATAAATGCGAGATCTCTATAGTTGACCTTGCTAAACTTATATGGCAACAAATAAACGGTGATAAAATAAGTCCAAGGTTAAAATTTATTCCCTATACTGATTTTGGCAAATATGAAGATGTTATGCAGCGGGCTCCTGATATAAGTAAAATAAAGGAGTATTTCAATCTTGAACCTGTCTGGTCGCTGGAGGAAGGATTGAAAGAAACAATTGCCTGGCAACGTAAAATCATGGGACTGTAATCCAAACAAAAATATCTGATAGAAATATAGTCAGGTTTACTATTAATATAGCCATCTTTTCATGAACATATTTTTCCTTATTCCAGTATATAATGAATCCGTCAATTTGGATTTGTTGTCAGAAAAATTACAACTGGCACTACAGAATGAAAGAAAATTCTACCTGTTTATTGATGACAAATCCACTGATGACACCATTGAGAAAATTCATTGCTTATTCAATAAAAAACCTTATCATATTATTACTAAAGAGGCTAACCAGGGCCCAGGCGACTCTTTTAACCTGGGATTCGAATGGATACTGGAACATTCAGAAGATGAGAGTGATATTGTTATTTCACTGGAGGCGGACAATACCTCCGATCTTGATCTGTTACCTTCGATGGTAAGTATTTCAGCTTTGGGATACAGCCTGGTTTTGGCCTCCGTATATGTGCAGGGTGGCGGATTTGACAGGACTTCATTTGCCCGAAGGTTCATATCTTTTTTTGCAAATATCTTTCTGCGACTAATATTCAATATTAAAATTCAGACTCTGAGTTCTTTTTACAGAGTATATCACATTAGTCTGATTAAAAAAATCAAGAAGAACTTTGCTTCAATAATTTCAGAAAAGGGATTTGTTTGCATGTTTGAGATTTTATTAAAGGCTGTCAAATTGGAGGCAGCCGTCATAGAAATCCCTATGATACTTAAATCTAAAAACCGAAAAGATAAGTCTAAGATGAAGATATTTAAAACAATGATCCAATATATGAAGTTTACATATAAGCTGGTGCTTAAAGGTCTTAAATAGCCTGATAATAAGATATCTGGATAATTATTTTATCTGATACACCATAAGATAATCTCCATGTCTCATATAAAGCCGGCCCTTACTTATAACCGGGTGAGCCCAGAAGGGGCCTTCTCCTTTTGTGATCTGAAATTCACTTACGATATCGAGTTTTTCAGAACCGGGTCGAACCAGTGCAACATGCCCCCTGTTTTCAGCGTTGCAACACCTGAATTTTAATCCTAAATGGATATCATTTGTTATTTCTAAATACCTGTTTGCTAATGAATTAAAATTCAATAATTTAATAATATATTTCGGTGCGATGCACCTTTGTCTTCTATGACAATAATTTATCTACAAATATTATGGTGCTCCGCACCTTCTAGAACTATTCAATGCAGCTATTCATCTATAAATAGTTGATGGGCTGCACATTATGGGTTAATTTTAAGCGGCAGAGCCGCATAATATTTGTAGAAATGCATTTGAAACACATAACAGAAGGTGCAGAGCACCGTAATATTTAATCCCAATCATGAATGTCATCAAAGAATTCAAAGACATATTCATCTTTAAATTGCACGTTGTTCTTCTCCAGGATTTCAAAATACTCTTCCCTGAATGGTTTTTTTTATGATGCTCGTCCTGAGATAAAATATACTTTGCCACAAGGTCTATATGGGAATGAGAATGTGTGAAAGCTCCATAACCTTTCTGCCATTCAAACTTAAATTTTGATAACCTTTTTCCTTTAATGAATGTATTAGAAGATGTTTTAATTTCTTCAACAAGATCTGGTATCAGCTGATTTACATTATAACCTATCAAAATATGAACATGGTCAGGCATTGTCCCTATTGCCAGCATTTTATGCCTATGGTTTTGGACAATTCCTGTAACATACCTTTCCAATTCATCTTTCCATTCTCTTTTTATCAGCGCATCGCGATTTTTTACTGAAAAGACTATATGGAAATAACATTGAGTGTAAGTGTTTGCCATGGTGTTGTAAATTAAAAATTTAGATAAAATACATCATAAATATAGCATGCAACACCCAAATTAAAAAATCATTCCCCATTACTTGAGGGTTTCAGAAGCCTTTTTAAAAAAGTGCGTAAAACAGGAAAACGGCATATTCGATGCATCGGCGTGGCTACCCAGGGAATCGGGGTTGCTGGGGCCAGTGACTATTACACCGATGAGGAAGGTGAAATAAAAAGGTATTCGGTATTCAGTATTCGGTATTCGGTATCATTGGATTACCGATTACTGATTACTGATTACTGATTACCGATTACCGATCACCGATTACCGATTACTGATTACTGCCTTTGCCCTTTTTCTCCTTCTTTTTCTCTTTAGGCTCTTTCAATTTTGGTTCCTTCACCTTTGGTTCCATGGATTTGGTCAGCTTATAGATCTCCGATCCGGCAAGCATGAAACATCCTAATCCAAAATCTTCAAAATCGGGAACAGAATCATATTTAACAGGCTGCCCGGCTTTAGGTTCCTTGCCTGTGCCCTGAACATATCCAAGGAACCCGTTCGGATGAACCGATTCTGTAATTATTGCATTCCATGCTCTGTTAACAATAGGGAGGTACTCCTTTTTGCTTATTAATCCTTCGTTAATTCCCCATGCCATGCCATATACAAAAAGTGCTGTACCGGTAAGCTCCTTTCCACCAAAGTCGGTAGAGTCCATAAGACTTACATTCCAGTATCCGTCTGGTCTCTGCAGTGGAACAAGTGCCTCAAACATCTCTTTAAGAGTCTTAATATACTCCTTTTTGTAGCGACTGTTTTTTGGAAGAAACTCCAATGTCCTCACAAGGGCAGCCACAACCCAGCCATTTCCTCTCGACCAGTAGCAATCTTCACCGTTTGGCTCAACATATGGAGGATCAAAGTCCTTGTCGCGCCACCAGAGATGATCTTCTTTACTGTAAAGTCCATTATCGCCATGGTTAAGTTTTGTAAACAGATACATCTCATGCATCCTGTTGAAATAACTTTCCTCATTATAGACTTTCCCCAGTCGGGCAAAAACAGGCATCGCCATTTGCATGGCATCAATCCAGTTCCAGTCGTCCACCTTATCCGTTGCTATCATATTATCAATACAGGCTTTGATATCCTTAATTCTCTCCTCCCTGTACCTGTCCATCATATATAGATCAATATAGGTTTGCCCGCAGCACTGATTATCACCATTTCGTGTCTTGATTCCATCTCGTAAACCCCACTTATGGAATTCACCCCATGCCAGAGCATATTTAAGATATGATGGATCGGGATTTAGTTTGTACAATGCCATCAGTCCTTCATAATAGACCCCGCGTGTCCATATATTACTCGGCCTTTCTCTGTCAGTAGTTATGGTCTTTCCTACATCAGGCCATTTTTCCATGAAGTACTTATTTGCCAGGACCATTGATTCCATGGTTTTTTCAGAGGAGACAGTCTGAGATAAGAGGCTGGAAGCGATAAAAATAAAAGCGCATAAAAGCGATATTCTGAATCCGGGTTTTGCAGGTCTGTTCATTGTAATAATCAAAATATTTATTTCGTTGTATTATTATAGTGTAATCGTTTTTCACATACCTTTTTTCTACCTCACCCTACCTCTCCTTCACATACCCCAATAATAAATCCGTCAGGTTTTCAGCTGCCTTGCGGTTATCGAAACTCTCCGGCAGACGGTCATGATCAATATATTCATTATATATCCATGGATCGCCGATAACAAATACATATCCCTTTCCAAATTTTGTTTCTGCTATCAGTACTTTCCCATTTTCTTTCAAAATAGCCTTTGCGGCACCTGACAGGTTAATATCTGAAACCTCTTTTATATAAATTTTGGAAACTCCTTTAAAGAGCAGATGATCGGGAAGATCCTTTGAGGCTCCCATTTCAAAATTTGTTCCGGTTACAGGATGTAATGTAACATGATTAAAGGTCATTCCAAACTGTGATGCAAGCTGATTAAAATGTGTAAACTCACAATTCGGAGCATCATTCCCAAGGAGTGCCAGCACTCCTCCATACCTGACCCAATTAGTTATTGCTTTTATATCATCAGCCATAAAATAATTTGGAGCAGGTGTCTCGGTTGTAGTATCAGGATCCACAATTATGTAAACATCCGTTTTACTGAGAGCACTTGCATCAGGTTTTCCAATTGTTGTGATTTTTGCTCCCCTGCTGATAAAAATGTCTCCCCAGCGTGAGTAACCACTATTTTCTGTATCTGTCCAGAGATAGTGGAAAGGTTTGGACGTTTTGGCGTTGGTTTCACGATTAAACCAGTTATCCAAACCAACAACAGGTTGTGCTGATGCACATCGGGTCAAAAGTCCCGTCACGATAAGCGACAATATGATCAGATATTCTTTGTGATTCTTATTCATTTTAATAAAATATCAGGTTTCTAATCTCAAAAATAGGAAACATTAACAATGTTACAACCATTTCTTAAAACATAATTCTTCAGGTTAATTGAATAATTATCTTTGCTATGAGGCAAGAGGATGGAGACTGGGGTGTTTTATTATTATTAAACATATCATTATTACATCTTTTATGAAACAAATTATGAAAACCGGAGTAACCACATTTGCTTTCGCATTTATTTGTCTTGCAATTGATTGCCAGGATCTTAACAAAGCTTTTAAACCAGGTGCCATATGGCCTGATAATGATGGTAAGCATATCAATGCACATGGAGGAGGTATTCTTTTTTATGATAATACCTATTACTGGTTCGGCGAATCCAGGTTACCCCGGTCAGAAAAGGATAGGACCAGTTATGGTGTCAGCTGCTATTCATCAAATGACCTTCTCAACTGGAAAAATGAGGGCCTTGCATTAAGGGTTATTAACGATACTGCCTCTCTTCTCCAACCGGGTTGTGTAATAGAAAGGCCAAAAGTCATTTACAATAAGAAAACCAAAATATTTGTGATGTGGTTTCACCATGAATTAAAAGGTCAGGGCTATAGGGCAGCACTAACAGGGGTGGCTGTAAGTGACAATATTACAGGCCCCTATAAATATATTCACAGTCTCAGACCAAATGCCGGCATATGGCCTCAGAATTTTCCGGAAGAGTTTAGGAGACCCAGGGAGGGGGAAAGTAGCCTTAAGAGCTGGACCCCGGAGTGGATAACAGCAGTAAAGGAGGGATTGTTTGTAAGACGAGATTTTGAAGGCGGACAAATGGCCCGCGATATGACCATATTCGTTGATAAAGATGGGAAAGCATATCACGTTCACTCTGCTGAAGAGAACATGACTCTTCATTTTTCAGAACTTAGTGATGATTATTTAGATTTTACAGGTAAGTATATACGTATTCTTCCCGGAGAATCCAATGAAGCTCCGGCACTCTTTTTTGCCAAAGGAAAATATTACATGTTCTCATCGGGAACAACCGGTTGGAAACCTAATCCTGCCCGTCTCTCAACGGCAATTAAATTATCAGGTGAATGGAGGTCAATTGGTAATCCCTGCAGGGGTCCAGACGAGGAGAACAAAATAACATTCGGATCGCAAAGCACTCATGTTCTGGCTGTTCAGGGTAAGAAGAACAGCTTCATTTTTATGGGCGACAGGTGGACACCGGATAATCTTGCCGACAGCCGGCATATCTGGCTCCCGGTTGAATGGGAAAATGGCAATCCGGTATTAAGATGGTATTCAAACTGGACTCTGGACAGCATTAAGTAAATGCTAAATGTCAGTTTGAAATTTTGTATTAATAGTACTCAGTTAATATATTTATATAGTACTTTTACCTGATTGTATTTACTCTAATTTTTAATTAATATCTCTCATGAAAAACATAGTAAACTTATTGTCCTTTCTGTTATTAGTATCAGCCGCCTGTATCTCCTGCAAAGCGCAGGAAGAGAACTTGATCAAAGAAGATCTCAGTAACTGGGAACAGTTAAATGGAAAAGCTCCATTTGTAATTGTTGATAACACAATTGTAGGAACAACAGTTCTTGATTCTCCGAACTCATTTCTCTGCTCTAAAGAGAAATACGGGGATTTCATTCTTGAATTCGATACCTGGTTCGATCCGCAGATGAACTCCGGTGTACAATTCAGAAGTGAGAGCCTGGCGGATTATCAGAATGGCAGGGTTCATGGTTACCAGGTTGAGCTTGATCCTTCATCAAGAGCATGGTCAGGTGGTATTTATGACGAAGCCAGAAGGGGTTGGCTATATACTCTTGATAATAATCCTGAGGGACAAAAAGCTCTAAAGGTTGGCGATTGGAATCATTACAGGGTTGAAGCTATCGGAAACTCTATCAGGACGTGGATAAATGGCATTCCATGCGCTGATCTGGTTGATGGCTTAACACCAATTGGTTTCATAGCACTACAGGTACACTCAATAGGAAATGATACTGCGAGGGTCGGATTACAGGTAAAATGGAAAAATATAACCATCATAACTAAAAATCTTAAAAAATACCGCACTCCATATACTCCGGTTATTCCACAGGTCAGCTTCCTCGATAATACTCTCACTGACAGGGAAGTAAAAGAGGGATGGACACTTTTATTCGACGGTAAAACATCTACCGGATGGATGAATGCAAAAAGTAAGGTCTTCCCTCCAAAAGGCTGGGTAATTAATGATGGCACATTATACCTCAATCGCGACAGTGGCAGAGGTGGTGATATTGTAACAACAGATAAATTCAAGAATTTTGAACTGATTGTTGATTTTAAATATACCGAGGGTGCAAATGGAGGTATTAAGTATTTCATTGATATTGATAAAAACAACGGTTCATTAGCCTCTATAGGCTGTGAATACCAGATTCTTGACGACAGGCTTCATCCGGATGCCAAGCTGGGTATAAACGGGAACCGTACACTGGCCGGATTATACGATCTCATACCACCTAAAAACAAAAGAGACAATGGTGCTGATAAATGGAACAGGGCAACAATTATTGTTAAAGGAAGTCATGTTCAGCACTGGCTTAACGGACAAATGACAGTTGAGTACGACAGGGGTACACCCGAATGGAAGGAACTGGTAGCTACAAGCAAGTATAAGGATTTTCCGGATTTTGGTGAAGGAACTGATGGCCATATTCTCCTTCAGGATCATGGAAATTTAGTGTACTATAAGAATATTAAAATAAGGGAGATTAAGGAATAGGTGAGGCGTGAGGCGTGAGGCATGAGGCGTGAGGCATGCAGGATGGAGGCAGAGTGCAGAGTTAAAGTATTTCATGGAAGTTGATAAATTTTGTATTACTAATATAGATAATATGAAAAATCTCGTCATCCTATTAATAATATCAGGATGTTTTTACTTCGGCTCCTGTAAAAAAGATACACAATCTGAACTGTTTAAGCTATTAACGGGGCCAACATGGGTAAGCGACAGCCTCCTGGCAAATGGCATAGATGCAAGTGGCCCTGATGGATTTCTGAAAAACTTTAAGGGAGAAGCCAAATTCAATGAAGACCTCACAGGTACTTTTGGTGTTTATACCGGGACCTGGCGATTTTCTCAAAACGAAACTCAGATAGTGATTACAACTGATTCCCTTCCGGTTCCGCTTGCAACCAATATTGCCGAATTAACTCAAATTTCATTGAAAATTACTACTACTTACCCTAATGTGATAAATCCTTCTGCACCAGTCTATATCCGGATGACATTTAAGGCTAAGTGATGCGGTACACTCTTATTGTCATAGCAATATTCATAAGTTCAGTATTAAATGTTGCTTTTCCCCAGGGTGTTGTTAAGGGAAAAGTTTTTGACAATAGTACCCTCGAACCGCTATATGGAGTATATGTGATTTATGAAAATAATCAGGGGACTTCCACTGACCAGGAGGGAAATTTCCTGATTAAATCCACCTCTGAACGATTGAATATCACCTTCCAGTTAGTTGGCTATAAATCCGTTGTACGTACAATTGATCTTTCGCAAAATGACACTGTTCATATAGATGTTGGATTGGATATGGAATTGCAGGAGATAGGCCAGATAGTTGTGAGTGCAAATAAAACAGAACAAAAGGTTGCCGAACTGACAGTATCTATGGATATCATAAAATCAGACGATTTTTTAAAGACCCATATTACCGATGCCCAGGAATTAATTAATAAGACACCCGGAATTGAAGTGCTCGACGGACAGGCATCCATAAGGGGAGGAAGCGGATTCAGTTATGGCGTCGGAAGCAGGGTGCTGGCTCTTATCGACGGGTTACCTGTATTATCTCCTGATGCCGGGAATATTAAATGGCAGTTTCTGCCTCTTGAAAACATCTCACAGGTTGAAATAATAAAAGGGGCGTCATCGGTTCTGTATGGCTCTTCAGCATTAAACGGTATAATAAATTTTCGTACAGCCGATGCAACAAATATCCCGAAAACTCAATTTTTTGCTGAGTCAGGAATATATGGCAAGCCAAAAAACAAAAACTGGGTATGGTGGAATTCACCAAGACTCTTTTCAACAGTTTCCTTCTCGCATCTTCAGAAGATTGGAAGAACTGATCTTGGACTGGGTATAAACCTTTTATCTGATAATGGGTACAGAAAGTATAATGATGAGAAACTGGCCAGGTTTAGCATCAGACTAAAACACTTTAATGCGAAAGTTAAAGGGTTGACCTATGGGTTTAATATTAACTCCGGGTATACTACAAAAACGGATTTCATTCTATGGGAAGATGCAGATACCGGAGCCCTGAAACAGGATACCTCAAGTGTCTCTCTTCTTCATGGGACTTTTCTTGCTCTTGATCCATTTATCTCCTTTAACCGGGCAGGAAGGTTCAGGCACGATGTACGAATGCGTCTTCAATCAGCAAATAACAGATTTCCGGTCAGAGATGAAAATAATTCAGATGCTTTTTCATTCTATACTGAATATCAGCTTTATTACAGGGTATCAGATTTCATTAACATCACAGCAGGTCTCTCAGAGAATTACAGCAAAATCCTCTCAAATTTCTACGGTGACCATGAGGGGATGAATATTGCCGGATTCTCACAATTTGAGATACATCCGTTTCAAAGAATGAAAATGGTTGCAGGACTACGTGTTGAACAAAATTCACTCGATGGAGAACATGATAAAATAGTTCCGATTTTCCGGACAGGAATTAATTTTCAGGCGGCAGAATTTACTTTCCTGAGAGCTTCATTCGGAGAAGGTTACAGGTATCCTTCAATAGCTGAAAAATATGCCTCAACAACGCTGGGGTCTGTAAAGATATTCCCGAATCCTTTTGTGCAACCGGAATCGGGATGGAGTTCAGAGGTGGGGATTAAGCAGGGAATAATAATTGGAGAAACTACAGGACAGGCCGATTTTTCGATGTTCTTTTCACAGAACAGGAACCTTATTGAGTATCCGTTTGGGTCATATCCTGATCCCAAAACAGGAATCGCAGGCCTGGGTTTCAGGGCTGATAATGTTGAACAATCGAGAATTTACGGATATGAAGTGGAGTTTTTACTAAAAAGAACTTTCAATAAGTTACAAATTACTTTTAGTGGCGGTTATACCTATTTATATCCCGTCACATTTATTGAGGCAACTAATAAAAATACCGATTTGTATTTAAAATACAGAAGAAAACATTCTGCAAAAGTCAGCTTGAACTGCTTATATAAGAAGTTTGAGACAGGAATAAGCCTTTTCGCAAAGTCAAAAGTACTAAGCATTGATGATATCTTCCTGCAGGAATTTGATGGGCAATACATTTTACCGGGTTTCCCGGAATACTGGAACAATGATAATAAAAACTATTTCCTCCTGGATGGCAATCTTTCATATGAGATTAATGCTTCCCTGACACTTTCAATGGCGGTGAAAAATATTTCAAATATTGAATATATGGGACGTCCCGGTGATATTCAACCTCAAAGGAATTTCAGTTTGCGACTGTCGGGAAGCTTTTGATGGAGATTCCGATTCATCATACCGGATAAGACTTTTGTTATTTAAGGAGAAAACACATGTAGATGGAGATCCTTCGTCCGCCATTCGGCGAACTCAGGATGACAGGACTCCCTTTGGGTCACACAGGGGTAGAGTTGGAGTTTCGCCCGG